>JAABUN010001836.1_pt1 | contig 42673 bp, 47 predicted proteins | sample 5559311 | NCBI WGS metagenome assembly JAABUN01 (sample SAMN10711877, study PRJNA513370) | rock metagenome | isolation source: Antarctica rocks | place: Antarctica: Victoria Land, Siegfried Peak sud
TCGCCCACCTCAAGAACTGGACCGTCCTCCACACCGACTACCGACGACCACTAGAAACGTTCGCCGCAACCATCTCCGCCGTCATCGGCCTAGAGTTCTTTCGAACCCAGCCGTGAATAACCCTCAAGGTCGAGCAGGACGGCATGGCTGTTTCGTTCCAGGATCGGCCCGTCCCACGCGCGCACGGATCGACGTGTGCGCGGGGCGCGGATGTACCCGTCCACGCCGGCCAGCATCAGTGGTCCGAGCGCGTAGAGGCGCAGATGTCGATCCCGGCCCAGCCCGCGCCGAGCGTCAGATGAGGGCTCGCGATCGGCTGCGACCACGAAATCCCTGGCCACGCGCGGTCATAGCATGCGTGACCGTTCGGCTGGCGCCGGCCGGCATCGACAAATACCTTCATGACGGCTCGCCACCGCCGCATGAACGTAACATCACGCTCCACTACGCAAGGCCGGCAAGAGCAGGGACGACGTGACTACGGCGATCGTTTAGCTCACCACCGAGCTCACGGCCAAGTGTTTCAGCACCGTGCGCGCGAGCGGGGTCTTGCGTGTCGTGACAACACCAGTCGCCATGCGCCGGAGGAATGAAAAAGGACTGACCAATCCCACTGTCGAGGCAATAAGGTCAGCTGGTTCGCTCCCAACGTCCAGCGAGCCCAACGAAGCATAGAGCAAAGCGATAGCCGCGACCGCGATGGCGCAGCCGATGTGCATGTTGCCATAGACACGAAGACGCAACATCTGATACGCCTCTCGATCGAGCGAACGGCGCCCCAGCAGGTAGTCTCGTTCTTCTTGGTTCGTCGCGCCGGACCACAGCAATGTTCGCACGACGTTCGTCACCCTGCTCATCACCTCTGGCTCAACGGCCCCCGCTCACGGTGGTTCAGAAAACCCGATGACCCCCCGTCCCGGTGCCGCTGTCGGTACTCCATCCGATCACGACTGGCAGCCGTCTGCAAGGGCCTCGCCGCGGACCGCCCTGACGCGCGACCTGACTCACTCGTGCGGCAGCCTTAGCCTGGCCCATAGCTGGCGGCAGCGCATCGCCGCCCACGGCAGCTGGCCACCGCTACGCGAGGTGTAGTCGAACGGCCGAGTGCACCGTGCCCTTAAAGGCATCAGTCGACGGCGACGGCCTGCAGCGTCAGTTCCACTCGTCGTACGGCTCATCGATCCGCTCGCCGGCGAGCACCCGCGGCAGCAGGGCGGGCAGGGTGCTTGGGAAGAAGCGGCCGCCGTAGGCCGTCACCTCGTCGACGGTCCACCAGCGCCGCCCGAGGATGGTGCCCCGCTCGTCCGGCGTCAGTGCGGTCGCCTGCGCCTCCTGTGCCGACGCGCGCGCGACGTAGCCGTGACAGCGGGCGTAGCGCCGCACATCGAGCCAGGTGAAGGTCGAGTCCTGGGTCCACTGCAGCGGGCCGACGCTGCCGGCCGCAACGGCGATGCCGGTCTCCTCGAGCACCTCGCGCACGAGCGCGTCGGGTTCGCTCTCCCCCGGCTCGATGCCGCCGCCGGGCAGCTCCCACCAGCGGGTGCCGGGGTCGGCCGGGTCGGTGCAGTCGAGCAGCAGGATGCGCCCGTCGTCGTCGAGGAGAAAGGCCTTGGCCGAGACGCGCATGGCTCAGCGGCGGGCGCGGTGACGCCGGCGCAGCGCGGCCAGCGGCAAGGCACCGACCATGCCCAGGGCGTAGGGCGTCGCGGGCACGGCGGGCCCGAGGGCGGACAGCGCGCCGTCGAAGGTGTCGGGCACGGTCAGCAGCCGGGCCCGGTTGAACGGCCAGACGATGACGAACGCCCGGCCGATCACCTTGTCCTGCGGCACGGTGCCCTCGAAGCCGTTCGGGTCGTTGATGTGCTCGCGCGAGTCGGCCGAGGCGCCCCGGTGGTCGCCCATCACGAACAGCCTGTCCTCGGGCACGACGATCGGCGGCGCGCCGGGCGGGCAGTTGACGTCGCCGGCCCCGGCCGCGCAAAAGGCGCGGTCGCCCGGCGGGTTGTTCTCGAAGATGTACGGCTCCTCGAGCACCATGGGCTTCGCGGCCCCGGCCGGCTGCACGGTCACCTTGCCGTCGGTGCAGCACGACACGCGGTCGCCCGGCACGCCGATGACGCGCTTGATGAAGTCTTTCTCCCCCGGTGTGCCGACCCCGATGGCGTTGCCGATGCCGCGCAGCACCCGTTGCACGGGGCTGCTCGGCTCCTCGACCACCGTCTCGGGCGTGAAGCTGTCCAGGCCGTTGAACACCACGATCTCGCCGCGCCGGATGTCGCGAAAGTCGTACACGAGCTTGTTGACCAGCACCCGGTCGCGCAGCTCGAGCGTCTCCTGCATGGAGCCCGACGGGATGTAGAAGGCCTGCACCAGGAAGGTCTTGATGAGCAGGGCGAGCACAAAGGCCACCACGATGAGGAAGGGCAGCTCGCGCAGGAACGAGCCCTTCTTCGCGCCCCGGCGACGGGAGCTGGGCTCCTCGTCGACGCCGTCGGCCGCACCTGGCTCGTCCGGCTCCAGGGTGCGTGGCGCGCGGTCGTCGTCAGTCATCGATGACGCCCACGCCCACGTACCGGCGCTGCCGTTCGTCGCAGCAGAGTAGTGCCGACAGGACGCTCAGGCCTCGGCAGGAGCGGACGGCGCCGCGGTGGGCGGGGCGGGAACGGCGTCGGGCGAGGCCGGCGCGGTCCTCGGCGCGCCCTTGGTGCTCGGCACCGCCCCGCGCTTCTCCTTGATCTTGGCCTTCTTGCCGCGCAGCTCGCGCAGGTAGTACAGCTTCGCGCGGCGCACGTCGCCGCGGGTGACGACGAGGATGTCCTCGATCACCGGCGTGTGCACCGGGAAGGTGCGCTCGACGCCGACGCCGAAGCTCTCCTTGCGCACGGTGAACGTCTCGCGCACCCCCGCGCCCTGACGGCGGATGACCACGCCTTTGAAACGCTGCACGCGCGAGCGGGTGCCCTCGACGACGCGCACGCCGACATCGAGAGTGTCACCGGGCCGGAAATCCGGGACGTCGGTGCGCAGCTGCGCGGCGTCGAGTGCGTCCAGGACGTTCATGGCGAAGTCACTTCCTCGTGCGGCAGCCGCAGGCGGACTGCCGGGGTGGTCGGTGCCGGTCGGTGCCGGGGCGGTCGTGCGGGCGCTGGGGCCGCGCGGCGACGCGGCGCGGCAGCCCTCTACTGTGCCACAGCGACGCCCGGGCACAGGCTGCGCTTGCTCAGTTGGCCAGGTCGGGACGGCGCTCGGCGGTGCGGGCCTGTGCCTGAGCCCGCCGCCACGCCGCGATCCGGGCGTGGTCTCCCGACTGCAGCACGTCCGGCACCGCGAGGTCCCGCCACACCGGCGGCCGGGTGTAGACGGGTCCTTCGAGCAGGTCCTGCATGTGGCCGGGCGCGAACGAGTCGTCCTCGTGCGAGGCGCTGTTGCCGAGCACGCCGGGCAGCAGCCGTGCCACCGCCTCGACGACGACCAATACCGCGACCTCGCCGCCGGCGAGCACGTAGTCGCCGACCGACAGCTCGACGACGCGCAAGCGCCGGGCGGCGTCCTCGACCACCCGGGCGTCGATGCCCTCGTAGCGGCCGCAGGCGAACAGCAGCCACGGCTCGCGGGCCAGCTCGTGCACGAGCGGCTGCGTCAGCGGCCGGCCGCTGGGGGTCGGCACCACCAGCAGCGGCTGCGGCGCCGGCCCGCCGCGCGCCACCACGTCGTCGAGCGCCCGTCCCCACGGCTCGGGGGTCATGACCATGCCGGGTCCGCCGCCGTAGGGGGTGTCGTCGACGGTGCGGTGCACGTCGCCGGTCCAGGCGCGCAGATCGTGGGTGCGCACCTGCAGCAGCCCGCGCTGCTGGGCCCGGCCGAGCAGCGACAGGCCGAGCGGCTCGAGGTAGGCCGGGAAGGTGGTGACGACGTCGACGAGCACGTCAGCCCGGCCGGTCACCGAGCTCGAGCAGGCCCGGCGGTGGGTCGAGCACCACCCGGCCGCCGGCGACGTCGACGGTCGGGACGATCGCCCGCACGAACGGCACGAGCAGCTCGGGCGCGGGTTCGGGCCGGGCGACGACCAGCACGTCGCCGTGCGGCAGGTGCAGCACGTCGACGACCTGCCCGACGCGCTCGCCGCCCGCCAGCTCGGCAAATAGGCCCCGCAGCGCGACGTCGTGGAAGGTGTCGTCGTCCTCGGGCGCCGGCAGCCTCGCGGCGTCGACCAGCAGCAGCGTGTCGCGCAGCGCCTCGGCGGCGGTGCGGTCCTCGACCCCGGTGAACGACACGATGAGCCGCAGGTTCTGCTGGCGGCTGCCCGCGACGGTCAGCGGACCGCGCTCGGGCGGCTCGGTGGCGAGCACGGCGCCGTCGGCGAAGCGTTGATCGGGGTCGTCGGTGCGGACCTCGACGGTGAGCTCACCGCGGATGCCCTGCGGTCGGCCGAGGCGCCCGACGACGACCAGGTCGGGCTCAGCCGGCTTGCTCACCTGCTCGGGGTCAGCGGCGGCGCGCCCGCGTGCCGGCCGCGCGCCGGCGACCCGGGCCACGGGCTAGCGGACCTCGTCGGTGTCGACGACGTCGACTCGCACGCCCCGCCCCCCGATGGCGGCCATCACGGTGCGCAGCGCCTTGGCGGTGCGACCACCGCGGCCGATGACCTTGCCGAGATCGTCGGGGTGCACGCGCACCTCGAGCGTGCGACCGCGCCGCCCGCTGACCATCTCGACCTCGACGTCGTCGGGGTTGTCGACGATGCCCTTGACCAGGTGCTCGAGAGCGTTCTCGAGCACCGGTCAGGCCTGCTCGGTGGCGGCGGGCGTGCTCGCGGCGGCCGGCGCCTCGGCGTCAGCGCTGCTGGCGGTGGCCTCGCTGCTCTTGGTGTCAGCGCTGCTCGCGGTGGCGGCGCTGCTCGCGGTGGCGGCGCCCTCGTCGGCCTTGGGCGCGGCCTTCTTCTTCGGCGTCGTGGCCGCGCCCCCGCCGGCCTCGCCGCTCTCGCGCGCCGCGGCCTCGAAGACGGCCTTGCGGTCGACCTTCGGCTCGGCGACGCGCATCGGCGGTGGCGCGGGCTCGCCCTTGAACTTCTGCCAGTCGCCGGTGACGCGCAGGATCGCCGCGACCGGCTCGGTGGGCTGCGCGCCCACGCCGAGCCAGTAGGCGGCCCGGTCGCCGTCGACCTGCATGAAGGAGGGATCTTCCTTGGGGTGGTACTTGCCGATGGTCTCGATGACCCGTCCTTCCCGCTTGGTGCGGGCGTCGGCGACGACGATGCGGTAGTACGGCGCGCGCATCTTGCCCAGGCGCATGAGCTTGATCTTGACTGCCACGGGTGCTGGAGCTCCGGTCGTGTGGGGTGGGGGCGCTCGGCGCCGCGCGTAGGGGACGCGGGCGAGCGCGCAGTGCGGACACGCTGACGCCGGGTAGAGGGCCGTCGGCAGCGGTGACTCGCCGGACAGTCTGCCAGACGCCGCGTCCGTGGCCTTCGGGTCGCCGCCGCTAGGCTCGGGCGGATGCGTATCGCGCGGCTGCTCCGGCCCACAGGGCTGGTCGTCAGCATCGCGCTGGCCGTCGTGCTCGCCGTGGTGGCCGGCGCGTCGGTGGCCACGCCGCTGACGAGGGGCACGACAGCAGACGGTGCGCAGACCGGCAGCACGCCTGGGCCGGGACCGGCCGCGCTGCGTCACGTCGGCGAGCGGGACGGCTGGAGCCGCTACCTGCTCGCCGAGAACCGCGTCCCGGACGGGCTCGCTCCCGGCGCCGGCTTCCGCGGCCAGCTCGAGTGGGTGCAGAACGGTCTGCTGCGCCGCGCGCGCGTGACGATCCCGGCCGGGCTGTCGCAGGAGGCGCCGCTGCTCGTGACGTTGGCCGGCTACAACGGCAGCCTCGACAGCGCCGAGCGCCAGCAGCGATGGGCGCCGGTCACCGAGCAAAGCGGCGCGGTACTGGCTGAAGCGGCCGCGGCCGACGGCGCGTGGAACGCGGGCAGGTGCTGCAAGCGAGGCGTCACCGAGGACATCGACGACGTCGGCTACCTCGACCGGCTCGTCGAGATCGTCACGGCGCTGCAGGAGGTCGACCCGCGCCGCGTGTACTTCGCCGGGTTCAGCAACGGCGCGATGATGGCCTATCGGTACGCCTGCGCCCGGCCCGGACGCGTCGCCGCGCTGGTGTCGGTGGCTGGCACCATGGTCAGCTGGTGCGTGCCGCGCTTCCCGACGGCCGTGCTGGCCGTCAACGGGACGAGCGACCGCACCGTCCCGATCGAGGGTGGCGTCAACACCATCCTCAGCACCACCCTGCCGCCGACCGCGCGCGGGCCCGAGCTGTTCGCCCGCGCCGGCGCCGTCGTGCGCACGGTCGTGGTGCCGAAGCTCGGGCATTCCTGGCCGACGGCCGCGCAGGGCTTCGACGCCACCGCGCAGGGATGGGCCTTCCTGCTCGCGCACCCCCGGCCGGTCGCGGTGCGGCAGGACCGCGGCGGCGCGACGGTCCAGTAGCGCGTCGGCGGTGGCCGCTGCCGCCGGGCCGCCTTCCCCCGTGATCGTCAGAAGCATCCGTCGCTTTCGAGCCCGCCTTCGCGACGGATTCTTCTGACGATCACCCGGATCGTAGGGCCTGGGCCCACTTCTGACCGATCGCCGGAGGGATCGGGCGATTCGCGACGGATTCTTCTGTGGATCGTCCAGGCTCGGACTTCGGGATCGGCGCGGCGTGGGCGAGTGCGGATCGCGCACAGGCTCGGACGGGTGCCGATCGGGTCGTCCGAGCCTGCCCGCATCGGCGTCAGCGGCGGCGCAGGCCGAACGGGTCCTGCGGTCCCTGCGGACCTTTGTCCCCGACGGGCAGACGGGGCATGGCCGGCAGCCCCGTCGGACTGGCTGGTCCCGCCGGACCGCCGAGTCCCTGCGGCAGCGCCGCCGAGCCCTCGGGTGTCCCGCCTGCCTGACCGGCCGGTGCCCGGGTACCGGTCTTCGGGCCGCCGCCCGCCCGGCCGGGGCCCTTCTTGCCCTTCTTGGCCCCGCCTTGGGCGCGCTTGGCCTTGCGTCCGAGCCCGGGCAGCCCGGCCATGCCCGCCATCCCGGCCATGCCGCCCATCTGCTTCATCATCTTCTGTGCGTCGTAGAACTTGTCGACGAGGCTGTTGACCTCGGTGACCGTGACGCCCGAGCCCTTAGCGATGCGGGACCGCCGCGAGCCGTTGAGGATCTTGGGCGTGCGCCGCTCCTGCGGCGTCATGGAGCGGATGATCGCCGCGATGCGGTCGAGGTCGCCGTCGTCGACCTGCTTGAGCGCTTCCTTCACCTGTGCGCCCATGCCGGGCAGCATCCCGAGCAGGCTCGACAGCGAGCCCATCTTCTTGACCTGCACCATCTGCTCGAGGAAATCTTCGAGGTCGAAGCTCTCGCCGCTCTGCAGCTTGCCGGCCATCTTCTCGGCCGACTGCGCGTCGAAGTGCTGCTCGGCCTGCTCGATGAGCGTGAGCACGTCGCCCATGCCGAGGATGCGCGAGGCCATCCGCTCGGGGTGGAAGACGTCGAAGTCGCCGAGCTTCTCGCCGGTGGACGCATACAGGATCGGGGTGCCGGTGAGATGGCGCACCGACAGCGCCGCGCCGCCGCGCGCGTCGCCGTCGAGCTTGGTGAGCACCACGCCGGTGAAGCCGACGCCGTCCTGGAAGGCCTGCGCGGTGACGACGGCGTCCTGGCCGATCATCGCGTCGACGACGAACAACGTCTCGTCGGGCTGCACCGCGTCGCGGATGTCGGCGGCCTGCTGCATGAGTTCGGCGTCGATGCCGAGCCGGCCCGCAGTGTCGACGACGACGACGTCGTGATTGACCCGGCGGGCGTGCTCGACGCCGGCCCGGGCCGCCTCGACCGGGTCGCCGACGCCCGAGCCCGGGTAGGGGGCAAAGACCTCGACGCCGGCCTGGCCGCCCACGACCTGCAGCTGCTGCACGGCGTTGGGGCGCTGCAGGTCGCAGGCCACGAGCAGCGGCGCGTGGCCCTGCGCCTTGAGGTGCTTGGCGAGCTTGCCGGCCAGCGTGGTCTTGCCGGCGCCCTGCAGACCCGCCAGCATGACGACGGTCGGCCCGGTCTTGGCAAAGCGCAGCAGCCGCGTCTCACCGCCGAGGATGCCGATCAGCTCTTCATTGACGATCTTGATGACCTGCTGGGCGGGGTTGAGCGCCTGGCTCACCTCGGCGCCGCGGGCCCGATCCTTCACCGCACCGATGAAGGCCTTGACGACGGGCAGCGCGACGTCGGCCTCGAGCAGCGCGATGCGGATCTCGCGCGCGGTCGCGTCGATGTCGGCGTCGGACAGCCGGCCCTTGCCGCGCAGCGAGGTGAAGACCTTGTCGAGACGGTCGGAGAGGGTGTCGAACACCCGGCCAGCGTACGGCCCGACGGGTCGTGGCCACACCCTGGCGGTCGGCGCGCGTTCACCTGCGCGCCGGGGAGTTGTCACACCGCGGCGCTACGGTCCCGACACCTCGAACGAAGGACACCCGATGCCCCGGTCCCCCTCCCGGACACCGCTCACGGCCTTGCTCGCCGGCACTGCACTGGTCGCCTCCGGCGTGGCTCTGCTGGCAGCACCAGCCAGTGCCGGCAGCGGCCCGGCCGTCTTCGTCAACGAGCTGCACTACGACAACGGCGGCACCGACGTCGGCGAGTTCGCCGAGGTGGCGGGTCCGCAGGGCACCGACCTGTCGGCCTACTCCCTCGTGCTCTACAACGGCAACGGCGGTGCGCCGTACAGCACGCGCCCGCTGACCGGCACGCTGGGTGCCTCGCACGTGGCCTCGTTTCCCTACCCGACCAACGGCGTCCAGAACGGTGCGCCCGACGGCGTGGCGCTGGTCGAGGGCGACACGGTGCTGCAGTTCCTGTCCTACGAGGGCAGCTTCACCGCCGTCGGCGGACCGGCCGACGGCCTCACGAGCACCGACATCGGCGTGGCCGAGGACGGCAGCGACCCCGCCGGCCGTTCGCTGCAGCTGACGGGTTCGGGCAGCACCTACGACGACTTCTCGTGGACCGGTCCGGCCGCGGACAGCCCCGGCAGCGCCAACGCCGGCCAGTCGTTCACGACCGGCCCGACGCCGAGCCCGACGGCCAGCCCGACGACGCCGAGCCCCAGCCCGACACGCCCCAGCCCGACCGCCTCCCCCAGCCCGACCGCCTCCCCCAGCCCGACCGGCCCTGCGGCGCGCGCCCTCGTCTCGGCGGTGCAGGGCAGCGGCAGCACGAGCCCGCTGGCCGGTCAGCCGGTGCTCGTCGAGGCCGTGCTGACCTCGCTCAAGACCAAGGGCGACGCGGTGATCGGCTACACCCTCGAGCAGGCCGCGGCCGACCAGGACAGCGATCCGGCCACCTCCGAGGGCCTCTACGTGCTCTGCGCGGACAGCTGCCCGGCTGGCCTCACGCCCGGTGACGTCGTGCGCGCGAGCGGCACGGTGACCGAGCGCTTCGGGCTCACGACGCTCGACGCCTCGGCCGGCTCCAGCACCCGGGTCGGCACGTCCCCGTTGCCCGCCGCCGTCGTGGTCGACCTGCCGGCTGACTCCAGCACCGGTGAGTCGGGCACCTTTGAGCGCGTCGAGAGCATGCGCGTGCGGATCCCGCAGACGCTCACCGTCGACGAGTCCTTCCAGCTGGCCCGCTTCGGTGAGCTCGTGCTGTCGGCGGGACCGCGGCCGTACACCTACACCCACGTCGCCGCGCCGAGCGAGAACGGGCTCGCGGCCTACAACGCCGAGCTGGCCGAGCGCCGGATCATCCTCGACGACGGCAGCGAGGACCAGAACGACGCGACCACCGGCGCAGTCGACGAGGCCTACCCGTACCCGACACCGGGCCTGGCCCTGACCAACCGGTTCCGGGCCGGCGACACGATCACCGGCATCACCGCCGTCATGGACTTCGGCTTCGGCGCCTGGCGGCTGCAGCCGGTGCCGGACCAGGACTACCGGTTCACCGCCGCCAACCCGCGGCCGGCCGCGCCGGACCCGGTCGGTGGGCGCCTGAAGGTGGCCAGCTTCAACGTCCTCAACTACTTCGCCACCCTCGACACGACCAGTTCCTCCAGCACCGGGCCCTGCGGCCCGGACGGCACGCTCGACTGCCGCGGCGCCGACTCCGAGGCCGAGCGCCAGCGCCAGCTCGCCAAGATCGTCGCGGCGCTAAAGGGCCTGGACGCCGACGTCGTCGGGTTGATCGAAGTGCAGAACGACGACGGCCAGGCCACGCAGCAGATCGTCGACGCCCTGAACGCCGCCACCGCGTCCGGCAGCTACGCGGCCGTGGACACCGGCACGATCGGCACCGACGCCATCAAGGTGGCGCTGCTCTACCGGCCGGCAAAGGTGCGGCCCGCCGGTGCCTATGCGGTGCTCACGCAGGCGGTCGACCCGCGCTTTCGCGACGGCAAGAACCGGCCGGCGCTCGTGCAGAGCTTCGACGAGGTGGCGACCGGCGCGCGCTTCACGGTCGCGGTCAACCACTTCAAGTCCAAGGGCTCGGGCTGCGGCGAGGGCGACGACGCGACCGACGGCTCCGGCAACTGCGACCGCACCCGCACGCAGGCGGCGCAGGCCGTGGCCGACTTCCTGGCCACCGACCCGACCGGCAGCGGCGACCCCGACCGGTTGATCATCGGCGACCTGAACGCTTACCGCAACGAGCGGCCGATCACGACGCTGACCGGGGCGGGCTATGCCGACCAGGTCCGCCGCTTCGGTGGCGACGCCGCCTACAGCTTCCTGTTCGACGGCCAGCTCGGCTATCTCGACCACGCCCTCGCGAACGCCCCGCTCGCCGGCCAGATCACCGGGGTGGCCGACTGGCACATCAACGCCGACGAGCCGTCGCTGCTCGACTACGACGACGCGGTCAAGGACGCGGGCGAGGCCCCCTTCGAGCGAAAGTCCACCGCGTTGCCGCTCTACGCGCCCGACCCGTACCGCGCCAGCGACCACGACCCGCTGGTCGTCGGGCTCGACCTGACCCCGCCGGCCTGCACCAGCGCGACCAGCTTGCGCCCGCTCGTCTCGGCCATCACGGCCGGTGATGAGGCGGTGCTGCAAGCCCGGGCCACACCGAACAGCGTCGTGCAGCTGTACGCCGCCGACCGGCCGTCCGCAGCGTTCCGGCTCGCGGGCACCGGCACCACCGGCACCGACGGCGCCCTGCGCCTGGCGCTGTCGCCGGTGACGAACACCTTCCTGTACGCCCGGCAGCTCGGCTGCCCCGTCGATCTGCTGCGCGCCACCGCGGTGGTGCTGGTGCGTCCCCGTCTGACCCTGACGGTCGAGCCGGGCGGTGACGGTCGCTACGTCTTCGCGGGCACCAGTTCGCCTGCCCCGCCCGGTGGGCTCGCGATCGAGCTGTACCGCACCGACGCGGGCGGCCGCGTCTCGCTCGCCGGCCGCACCCGGGCCCGTGCGAGCGACGGCACGTGGTCGCTCGAGCGCACCGTGCAAGGCAGCGGCACGGCCACCTTCGTGGCCGTCACCAGGCCGAGCCTGGACAACCTGCCGGGCTCGAGCAACCGGGTGCAGGTAAGCCTTCGCTGACGCGACCGGCTGGCAAGATCGTCAGAAGGATCGGTGCGTACCCGCAGCTCCGGAGCGACCGATCCTTCTGAGGATCACCGAGGCGCAGCACGAGGCGGGCACGCTACTCAGCCCAGCGCGGCGAGCACGCCCGCGCGGGCCTGCTCACGCAGCACGGGGTCGGTGAGCGGCCCGCCGCCGGGACCGACGACGTAAAAGGCGTCGACCACGTCCGTGCCGAGGGTGGAGATGTGCGCGCTGCGCACGTCGAGCCCAGCAACGGCCAGCGCGTGCGTGATGCGGTGGAGCACCCCGAGCCGGTCGCCGGCCCGCACCTCGAGCACGGTCGCGGTCTCGGAGGCGTCGTCGTCCAGGCGCACCGTCGGCGGGGCGACGGGCAGGCCGGTCGGCGCTGGGTAGGCCGCCTCCCGCGCGGCGAGCGAGACGGCCAGGTCGAGCTCGCCCGACAGAGCCCGCCGCAGATCGTCGCGCACCAGCGTCCAGTCGGGCAGGGCGCCGAAGCGCGGGCTGACCCGGCAGACGATGACACCGAGCTGCCCCTGCGTGCGGACCGCTGCCGACCGGACGTCGAGCCGTTGCAGGGCCAGCACGCCGGTCGCGAGGCCCACCAACCCGGGCCGGTCGGGCGCGGCCAGCAGCACCTCGTCGCCGCGGGCCTCGACGGCAAAGCGACCCTCAGCGAGCAGCGCCTGCTGCCAGGGCTCGAGCGGCGCCGGCGGCACGGGCGGCTCGCCGGCGAGCAGCGCCGACGCCCGCCGCACGAGCGTCTCGACCAGGCCGGCCTTCCACGCCGACCAGGCGGCCGGGCCGGTGGCGGCCGAGTCGGCCCGGGTCAGCGCGTGCAGCAGCTCGAGCACCTGGGGTGAGCCGGCGGCGTCCGCGACCGACCGGGCGGTGGCCGGGTCGTCCAGGTCGCGCCGCGTCGCGACGTCGGGCAGCAGCAGATGGTGCTCGACCATGGCCACGAGCACCTGCGTATCGGCCGGAGCCAGCCCGAGGCGCGGCGCCATCCGCGCCACGACGACCATGCCGGTCTGCGTGTGGTCGCCCGGCAGTCCCTTGCCGATGTCGTGCAGCAGCGCCCCGAGCAGCAGCAGGTCGGGCCGGGCGACGGTGCGGGTCAGCGCCGCTGCGGCGCTCGCGGCCTCGAGCAGGTGCCGGTCGACGGTGTAGCGGTGATAGCTGTTGCGCTGCGGCCTGCTGCGCACGCTGGCCCACTCGGGCAGGAGCGGCTCGAGCAGGCCGGCCAGGTCGAGCTCCTCCAGGACGCGTACGGCCGGCGGTCCGGTGGCCAGCAGGCTGACGAACAGCTCCCGGGCGGCCGCCGGCCAGGGCGCCGGCAGCGCCGGGCAGCGGGCGAGCCGGGTCAGGGTGAACGGGGCCACCGGCAGGTCCGCCTGCGCGGCGACCAGCGCGACGCGCAGCGCCAGCAGCGGGTCGTGCTCGGGTGCGGCGTCGCGAGCCAGCACGACCTCGCCGTCCTGCTCTACGACGCCGTCCGCGAGCGGACGGCGCTCGGGCGCGCGGGGCGTCCGACGGCCGAGCAGGCGGCGGCGGGGCGGGCGACCCAGCGCGGCCAGCACCCGCCGCCAGGAGGTGTCGCTGTCGTGGGCGATGCCGCGCGCCGCGCCGGACACCGCGGCCATCAGCTCGTCGGCGCTCACGTAGCCCAGCGCGTCCGCCACCGCGTCCTGCTCCTGCAGCAGCAGCCGGTCGACGGTGCGCCGCCCGCGTCCGCCGGTGCGGCGGTGCAACTCACCGCGGGCGTCCAGCAGCACCCGCGCCGCCGAGCGGACGCGCTCGGGCGGGGCGTCCGCCACCTGGGCGACGGCGAGCGCCTGCAGGGCGTGCACGTCGCGCAGCCCGCCCCGTGCGCTCTTGAGGTCGGGTTCGAGCAGAAAGGCCAGCTCGCCGTGTTCGTGCGTGCGGGCGAGCCCGGCGGCCCGTAGCTCGGGCAGCCGACGCGGCGCCTGCCGGCGCCAGGCGTCCCGCGCCGCGGAGAGCAGCTGCGCGGACAGCGCGGCGTCGCCCGCCACGTGCCGGCAGTCCAGCAGGCCGAGCGCCGCCTTGAGGTCGTCCGCGGCGACAGCGAGGGCCTGGCGCACCGTGCGCACCGAGTGGTCGAGCCCGACGCCGCTGTCCCACACCGGGTACCAGACCCGGTCGGCCAGCGCTGCGACGCCTGGCCAGCGCTCGTCGTGCACGAGCAGCAGGTCCAGATCGCTCGACGGCGACACCTCCCGCCGCCCGAGCCCGCCCACGGCGACGAGCGCCACGCCCGGTCCCGGGTCACCGAGCAGGCCCGCGAGCCACTCGTCGTAGGCGTTGCTCAGCGCTTCGCGCAGCGGCCTCCCGGTGAGAGCCGGGTCGGCCAGCACGGCCGCGCTCGGCGAGACGAGAGCTTTCCGCACCGCTCACCTCTCCCTTCGCTGCGCCTCGACGTCAGAGTGCCTCGACGTCACAGCGCCTCGACGTCACAGTGCCCGGCGCCCCGCTCCCCCGTGCGTACCCGCACCGCGCCCGACACCGGGCTCGACCAGACCCGCGCGTCATCGACGGCGCCGGAGCCGGCGGCGGCCACGAGCAGGTCGAGGACCCGCTCGTGGTCGCCGTCGTCGACGAGCACCTCGACCCGCACCCGGGCCGGATGCTGCACCTCACTGACCGTCATGCCCTGCACGCCGCCCGCCTCGAGCGCGTCGCGGACCGGCTCGAGCACGAACGGCGCCACGACGGCGGTGACGATCTTCACGCGGACATCGCCCGGGCTGCTACAGCGCCTCGACGCCGCGTTCGCCGGTGCGCACGCGCACGATCTCGTCGACCGGCGTGCTCCACACCTTGCCGTCACCGATCGAGCCGGTGGACGCCGCCGTGGCGATCACCTCGATGACGTCGGCGGCGTCGCTGTCGTCGACGAGCACCTCGATGCGCACCTTGGGCACAAAGGCCACCGTGTACTCCGCGCCGCGGTACACCTCGGTGTGCCCGCGCTGGCGGCCGTAGCCCTGCACCTCGCTGACGGTCATGCCCTGTACCCCGAAGGTCTCGAGCGCGGACTTCACGTCGTCGAGCTTGAACGGCTTGACGACGCCGGTGACGAGCCTCATGCGCCCACCGTCCCGACGGGGCTGGCGGCCGGCTCGGCGCGCACCGCGGTGCTGAGCGTGCCGCCCATGCGGATGCCGCCGAGGTCGTAGCCGGTCTCGGCGTGCGTCGTCTCATCGACGCCCGCGAGCTCGTCGTCGGCAGGGATGCGAAAGCCGATCGTCTTGTCGACGACCTGCCCCAGGATGTAGGACAGCACGAAGCTGTAGGTGAACACGGCCACGACTGCGACGCTCTGCTTGCCGAGCTGGCCGAGGCCGCCGCCGTAGAACAGCCCCGAGATGCCGTCCGGGCCGGTGGAGGTCTTCGAGGCGAGCAGGCCGATGATCAGCGAGCCGATGACGCCGCCGACCAGGTGGATGCCGACGACGTCGAGGGAGTCGTCGTAGCCGAACCTGTACTTGAAGCTGACCGCAAAGGCGCAGGCGCCACCGGCCACGAGCCCGACGACGATCGCGCCGACCGGCGTGACGACGTTGCAGGCGGGAGTGATGGCGACCAGCCCGGCGATGGCGCCAGAGGCGGCCCCGAGCGTGGTCGCGTGACCGTCGCGCAGCGTCTCCACGCCCAGCCAGGCGACGATCGCCGCGGCGGTGGCGATGGTGGTGATGAACAGCACCGTGGCGGCGGTCTGGTCGGCGGCGACCTCCGAGCCGACGTTGAAGCCGTACCAGCCGAACCACAGCAGCCCGGCGCCGAGCAGCACGAGCGGCAGGTTGTGCGGCTTCATCTGCTCGCGCGGCCAGCCGCGGCGCTTGCCCAGCACGAGCACCAGCGCGAGGGCCGCGGCGCCGGCGTTGATGTGCACCGCGGTGCCGCCGGCGAAGTCGTTGGCGCCGAGGCGGGCGGCGATCCAGCCGCCGTCGAGGTTGAACACCCAGTGGCAGACCGGGAAGTAGACGATCGAGACCCACAGGATGACGAACAGCACCCAGCCGCCGAACTTCGCGCGGTCGGCGATGGCGCCGCTGATGAGCGCGGGGGTGAGGATCGCGAACATCAGCTGGAAGCCGGCGAAGACCAGCACGGGCACGCTGCCGGTGAGCTCACCGGTGGTGCCGTTCATCCCCAGGAAGTCAAAGGACCCGAGCAGGCCGACGCCGCCCATGGTCGGGCCAAAGGCCATCGTGTAGCCGTAGAGCGTCCACAGGATCGGGACGACGGCCAGGCACGCGAAGCTCATCATCATCATGTTGAGCACGCTCTTGGAGCGGACCATGCCGCCGTAGAACATGGCCAGGCCGGGTGTCATGAGCAGGACGAGCGCGGTACATATGATCATAAAGGCGGTGTCGCCGGTGTCGAGCTCCATGCTTCTCCTCGGTCGCGGGGCGTCGCCGCTCACCCTGGAGGCTCTGTGTTTCATCCGCGTCTGCTCGCGTGTTTCATCCCTGTGACTGCTGCGGCCGTCGTGTTTCGTGATCGTGAACAGTGCGGAGCCGACATGATCTTCGGTGTGCTCTGCACGCTGCCGTCGGTGCGGGGCGGAGCCCGGCCGGCGGGACGGCGCCGATGAGCCGCTGGCTGGACGCCACCGGCGGCACGCGGGGTCCCGGCTACGACGAGGCCTTCGCTGCGCTGGCGGCAGCCGGAGGCGACGTCCACGGCGAGGCCGCCTTCGTCGACGCCCTGCTGCCACGCCGGGCACGCGTGCTCGACGCGGGCTGCGGCACCGGACGCGTGGCCCTCGAGCTGGCCCGGCGCGGGCACCAGGTCGTCGGGGTCGACAGCGATCCCTCGATGCTCGAGGTGGCGCGGAGATCGGGCACCGTCCGCTGGCGTGCGCAAGACCTGGGCGAGCTCGAGGACGAGGCGGCGTACGACCTGGTCGTCGCGGCGGGCAACGTCGTCGTCTACCTGGCCGAGGGGTCGGAACCGGAGGTGCTGCGCCGGCTCGCCCGGGCGCTCGTGCCGGATGGGCTGCTCGTCAGCGGCTGGTGCACCCGTCGCGAGCAGGGCGACGACCGGCCGGCCACGCCGGTGACCACTTACGACAGTTGGACGAAGAGCGCCGGTGTGCAGGCCGTGTCACGCGTCGCCGCGTGGGACGGCGCGCCGCTCACGGCAGCGTCCGACTGGTGCGTCGCGGTCGATCGCCGGCCACACTGAGCGCTCCCTTGCGAGCGCCTGACCAGCATGATCTTCGGCGCGGACGACACGCTGCAGCCGGTGCAGGGAGGCGAAGATCTTGTCAGCACCGCGGCTGGACCGCTGACGGCGAGAGCGTTGCCTCGTCACCGAGCGAGGCGGTCGGTGACGGCCTCGAAGGGCACGAGATCATCGGGCCCAACGATCGTCCGCCTGGAGCTTTCGCAGCCGACACGCCGACGTGTCGGCTGCCGATGCGCCAACCGGAGGATCGACGGCGCGGATGGGTCTGCGGCCCAGTGCTACGTTGTGCGTCATGGACAGCGTAGGGGTTCGCGAGCTGCGGCAGAACCTGTCGGTGTGGCTGCGCCGCGTCGAGCAGGGCGCTGCCTTTCGCGTGACCGACCACGGCCGGCCGGTCGCCCTGCTCGGTCCCTTGCCGGCCGGGGACGACCCGCTGGCGCCCTACGTCGCGGCCGGCACGGTGCTGCCCGCCGCCGACCCGACGGCCCCGCTGCCCGTGCGGGTGAGGGCGCCGTCCGGACCGCGCTCGCAGGACCTGCTGCGCGCGATGCGCGACGAGGAACGCTTCTGATCTCGTTCCTGGACACCTCGGCCCTGCTCAAGCTCGTCCTCGACGAGGCCGAGTCGGACGCCCTCGCCGAGGCGGTCGCGCAGGACCGGTGGGTGGCCTCCGCACTCGTGCTGACCGAGCTGCCCAGGGCCTTTGCGCGCCGCGTGCCCGATGCGGACCAGGAAGGTGTGCGGGCGCTCGTGCTCCGGATCGACGTGGTCGACCTGGATCGCGCTGTGCTCAGCCAGGCCGGGCAGCTCCCCGACGCTCAGCTGCGCAGCCTGGACGCGGTGCACCTGGCGAGCGCCCTGCGCGTGCGCGAGGTGGTCGACCGGTTCGTGGCCTACGACCAGCGCCTGCTCGACGCGGCGCACCGGGCAGGTCTCGAGGTGGCCAGCCCCGCGTAACGGCTAGAGCGCGGCCTCGTCGCCGAGCAGCGCGTCGGCGAAGGCCTCGGCCTCGAAGGGTGCGAGGTCGTCCGGGCCCTCACCGAGACCGATGAGCTTGACCGGGATGCCGAGCTCGCGCTGCACCGCGATGACGATGCCGCCCTTGGCGGTGCCGTCGAGCTTGGTCAGCACGATGCCGGTGATCTCGACCGCCTCGGTGAAGACGCGAGCCTGCACGACCCCGTTCTGGCCGGTGGTCGCGTCGAGTACCAGCAGCGTCTCGTCGACCGAGCCCTGCTTGGACAGCACCCGCTTGACCTTGCCGAGCTCGTCCATCAGCCCCGACTTGGTGTGCAGCCGACCGGCGGTGTCGACCAGCACCGTGTCGACGCCGTCGGCAGCGCCTTTGGCCACCGCGTCAAAGGCGACGCTGGCCGGGTCGCCGCCTTCCGGGCCGCGCACCGTGCTCGCGCCGACCCGGTCGCCCCAGGTCTGCAGCTGGTCGGCGGCGGCGGCGCGGAAGGTGTCGGCGGCGCCCAGCACGACCGTCCGGCCGTCGGCGACCAGCACCCGGGCGAGCTTGCCGCACGTAGTGGTCTTGCCGGTGCCGTTCACCCCGACGACGAGCACGACCGTCGGCCGACCGTCCTCGTGCGGCGTGGTGTGCAGCGAACGGTCCAGGTCGGGGCCGATCGCGGTGACGAGCTCTTCGCGCAACATCGGGCGCAGCTCGGAGATGCTGCGCACCCCCCCGACGCGCACCCGGGTACGCAACCGGCTGACCAGCTCTGTGGTCGCGGCGACGCCCATGTCGGCGCCGAGCAGCGTGTCCTCGACCTCCTCCCAGGTGTCCTCGTCGAGGTTGTCGCGTGACAGCAGGGTGAAAAGGCCGCGGCCGAGGGTGCTCTGCGAGCGGGCGAGCCGGGCCCGCAGCCGGGTCAGCCGGCCGGCGGTGGGTTCGGGGACGTCGAGCACCGGGTCGATGACGGCGGTGTCGGCCGGCAGCACCGCCGTTTCGTCCGGCAGGTCGAGCGTCTCGACCGCGCGCAGCGGCGTGTCGCGCGGCACCTCCGCGTCGTCGCCCGTACCCGGCCGGTAGTCGACGCCGGGCTGCGGACGCGGAGGCGGCACCGGCCGCTTGCGCGTGCCCCGGCCGCTGACGAGCGCGACGAGCGTGACCAGCGAGATGACGGCGATGGCGACGAGCAGGATGACCAGTTCTGTCACGGCCGCGTGTCTACCAGCCGGGGGCTGCTCCTCAGCCTGCGGCGCTCAGACGACGGCGGGCTCGCGCAGGCGCTGGCTGACCACGGCCGAGATGCCGTCGCCGCGCATGGTGACGCCGTACAGAGCGTCGGCGATCTCCATCGTGCGCTTCTGGTGGGTGATGACCACCAGCTGCGAGGCCTCGCGCAGCTGGCCGAGCAGCTCGAGCAACCGGCTGAGGTTGCGGTCGTCGAGCGCGGCCTCGACCTCGTCGAGCACGTAGAACGGTGAGGGGCGCGCCCGGAACAGCGCGACGAGGAAGGCGAGCGCGGTCAGCGAGCGCTCCCCGCCCGACAGCAGCGACAGCCGGGACACCCGCTTGCCGGCCGGGCGGGCCAGCACCTCGATGCCGGTGGTCAACAGGTCGTCCGGGTCGGTGAGCACGAGCGAGCCCTCGCCGCCGGGGAACAGGGTGGAGAACACGACGGCGAACTCGCGGGCGGTGTCGGCAAAGGCGTCCGCGAACACCTCGTGGATGCGCGCGTCGACGTCGCGCACGATGTCGAGAAGGTCGCGCCGGGTGGCCTTGAGATCCTCCAGCTGCGTCGACAGGAACGCCGAGCGCTCCTCGAGCGCCGCGAACTCCTCGAGCGCGAGCGGGTTGACCCGGCCCAGCTGCGCGAGCGCGCGCTCGGCGGCGGCGGCCCGCTTCTCCTGCACCGCCCGCTCATAGGGGGCCGCGGGCACGTCTGGGTCGATCTCGCCGTCCTCGCGACGCGCCGGCACGGGCAGCTGCGGGCCGTGCTCGGCGAGCAGCTGCTCGGGCGTGACCGCCCACTCCTCGCGCGCCCGCTGCTCGAGCACCTCGACGCGCAGCCACTGCTCGGCCTGGGCCAGCTCGTCGCGGTGCACCGCGCCGGTGAGACGCTCGAGCTCCGCGGCCAGCTCGCGGGTGCAGGTGCGGACGGACGCCAGCTGCTCGTCGGTGGCGGCGCGCTCGGCCGCGGCCTGCTGCCGGCGGGCCGCGGCGAGCTCGACAGAGGCCGCGGCCCGTTGCGCCGCCTGCTTCGCCACGGCGGCGACCTGCGCTGCCACCTGCGCCGCGGCCGCCCGGCGCACCTGCCGCTGCGCGAAGCGGACCTGCGCGGCGCGCTGCTCGGCGGCGGCGCGCTCCAGGCCCGCGGCGCGCCCGGCGAGCGCCCGCAGCCGTTCCTCGCCAGTGCGCACGGACAGGCGCACCTCGACCTCCGCCGCACGTGCCTGGCCGGCAGCGTCCGCGGCGGCGTCCCGAGCGGCCGTCGACGGCTCGTCCTCGGCCTGCCAGCTCTCGCTCACGGCCGCCTCGGCAGCGGCCAGCCGCTGCTCCAAGGCCTCGAGCCCGATCAGGTCTGTGGTGGCGGCCTCACCGGCTCGGTCGCGGGACTGCTCGAGCCGCCCGGCCTCGGCCTCGGCAGCGCGGACGGCCGAGGCCAGCAGCCCCAGCTGCTCGGCAAGCGCGGCCATCGCGGCGTCGGAGTCGTGCAGGGCCGCCAAGGCCGCCTCGAGCTCGTCGGAGCGGGCCTGCGCGTCGGCGCGCAGGCGGGCGAGCTCGAAGCGCAGCCGCTCCTGCCGGTGACCGGCGGCCTGCGCGGCGGCCTCGGCCTCGTCGACCGCGGCCTGCACCTCGATGCGGGAGGGGGCGGACGCCGACCCGCCAGCGGCGTAGGTGCTGCCCAGCAGGTCACCGTCGGTCGTGACCGCACGCAGGTCGGGGCGCTCGTGCACCAGCGCGGCGGCCTGCTCGAGCGTGCTGACGACGACGACGCCGGACAGCGCCCGGTCGAGCGCCGCCGCCAGACGCCCCTCGCAGTCGACGAGCTCGCGCGCCCAGCGACCGGCCGGCGGGGCGGACGTGGTTGCCACCTCCGGCTGGGCGTCGGCGACGAGCAGGGCCGCCCGGCCGGCGTCGTCGTCCTTGAGCCGGCGCAGCGCGGCGCCGGCGGCGGCGGCGGTGCGCACGACGACCGCGTCGGCCGCGGCGCCGAGGGCCGCGGCGATCGCCGCCTCGCTGCCCGGGGTGACGGTGACGAGCGTGGCCAAGGCGCCGAGCACGTCGTCGCCCGAGCCGGTGACCCCCGAGCCGGTGAGCCCCGACCCGGTGAGCCCCGAGCCGGTGAGCTCCGACCCGGTGAGCCCGGTCCCGGTGAGCAGGGCCACCGCGCCGTCGCGCGGCAGAGCGGTCGCGAGCGCCTCCCGCCGCGCCAGCGCCGTGCTGCGCTGCCGCTCGGCCTCGCGGTCGTCAGCCACGAGCGCTTCCAGGGCCTGCTGGGCCTCCGCGCGGGCCTGCTCGGCGCGCTCGTGGCGGGCGTCGAGATCGACCTCTCCCGCATCGAGGCCACCGGCGGTGGCCACCAGCGCCTCGTGCTCGGCACGGGCCTGCTCGGCGCGCGCCCCGGCGTCGACCAGCGCCGCATCGAGTCGGCCCCGCTCGGCCTCGGTGGCAGCGGCCCGCGAGCGCAGCGCGCCGACCTGGCCGGTGAGCCGGGCCAGACCCTCGCGTCGATCAGCCCGCGCGCGACGGGCGCGGGTCAGCGCTGACTCCTGCGCAGCGAGGTCGGCCTCGGCCGAGGTGCGCGTCGCGACAGAGTCGGCCAGCCGGGTCGCCTCCTGCTCGAGCTCGCCGGACAGGGCGTTCTGCTCCTCGCGCACCCGGGCCGCCTCGGTCTCGAGCTGCTCGGGCGCCCGGCCGTCACCGGACGGCGGGGCGAGCGCGGCCCCCAGGTGCCGCGCGCGCTGGTCGGCCAGCTCACCTGTGGCGCGCAACCGCTCGTGCAGCGCCGACAGGCGGTACCACCCGTCCTGCGCCCGGGCGAGCTCGGGCGCCTGCGCGGCGGCGGCGAGCTCGAGCCGCTCCTGGTCGGCGCCGGCCTCGGCGTGCGCAGCCTCGACGTGGTCCCGGCGGGCCCGCGCCGCGGCGTCGTCGCGCTGCACCTGTCCGAGCGCTTCGGCGGCGCGCTGCAGGTCGTCGGCGAGCAAGCGCAGCCGGGCGTCGCGCAGGTCGGCCTGCACCTGTCCGGCGCGCCGGGCCACCTGGGCCTGGCGGCCGAGCGGCCCGAGCTGGCGGCGCAGCTCGCTCGACAGGTCGGACAGCCGCGAGAGGTTCGCGCTCATCGCGTCGAGCTTGCGCAGCGCCCGCTCCTTGCGCTTGCGGTGCTTGAGGACCCCGGCGGCCTCCTCGATGAAGCCGCGCCGGTCCTCGGGACGGGCGGCGAGCACCGCGTCGAGCTGCCCCTGGCCGACGACGACGTGCAGCTCGCGGCCGATGCCCGAGTCGCTCATCAGCTCCTGGACATCGACGAGGCGGCACCGGCTGCCGTTGATGGCGTACTCGGACTCGCCGGAGCGGAACATCAGCCGCCGGATGCTGACCTCGGCGTAGTCGATGGGTAGCGCGCCGTCGCCGTTGTCGATCGTCAGCGTCACCTCGGCCCGGCCGAGCGCCGCGCGGCCGGGCGTGCCGGCGAAGATGACGTCCTCCATCTTGCCGCCGCGCAGCGCCTTCGCGCCCTGCTCGCCGAGCACCCACGCGATCGCGTCGACCACGTTGCTCTTGCCCGAGCCGTTGGGGCCGACGACGCAGGTGATGCCCGGCTCGAAGCGCAGCGTGGTGGCCGACGCGAAGGACTTGAAGCCCTTGAGCGTCAGGCTCTTGAGGTGCACCCGTCCCCCGCTCGCTCCGGTCCGGCGGTCACCGTACCGGCGGACGGGACACGCGACCGACAGCGGCGCGCCCGAGCGGTGAGCAGGTTCGGGCTAGGTGAGGGCGGGCTCGTCCTCGAGCGTCAGCATGCGGATGTCGTCCTCGACGTGCACGCTGCGCACGAGCGCCTCGTGCGTCACCGTCAGCTGCTCGAGCTCGCCCTCCAGCTCGTGCACCTGGCGACGCAGGCGGCGTACCTCGTCGACCAGGCGCAGGTCGCTACCGACATGACCGAACAGAGCCTTGGCCATGACAACCTCCACGTTGAGGGCGCGAGCAACAGCAGCCTTGAGAGGTCTTTGACACGGCCCCATGGGCCGGAGCGACATCCTTGGCAGGCCAAGGATGCCAGTGATACCGGGCTCGGTCAAGGCCCACGTCACGATCGCATCACGGATGCCCGACGCCTCATCCTCAGGACATGGGGCGCACGACGGCAGGCCGCCATGAGCCGCGCCGAGCGGTGATCTTGCGGGTCGCGGATATGCAGACGCCACGCCGGCGTGTCGCCTGCCAGAGCGCCAAGCAGGAGATCGCAGGTCCATGGCGCGCCCCCGCTTTCCACACGGTCGCAGCGACCGTCTTCCCCAGGCCTACGTCGCTTCCAGCGGCGTGTCGGACGACCGGAGGCTGGGGAAGGCGCGCTGCCTGGGCAACGGGGCCCGCGCTAGCGCTCCTCGAAGCCGTCGAGCCCGCCCCGCGCCGGCCCCCAGTGCTCACCGACGAAGCTCACCCGCCCCGGGGCGCCGGGCCCGCGCAGCGCCTGCAGCAACTGCTCGGCCGCCGCCAGCGGGCCTTCGGCCACCACCTCGACCCGGCCGTCACCGCGGTTGGTGGCGCTGCCGACCAGGCCGAGCTGGAGCGCCCGGGACCGCGTCCACCAGCGCATGCCGACACCCTGCACCCGACCGCTCAGCACGGCGGTGAGCCGGACCGGGGTGCCGTCCACGCCCGGGAGGGTAGACCCGCCGCGCCCAGTCGCCACCCATGGCGTCGCAGCTCCGCTCGCACAGCAGAAGGAATCTCGCATGCGCCGCACACCCCGCGTCCTGTCCACCGCCCTCGTGGCGGTGCTGTCGGCAGCCCTGCTGTCCGGCTGTCTGTCGCAGCCCGAGCCGGCCAACAACAACGGGCCGCAGCCCGACGCCGTGCAGCCGAGCGACGTCGTCCGCTCCTGAGAGCGGTCGGACCGGCGCCTGTCAGCCGCGCGGGCGCGGCTGGCAGCGCGGGCAGCTGAACGACGAGCGGTTCATGAAGGCCTCGCGGCGGATCAGGGCGCCGCAGCGCGGGCACGGCTCGCCCTCGCGTCCGTAGACCGCTAACGAACGCTCGAACAGGCCGCTGACGCCCTCGGTCGAGACGTACAGCGCGTCGAAACTCGTCCCGCCCGCGGCGATGGCCTCGCGCAGCACGGCGCGGGCGTGCGCGAGCAGCCGACGGGCAGTTGGCCGGGTGAACGCGGCGGTGGTTCGGCGTCCGTGCACCATCGCGCGCCACAGCGTTTCGTCGGCGTAGATGTTGCCGATCCCGCTGACGAAGCTCTGGTCGAGCAGCGCCCGCTTGATCTCGGTGCGCCGGCGGCGCAGGCCCGCGACAAAGGCGTCGTCGTCAAAGGCGGTATCGAGCGGGTCGCGGGCGATGTGCGCCAGCAGCGGCGGCACCGGATGCCCTCCTTCGACGACCAGCAGCCCGCCGAAGGTCCGCTGGTCGACGAAGCGCAGCTCGCGGGAGTCCCCGCCGGTGAAGCGCACGCGCACGTGCAGATGCTTCGGGTCGGGGGTCGTGGGCGGGACGACGAGCAGCTGCCCGCTCATGCCGAGGTGACCGGTGAGTGCCTCCCCGGAGTCGAGCGGCAGCCACAGGTACTTGCCGCGCCGCTCGGCCGACAGCACGGTGCGACCGGAGAGCCGGTCGGCGAAGTCGGCCGGACCGGCCAGGTGCCGGCGCACCGCCCGGGGGTGCGTGACGGTCACGTGGCTCACGGTGCCACCGACGACGCCGCGCGCCAGGCCACGACGCACCGTCTCGACCTCGGGCAGCTCGGGCACGCAGGTCAGGCAGACGGTGCCTGCGCTGCAGGCGCGGCCTGGGTGGCCAGCGCACCGAGCGCCAGCTGGGCGGCCCGCTGCTCGGCGTGCTTCTTGGTGCCCGCTTCTCCCGTGCCGCACAGCCGGCCGTCGACGTAGGCCTCGGCCTCGAAGCGCCGGGCGTGGTCCGGCCCGCTGCCGGTCAGTCGGTATTCCGGCAGGCCGAGGCCGCGGGCCGCGGTCGCCTCCTGCAGCACGGTCTTGTGGTCCGCCGCCGCGCCGCCGACCGCGCTCGCGCGCAGCAGCGGCGCGAACAGCGACCGCACCAGCGGGCCGGAACCGGCGACCCCCCGCTCGACGTGCACCGCCCCGATGACGGCCTCCATCGTGTCGGCGAGGATCGAGTCCTTGTCGCGGCCGCCGGTGCCCTGCTCGCCCCGGCCGAGCCGCAGCCACCGGCCGAGGTCGAGCGAGCGCGCGACGCCGGCGAGCGCCCGCGCGTTGACCACGCTGGCCCGCATCTTGGCGAGCTCGCCCTCGGCCAGGCCCGGGTGGTCGGCGTAGAGGCACTCGGTGACGACGAGCCCGAGCACGGAGTCGCCGAGGAACTCCAGCCGCTCGTTGGTCGGCAGGCCCCCGTGCTCGTAGGCGAACGAGCGGTGCGTCAGCGCCTGCTCGAGCAGCGCGGGACGCACGGCGGTGCCGAGCCCCGCCTCCAGCAGCGTGTACGGCGGGCCGGCGCCGGCCGTCACAGGCGCTCCAGCGCGTAGTCGACGGCCTCGCCGACCGTCGCGAGGCCGTCGAGATCCTCGTCGTCGATGTGGAACCCGGAGCGGGCCAGCGGCGCCAGCCGCTCCTCGACGATCTCGACGATCTCGACCAGCGCCAGCGAGTCGGCCCGCAGGTCCTCGCGAAAGCGCGTGTCGCGCCCGACAGAGGCGGGCGGTCGCTCGAGCACGGTGGCGACCGCCTCCCGCACGACGTCGAGCACCTGCTCGCCGGTGAGCGGGCTGCTCATGCAGACCCCTGCACCGACGACGCGGAGCGCGTCCGGAGATCGGCGAGCGCGGCGCCGATGCGGGGGACGAGCCCGTCGGTCACCGCCTGCGCCGCCGTGTCGATGCAGGCGGCGACCGCCCGGGGCGTGCTGGCGCCGTGCCCGACGACGACCACGCCGTCGACCCCCATCAGCACCGCCCCGCCGAGCGCCTCGGGGCTCATGTGCGCGGTCGCGGCCGCAACGGCCCGCTGGGCCGCGCCGCCGTCCGCCAGCTCGGGCACGCCGCTCATGGCGTCCAGCATCACACGGGTGAGCATGGCGGCGGCGCCCTCGAGCCCTTTGGCGAGCACGTTGCCGGTGAACCCGTCGGTGACCACGACGTCGGCCGGTCCGCCGTTCGGGACGTCGCCCCCCTCGACGTTGCCGACGAAACGCAGCGGCAACGCCGACAGCGCAGCGTGTGCGGCCTTGCGCAGCTCGTCCCCCTTACCCGGCTCCTGGCCCACCGACAGCAGCCCCACCCGGGGCGACTCGATGCCGAGGCGGACGGTGGCCAGGGCGGCGCCGGCCAGGGCGAACTGGGCGAGCAGCTCAGGGGTCGCCTCGGTCGAGGCGCCGGCGTCGAGCAGCACGAGCGGGCCGGCCGCGGCGGGGACGATGGCGGCCAGCGCCGGCCGGCTGACGCCGCGCACCCGCCCGAGGGTGAACACGGCCGCCGCCAGCGCTGCGCCGGTGGAACCGATGGAGACCACCGCGTCGGCCTCGCCATCGCGCACCAGCCGGCTCGCGACCCGCACGGTCGCGTCGCGCTTGGTGCGGATGGCGCGGGCCGGGTCCTCGGTCATCTCGACCACCTGGCTGGCCGCGACCAGGGTGAAGCGCCCCGCGGCGCCGCGCTCGGCGAGCAGCGTCTGCGCCTGCTCGACCGGCCCGACGAGCGTCACGGCGACGCCCGGCCGCTCGTCGGCGACGAGCAGGGCACCGTCGACGACGGCGTGCGGGGCGGTGTCGCCGCCGAGCAGGTCGACGGCCACCCGCACCGGCCGGCCAGCGGCAGCGTCCTTCACCGGGTCACGCGGCTCCGCCTGGCGGGGCTGCTCAGACGGCGACGACGTTGCGCTTGTCGTACCGGCCGCACTCGGGGCAGACCGTGTGCGGCAGCGAGACGTGCCCGCGGTCGCAGGTGGTGAGCGTCGGTGCGGTGGTCTTCCACTGCGCCCGGCGCGAGCGGGTGTTGCTGCGCGACATCTTGCGCTTCGGGACGGCCATGGCGCTCGCTCCTCGTTCGTCGGTCGTGCTTCGGGTGCTGCCGCACGTGCGGCGAGGCATCGGTCAGGTCGGTCGGTCGATCAGCGTGCGCAGCGCGTCCCAGCGGGGGTCAGCGCTGTCGTGCGAGTGGCCCGGCGGCAGGTCGTCGAGCCGCTCGCCGCACTGCACGCACAGCCCGCCGCAGTCGGGGCGGCACAGCGGCGTGAGCGGGAGCGCCAGCACCACAGCATCGCGCAGGACCGGTTCGAGGTCGAGCAGGTCACCCTCCAGCCGCGACGCCTCGTCTTCGGTGACCTCGCTGCCCGGGTAGACGAAAAGCTCCTGCAGGTCGACGGTCAGCCGGTCCTCGACGGTATCGAGGCAGCGACCGCACTCTCCGGACAACGCGGCGCTCGCCGCTCCGCTGACGAGAACCCCCTCCATCACCGACTCGAGCCGCAGCTCCAGGTTCACCTCGGAACCGGCGCGGACACCGACGAGCTCGACGCCCAGGTGCTCCGGCGCCGGGACGGTGACCTCCAGCTCGCGCATCGATCCTGGTCGCCGACCCAGCTCGCGCGTGTCCAGCACGAGAGGCTTGCGGGGATCGAGGCGGTGCGAAGGCTTCCTGTTCTCGGGTGAGCTGGGCATGCGAAGTCCTGGTCGAACGGCGGGACGAGCGAGGACGCTACCGGACGCTGCGCCTGCGGTGCGAGCGGTGCAGGTCGACAGCCGGTTCGTCGAGCAGCGGCGGGAGGTCGACCCCCTCGACGACCTCCTCCAGGTCGTCGTCCTCGTCGCCGCCCTCGTCGCCGTCGTGAAACTGCTCGGGCTCCGTGACGGAGGACGGCTCGGCGGCGCGGCGCAACCGGTGGCGACCGCGCTGCACCGTGCCAAGGGTCTTGGTGAGCGCCAGCTCGAGGCTCTCGAGCTTGGTGTCGGCGTACCGCTCGCTCTGCACGCGCAGCGTGATGGCCCGTTGCTCGGCCTCGTCGACCAGCCGGTCGGCGTCGACCTGCGCGCGGGTGAACACCGCGGTCGTCGAGACGAGCCGGTCCTGCTCCTCTTGGCCCTGCTCGACGAGCAGCTCACCCTGCTCACGGCCTTGCTCGACGAGCAGGTCGGCCTGCTCGTGGGCCCGCTGGACGAGCAGGTCGGCCTCTTCGCGCGCCTGCTGCAGCAGGCTGTCGCGCTCGCCGAGCACCTGCTCGGCCTGGGCCACGGTGGCGGGCAGCATGGCCCGGGCCTGCTCGACCAGCTCGAGCAGCTCGGCGCGGGGCACCACGCAGGACGCCGACAGCGGAACCGACCGGGCCGACTCGACCAGGTCGGCGATCTCGTCGAGGGCCGCGTCGGCCTCCGCGCTCACGGGCGAGCGAGCCGCTCGAGCAGCGAGGCGTGCACGAGCTCGGGGAGCAGCCCGGACACGTCACCGCCGTAGGTGGCGACCTCCTTGACCAGGCTCGAGGACAAGAAGGAGTACAGCGGGTTCGTCGTCATGAACATTGTCTCGACGGCAGCCAGACCGTGGTTCATCTGGGCCATCTGCAGCTCGTACTCGAAGTCGCTGATCGCCCGCAGCCCCTTGACGATCACCGGGATCTCCCGGTCGCGGCAGTAGTCGACAAGCAGTCCGTGAAAGCTGTCGACGGTGACGTTGCCGAAGGTCTCGGTGACCTGCCGCAGCAGGTCCATGCGCTCCTCGACGGTGTACAGCGAGGACTTCTTCTTGTTGATCAAGACCGCCACGACGACCTCGTCGTAGATCTTCGACGCCCGCTCGACGATGTCGAGGTGCCCCAGGGTCACCGGGTCGAAGGAGCCCGGGCACACCGCCCGCCTCACCGGGGGCCTGCGCAGGCCAGCTCGTGGATCACGTGGAGGGCCGTCATGGCGCGGGGACGCTAGCAGAGAGGGCGTACCAGAGCGTGGCCTCGCCGTAGCGCCTGGCGCGCACGGCGCCGTAGCCGGCGGGCCACCCCAGCTCCCCCGAGCGGGTGGCCCGTTCGACGACGACGACGCCGTCGTCGGTGAGCCAGGGACGCAGCAGGCCGAGCGTCGTGGCGACCTCCTGCTCGTAGGGCGGGTCGAGCAGCGCGAGGTCGTAGCGCGGCTCGGGGTCGGCGCCGAGAAAGGCCGCGACCGGCTGGGCCACCACGTGGGCGCCGGGCAGCGAGAGCGTGGCGATGTTGGCCCGCACCGCCGCGACCGCGGCCGGGTCGCTCTCGACCAGGGTCGCGCTCGCGGCGCCCCGCGACAGCGCCTCGAGCCCGAGGGCACCCGAACCGGCGTAGAGGTCGAGCACCCGGGCGCCGTCGAGCTCGAGCAGCGACAGCAGGCTGGAGAACAGCCCCTCGCGGGCCCGGTCGCTGGTGGGGCGGGTGCCGGACCCGTCGGGCACGGCCAGGCGCCGGCCGCGGGCCGCACCGGCGATCACGCGCGTCATGCCTTCTCGAGGTAGTCGGCGCGGTCCTCGTCGAGCACGTCGAGCACCGCCTGCCGTAGGGCCGGGTGCGCGGCGAGCAGCGGGTCGTCGGCCACGAGCGCGACGGCCTCGGCCCGCGCCTCGGCGATGACGTCCTCGTGCTGCAGCAGGCGCAGCATGCGCAGCGAGCTGCGCCGCCCCGACTGCGCGGCACCGAGGACGTCGCCCTCGCGCCGCTGCTCGAGGTCGACCTGCGACAGCGCGAAGCCGTCGCGGGTGGCGGCCACCGCGTCGAGCCGGGTGCGCGAGGGCGAGCCGGCCTCGGCCGTGGTGAGCAGCAGGCACAGCGAGGCGTGCGGGCCGCGCCCCACCCGTCCGCGCAGCTGGTGCAGCTGGCTGACGCCGAAGCGCTCGGCGTCGACCACGACCATGACCGAGGCGTTCGGCACGTCGACGCCGACCTCGACCACGGTCGTCGCCACCAGCACGTCGACCTCACCGCGGGTGAACGCCGCCATGACCGCGTCCTTGTGCTCGCTCGACTGCCGTCCGTGCAGCATCTCGACGCGCAGCCCGGCGAGCCGGCCGTGCACGAGCGCGAGGTGGACGTCGAGCACGGCCGAGCCGGGCGTGCGACCGCCGGTGCTGCGATCCTCGGACTCGTCGCCGCCGATGCGCGAGCAGACGACCAGCGCCTGCCTGCCCTGCTCGACGTGCTCGCGCACCCGGTCCCAGGTGAGCGCGAACAGCGCCGCGTCGCCCATCGGCACGACGGCGGTGTGCACCGGCGCCCGGCCGGCCGGCAGCTCGCGGAGCGTCGAGGTCTCCAGGTCGCCGTAGACGGTCATCGCGATGGTGCGCGGGATGGGGGTGGCGGTCATGACGAGCACGTGCGGCGTCGCGTTGCCCTTGGCCCGCAGTGCGTCGCGCTGCTCGACACCGAAACGGTGCTGCTCGTCGACGACGACGAGCCCGAGGTCGGCGAAGGTGACCCCCTCGGACAGCAGCGCGTGGGTGCCGACGACGATGCCGGCGGCGCCGTCGGCCGCCTCGGCCAGCGCGCTGCGCCGGGCCGCTGCGCCGAGAGAACCGGTGAGCAGCGCGACGCGGGTCGCGTGCTCGGGCGCGCCCAGCTCACCGGCCGTGGTCAGCGGTCCGAGCATCGCGCGCAGCGAGCGCAGGTGCTGCTGGGCCAGCACCTCGGTGGGCGCCAGCAGCGCCGCCTGCCCGCCGGCGTCGACGACCTGCAGCATCGCGCGGAGCGCGACGACGGTCTTGCCCGAGCCCACCTCGCCCTGCAGCAGCCGGTGCATCGGCCCGCCTGCCGCGAGCTCGCCGGCCAGCACCTGGCCGACCTCGCGCTGGCCCGCGGTGAGCGCGAACGGCAGCTGGGCGTCGAGCTGGTCGAGCAGTCCACCCGAGACGGCGGGCCGTGGGACACCGGGCAGCCCGCTGGTGACGGCGCGGCGCTGCGCGAGCACCACCTGCATGACAAAGGCCTCGTCCCAGGTCAGCCGGTCGCGGGCCCGCTCGATGTCGAGGTCGTCGATCGGCTGGTGGATGCCGCGCAGCGCCTCGTCCAGGCTCATCAGGTTGTGCCGCTCGCGTAGGGCCCACGGCAGCGGCTCGGCACCGAGGTCGACCACCGTCAGCAGCTGGCGGACCGACTGCGCGACCCTCCAGCTCGGCATCCGCCGCGAGGCCGGGTACAGCGGCTTGAAGGCGCCGGCGAACTCCTCGACAAGTACGCCGCTGTCGTCGTCGACGAACAGGTAGCTGGGGTTGCCGAGCTGCATCTTCCCGCGCCAGAGCTCCACCTTGCCGGAGAAGTAGGCGTCCCGGCCCGGCCGCAGCTCTTTCATCACGTACGGCCGGTTGAACAGGACCAACGCGATCTCCCGGCCGCGCGGGTCGAGGATCGTGACATCGGTCTTGTGCAGCCCTTTGCGGACCGTCTTCCCCGTGACGTGGGCGACCTTGGCGAACACGGTCGCGTACTCGCCGACGAGGAGCTCGTCGAACGGGGTCAGCTCGCCGCGCGCCAGGTACCGGCGCGGATAGTGGCGCAGCAGGTCGCCCACCGTCAACAGGCGCAGCTCCTTGTCCAGCGCCTCGGCGGTGCGTCCGCCGAGCGCCGTGCGGAGCCTGGTGGACAGGGCGATCGTCATTCGACGGCCAGCAGCAGCGGGGCGTGGGCCTGGCCGCCGTCGTAGTCGACGACCTCGACGGCGCGGTGGTGGGCCTCGACCTGCCCGCGCAGCCGCCCGACCACCTGCGGGTCGAGCCCGGCGCCGCGCACGAGGGTGACGAGCTCGCCGCCGCCCGCGAGCAGCCGGGTGAGCAGCTCGCCCGCCACGGTCTCGACGTCGTCGCCGATGAGCGCGACGTCGTCGTCGAGCACGCCCAGCACGTCACCGGCCCGGCACAGGCCGACCGAGGTGGCCGCCGGGCCGCTTGCGATGAGTGTCTGCGCCACGCGGGTGGAGCCGGCCGCCTCGGCCATGCTGGCGATGTCGTCGGCGAACGGACGGTCGGGGTCGGCGACGGCCAGGGCAGACAGGCCCTGCAGCACCGAGCGGGTGGGGACGACCGCGACCGTGCGTCCCTGCCCGCGCGCCGTGGCGGCCGCGCTCGCCGCAGCGAAGGCCGCGTCACCGTCGTCGGGCAGCAGCACCACCTCGGAGCTGCCGGTGGCGAGCACCGCCTCGAGCAGCCGCTCCGCGGTCGGCGGCCGGCCGGGGGCGCCCTCCACGACGCACGCCCCGCAGCTGGTCAGCAGCGCGTGCAGGCCGGCGCCGGTGGCGACCGCTACGACGGCGCGCCCGCAGACCACCGGGGCGGGCTGAGCGTCCGAAACGGTGGAGGCGAGGCCGTCACCGCCGTGCCCAGTGGCTCCAGCCTGGTCGGCGAAGCGTACGACGGTGATCCGGAACGGGCGACCGGCATCCAGGCCGGCCTCGAGAGCGGCGCCGACGTCGTCGACGTGCACATGCACGTTGTAGGCCCCGCCTCGGCCGTCTTCACCGTGCTCACCGCCACCCACGACCACGACGCTGTCGCCGAGCGCCTCGAGGGTCGCGGTGAGCCGGCGGACCTGCAGCTCGCCCGTGTCGCGCAGCAGGTACTGCACCTCGTAGGTATAGCCGTCGTCCTGCAGCGGCCCGTGGGGAGCCTGCTCGTGCTGCTGGTCGACAGAGGTCGTGACCGGCGCCGCCGCCCCGAGCCGCGGCAGCGGCGCGCTGGACCCGCCGGTGACCACGCGTTCCAGCGCAGCGAGCAGCACGCACCAGCCGCGGCCCCCGGCATCGACCACCCCGGCGCTCTTCAGGGCGGGCAGCAGCTCTGGCGTGCGGGCCAGCGAGCGACCGGCCGCCTGCACGGCTGCACGCAGCACGGTCGCGAGGTCACCGCGGGAAGCGGCGGCGGCCTCGGCGCTCTCGCGCGCCACCGTCAGCACGGTGCCCTCGACCGGTGCCGACACCGCGGCGTAGGCCAGGGACGCCCCTCGCGTGAGGGCCCGCTGCAGGCCGGCCGCGTCGCACGGCGGGTCGGCGGTGAGCTGCTCGGCGACGCCGCGGAGCAGCTGCGAGACGATGACCCCGCTGTTGCCGCGGGCGCCGAGCAGCGCGGCCTGCTGCAGCGCCTCGCCGGTGCGCCGGCACTCGCCCTCGCTCGTCTCCACCGGCCCCGCGACGCATACGGCGGCGCTGGCCTGCGACCCGTCGGCAGCGGCATCGATCCGGTCGGGATGCGCGCCGGGCTCCCGGCGCTGCTCGTCCAGCCGGCGCCGGACGGCCTCCAGCGTCATCAGCAGGTTGGTGCCGGTGTCGCCGTCGGGCACCGGGTAGACGTTGATGCCGTCGAGCTCGTGTCGGGCGGCAGCGAGATCTTCGCAGGCCGCGGTGCACCAGCGGCGGACGGCCTCGGCGTCGAGCACCTGCAGCACCCGGTGTCACCTCCTGTCGACGACGACCGCAGGTTAACGCCGGCCTCCGACATCCCCGCTGCTGCGACGACCGGCCGCGCACGCCAGGCCACCTGCTGCACTGATCATCAGCAGGGTCGGTCGCTCGCGGACAGAAGGCACGCACGGATCCTTCTGACAGCGACGGTGGGCTGCGGCAGCGGGGCGAGGGCGCGGGAGCCGCCTGCTAGCGTTGGGCTGTCCGGCTGGTCCGGACCTCTCTCCCGGCCACGCGCGCAGCGAGTTCCGACGGCTGCGACGTGCCGCGAGAGCACCTTTCTGACAGCACTGAGACAATCGGGAGTGACCGTGGCGGCGATCTGCGACGTGTGCGGCAAGGGCCCCGGGTTCGGCATGGCCGTGAGCTTCTCGCACCGGCGCACGCGCCGCCGCTGGAACCCCAACATCCAGACGGTGCACGCCCTCACCGGCCCCTCGGGCAAGACGCCGAAGAAGCTGGGCGTCTGCACCAGCTGCATCAAGGCCGGCAAGGTCGTCCGGGCCTAGCCAGGAACACGCCCTGCTGCGACGCACGTCCGAATATCCAGCCCAGGGGCTATCGGGATCGGCCGAGTGTGTGTACCCTTCGCTCCGGTCGATAGTTCTGCACGGTCGTCGTACGCCCGCGTGAACGTTGCCAGCACCTGTCGGGGTTCGCCCTGACAGCTGGCACGACTCGGGTCCGCGGAGTGCGGAACCGTCCCGCAGGAGAGAGAGACAAGCAACATGGCACAGGGTGCAGTCAAGTGGTTCAACGCCGAGAAGGGCTTCGGCTTCATCGCCGTAGACGGGGGTGGGGCTGACGTGTTCGTCCACTACTCCGCCATCCAGACCGACGGCTACCGCTCGCTCGACGAGGGCCAGCGCGTCGAGTTCGAGATCACGCAGGGCCAGAAGGGCCCGCAGGCCGACGCGGTGCGCCCGCTCTAGCCTGCAGCACGCAGTTCGACGGCCCCGGTGCACCGCGCCGGGGCCGTCGTCCTGCGCGGGCCCGCCGACCCGCCCCGGACGCGACCTGCCGGTGACACGACCCGGGAGCGCGGGCGTACGGTCGGACCATGGACTACTGGTGGTGCCTGACGCATGTTCGCGTCGAGCAGGGGCCCGGCTGCCCGAACAACGAGCGGCTCGGGCCGTACGCGACGCGCGAGCAGGCCGAGAGCGCGATTGCCCGCACGCGGGCGCGCACCGAGGAGCAGGACGAGATCGACCGGGCCGAGGACGACTGGGGCGACTGACCCTAGGAGCAGGTCTCGCGCCGGGGTCGGCTCCGGCGAATCGGTACGTTCCCTACGAGCGCCGCCGCCCACTTCGGCGCGGGCTCTCAGCCGCCGCACACCGCGTCGGGGCAGGCTCTCACCCGCCGCCCCTCGCGTCGGTGCGCGCTCTTGCACACCGCCCCTGCATCGGCGCTGCCCTACTACGCCAGCGCCGCCCCGCCGCCGATCTTCTCTTCGGCGGGCTGACAGCAGACACGCCGGCGCGTCCACTGCCGAAGCGCAGGTCAGAAGATCCGCCGGGCCTCGCCGCGCCGGGCAGCCGGGCGCGACGACCTCAGGCAGCCCCGGCGTCCGCCGCACGGTGCATTCCGGCCGTGTACGACGGCTAGCGCAGCGCCCAGCCGTGGTCGACCGGCCCGATGCCGCTGCCGAGCGAGAAGCCGGCCCGCAGGGCACCGGTCAGGTACTCCTTGGCCGCAGCGACCGCGGCCGGCATCTCGTCGCCGAGTGCGAGGCGGCTCGCGAGCGCGCTCGCCAGCGTGCAGCCGGTGCCGTGCGTGTGCCGGTTGTCCAGCCGCTCGGCGCGCAGCAGCACCTCGTCGGTGCCGTCGGTGAGCAGGTCGACGGCGTCTCCGCGCAGGTGCCCGCCCTTGACCAGCACCCAGCGGGGCCCGAGCTCGAGCAGGGCCGCGGCGCCGGCCCGCAACCCCTGCTCGTCGGTGACCTCTACGCCGGTCAGCTGCTCGACCTCCGGCAGGTTCGGCGTGACGACGGTCGCGAGCGGCACGAGCCGGGAGCGCAGCACCTCGACCGCCTCGGGCGCCAGCAGGGGGTCGCCGTGCTTGCTGACCGCCACCGGGTCGACGACCAGCGGCGCGGACAGCCCGTCGAGCCGGTCGGCCACCGCCTCCACCAGGGCCGGGGAGCAGAGCATGCCGGTCTTCACAGCGTCGACGCCGATGTCGTCGAGGACGCTGTCGAGCTGGCTGCGCACGGCGTCGACCGGCAGCTCCCAGCTGCCCTGGACGCCCACCGAGTTCTGCGCGGTGACCGCGGTGAGCACGCTCATCCCGTGGACGCCGAGCGCGAGCATCGTCTTGAGGTCGGCCTGGATGCCAGCGCCGCCGCCCGAGTCGCTGCCGGCGATGGTGAGGACCCGCTTCACGAGTCACCCCCTTCGGCGAAGTGCTGCCAGCCCGCTGTCCGCACCCGGTGTCCGGTCACACCGATGCCCGTGCCCGGTAGGACGCTGCCGATACGCACGACCTGGGGCGGCAGCGGTGCACCCGCCGGAAGCGTCGCGACGAGGGCGTGGTCCTCGCCGCCGGTGAGGGCCAGGTCGAGCGGGTGCACCCCCAGCTCGGCCGCCGCCTCTCGGAGCCCCGCAGCCATGGGCACGGCGGCCGCCTCGATGTGCACCCGCACGCCGCTGGCCTCGGCCACGTGCAGGAGGTCGGCCAGCAGCCCGTCGCTCACGTCGCACATGGCGCTCGCGCCGGCCCGGGCGAGCGCGGGACCGGCGGTGTAGGGAGGCCGGGGGCGACGGTGCGCCGCGACCAGCGCGGGGTGGCGCGCGGCGGCGCCGGCCAGCAGCAGGGACAGGCCCGCCGCCGAGCCGCCGAGGGTCCCGGCGAGCACCAGCTGGTCGCCGGGGCGGGCGCCCGAGCGCGTCACCGGAGCGAGCCCGGCCAGGTCCCCGAGAGCGGTGACGCTCACGACGATGCGATCGCAGGTCACGACGTCGCCGCCGACCACGGCCGCACCCACGCCGGCCGCCTCGTCGCGCAGCCCGTCGGCGAGCCCCGTCGCCCACTCGACCGGAAGGCTCGCCGGGATGGCCAGGCCGACGAGCAGACCGGTGGCCGTCGCCCCCATCGCCGCGACGTCGGCGAGGTTCGCCGCAGCCGCCTTGTGGCCGACGTCGCGGGCGCTCGACCAGTCGAGCCGGAAGTGGACGTCCTGCACGAGCACGTCGGTGGTCGCGACCACCCGCCCGTCGGGGCAGGCGAGCAGCGCGGCGTCGTCGCCCGGCCCGAGGAGCACCCCCGGCGTGGTGCCGAGGCGATCGGTGATCTGCGCGATCAGGCCGAACTCACCGACCTGCCCTGCGGTAGCGTTCGGCACCCGATCAGCCTTCCCGAGAGGTCCTTCCCGTGGCGGTCCAGGCCTACATCCTCATCCAGACCGAGGTCGGTCGGGCGGCGGCCGTCGCCGAGGCGATCTCCAGCCTCGACGGCGTCGAGAAGGCCGAGGACGTCACCGGCCCGTACGACGTCATCGTGCGCGTGCAGGCCGCCGGCGTCGACGAGCTCGGCAAGCTGGTCGTCGCCCGCATCCAGGGGGTCGAGGGCATCACCCGCACGCTGACGTGCCCCGTCGTGCACCTCTGAGCCGCCTGCTCGCGCTCGGACTCTGCCTCACCTGCGTCGCCTGCTCTGGCGACGCGACGTCGCCACCGGTGCCGGTCGAGCTGCCGCCGGGACCTGCGCTGACGGCCCCGCAGCAGCGCCAGTGCGCGGCGCTGCTGGCTGGCCTACCCGAAGAGATCGACCCTGGCGTGCGGCGGCGAGACGTCGTGCCCGACACCGGACGCACCGCCGCCTGGGGCCAGCCGGCCGTCGTCTTGCGGTGCGGCGCCGAGCCCGGCAACCCGGACGAGAATCCGCTGGGCGTCAACGGCGTCGACTGGTCGGTGCGCGACATCGGCCCGGGCTTTCGCTGGACCACCTTCGGCCGTGCGGTGCCCGTCTCGGTGGAGATCCCGGACGCCTACCCCAACAGCGCCGAGCTGGTGAACCCGCTGGCCACCGCCCTGCTCGGGGCGCTGCCGGCGGTGTCGTCCACCCCCTCCCCCGGACTGCCCTAGAGCCAGGCACGACGTCTCCACGTGGAGGTGTTGCGCCGGCGTCGCGCGGTGCAGCGTGAACGGGCCGCGACCGCGGTGCTCGACCGGACGGACGGAGCACGCCAGGCCCGTGTTGAGCATCGACGCCCTGCACGTCACCTACGGAGGCGCGGTCCAGGCCCTGCGCGGTGTCAGCCTCGAGATCCCCGACGGCAAGGTCGTCGCGGTGCTCGGCAGCAACGGCGCGGGCAAGACCACGCTGCTGCGCACCGTGTCCGGGACGCTGCGCCTGCACCGCGGCAAGGTCGAGCAGGGCACGGTCCGGTTCGACGACACCGACCTTGTCGGCCGCGACCCGGCGCAGACCGTCCGGCTCGGCCTCGTGCAGGTGCCGGAGGGGCGACGGATCTTCGGCCGGCTCACCGTCGAGGAGAACCTGCGCGCCGGCGCGATGGGCAGTCGGGACAAGTCGACCCGCAGCGCAGCCCAGTCGCGCGTGTTCGACCTGTTCCCCGTGCTCGCCGAGCGGCGCACCCAGCGCGGCGCGCTGCTGTCCGGTGGCGAGCAGCAGATGCTCGCGATCGGTCGGGCCCTGATGGCCTCACCTGCACTGCTGCTGCTCGACGAGCCCTCGCTCGGGCTGGCCCCGCGCATCATCGGCCAGATCGGCGAGGTCATCGCCGAGATCAACCGGCAGGGCACCTCGGTGCTGCTCGTGGAGCAGAACGCCACGATGGCCCTCGGCGTCGCCGACCTCGCCTACGTGCTCGACGTCGGCGCGGTGTCGCTGTCCGGCGACGCCAAGGAGCTGGCGGCGACCGACGAGGTGCAGCGCCTCTACCTCGGTGGCGACGAGGAGCGGGCCGCGCTGCAGGGCGACGCCCTGGTCGGCAGCACCAAGACGCTGTCGCGGTGGGCAGGATGAGTGAGGGCGGGACGGCAGCCGAGTCGGCGCGGACCGTCCGGGACGACGTGCCCGCCGTCGTCGTCGACGCGATCACCGTCCGGTTCGGTGCCATCACCGCGCTGTCCGAGGTGAGCTTCACCGTGGCGCCGGGCAGCATCCACGCCCTCATCGGACCCAACGGCGCGGGCAAGTCGACGATGTTCAACGTCCTGTCGGGCGTGTATGCCGCCAGCGAGGGAGAGGTCCGCTTCGGCGACGCCCGGCTCACCGACCTGCGGCCCCACCGCATCGCGGGGCTCGGGGTCGCGCGCGCGTTCCAGAACATCGCCCTGTCGGGCGGGCAGAGCGTCGCCGAGAACGTGCTGCTGGGGCGCCACCACCTGACCCGCACCGGCTTCCTCGCCGCCGGACTGCGCCTGCCGAGCGCCACGCGCGAGGCGCGGCGGCACGCGGCGCGGGTTGCTGAGATCGCCGATTTCCTCGACCTCGGCGACAAGCTCGCCATGCCGGTGGGCGTGCTGTCCTACGGCGACCAGAAGCGGGTCGAGGTGGCTCGGGCGTTGGCCACCGAACCCCGGCTGCTGCTGCTCGACGAGCCGGTCGCCGGCATGAACGCCGAGGAGACCCGGCGGATGGCCGCGGCGATCGTGTCGGTGCGCGACGCGCTCGGCATCTCGATCGTGCTGGTCGAGCACGACATGGGGATGGTCATGGGCATCGCCGACCGGGTGACCGTGCTCGACTTCGGCCGGCGCATCGCCGACGGCACCCCGGCCGAGGTGCAGGCCGACCCCGAGGTCATCCGCGCCTACCTCGGCGCCGGCGACGACGAGGCCCCCGCACCGGCCGGCCCCGCGTCGACGCAACCGGCTCCCGGCGAGCAGGACGCCACCTCGAGGAGGATCTCGTGACCCAGTTCCTGTCGTTGCTGCTGAACGGCATCTCGCTGGGCGCGCTCTACGCCCTCATCGCCCTCGGGTTCGTCATCATCTTCAAGTCGAGCGAGGTCGTCAGCTTCACCCACGGCTCGCTGCTGCTGCTCGGCGCCTACAGCATCGCCCGGCTGAGCGAGTCGATGGGCTTCCTGCCCGCCGTCGCGATCGGTGTCACCATCACCGCCCTGGCCGGGCTGCTGGTGGAGCGGCTCATCATCAATCGGCTGCGGGGCGCCCCCGTGATCAGCCTGGCCATCGTCACCATCGGCGTCGACATCATGCTGCTCACCGACCTGGTGCGCCGGATCGGTTCGGACATCCTCAACGTGCCGCACCCGTGGGGCGGCGAGGTGTTCCGGCTCGGCAACGTCGGCATCAGCCAGAACCGCGCCACCGCGACCCTCGTGGCGGCCGTGGTCATCGGGCTGTTCTTCCTCGCCTTCAAGTACTCCAGCTGGGGTGTGGCCATGCGCGCCTCGGCCGAGGACGGCGAGACCGCCGCCCTCATGGGCATCCGCCTCGGCCGGGTGTCGGCCCTGGCCTGGGTGATCGCCGGTGGTCTGGCCGCCGTCGCGGCGCTCTTCCTCGTCGGCGCACCGACGCCGGGCGTGAGCCCCCTGACCTACACGGTGGCCCTGCGCGCCTTCCCGGCGGCCATCATCGGCGGGCTCGACTCGACCGGCGGCGCCCTGGTCGGCGGCCTGCTCATCGGCCTGGCCGAGACCTTTGCCGCCGGCTACCAGGAGCAGCTGCTGTTCCTCGGCCGCGGGTTCGGCTCCGTCGTGCCCTACGTCGTGATGATCCTGGTGCTGCTGGTGCGCCCCTCCGGCTTGTTCGGCACCCGCGAGCTGTCCCGTGTCTGAGACCGTCCGCACGTCAGGGCAGAGCGAGACGCGATCACCCGGACCGGCTGGTGAGGCTGCGGACGCCCCCCGGCGCGCCGGGGGATCGTGGCCGGCCAGGGCCCTGTCGGGGCGGTCCCTGCTGGGTCTGGTGGCCGCCTTCGTGCTGCTGCTCGCGCTGCTCGTGGCCCCCTTCTACGTGCAGGAGTTCTGGCTGCGCACCGGCTTCGCCGTGTTCGGCGCGGTCGTCGGCGCCATCGGGCTCAACCTGCTCGTCGGCACCACCGGCCAGCTCTCGCTGGCCCATGCCTTCTTCCTGGCGGTGGGCGCATTCACCTACGCCTACGTCTGCGGTGAGCCGGGCGGGGTCGCCACCGAGGTGGGCGGTCTCGGCCTGCCACCGCTGCTCGGCATGGTGCTCGGCGTCCTGCTCGCCGGGGTGGCCGGGCTGATCTTCAGCCCGATCGCGGCACGGCTGCGAGGCATCTACCTGGGCGTCGCCTCGCTGGGGCTCGTGTTCATCGGGCAGCACGTGCTCAACACCTGGACCAGCGTCACCGGCGGCTTCAACGGCCGGCTGGTACCCGACTTCTCGCTGTTCGGCTTCAGCTTCACCGGCACCGACCCCATGCTGTTCGTGCTCGGCGTGCGTTTCGGCGAGGCCGAGCGGCTGTGGTACCTCGGGCTGTTCCTGGCCCTGGCCGCCTACCTGTTTGCCCGCAACCTGCTGCGCAGCCGGCCCGGCCGGGCGCTCGCGACCCTGCGCGACAGCGAGACCGCCGCCGCGGTGATGGGCGTGAACGTGCAGCAGTACAAGGCGCGGGTGTTCCTGCTCAGCTCGATGTACGCCGGCCTGTCGGGCGTGCTCTACGCGCTGTCGATCGGGTCGGTGTCCCCCGAGTCGTTCACCCTCGAGCTGTCCTTCCTCTACCTGGCCATGATCGTGCTCGGCGGCCTCGGGTCGGTGGCCGGGGCGGCGATCGGCGCGCTGTTCGTCGCGGCGATGCCCGCGGTGCTCCAGCGCTACGCCGACGCGCTGCCGTTCGTCTCGGCCTCCGGCGGCGCGGGTGTGGCCGCGGGCGAGGCCGCCCGCTACCTGTTCGGCCTGTCGATCGTCCTGGTGGTCATGTTCGAGCCGGGTGGCCTGGTGGGACTGACCCGTCGCTTCCGGCAACGGTCCGCGCGGCGACCCGGGGCACCACCCCCGGCCGCGGCCACCCCATCGAACGGATCGTCCCGCCCGCCGAATGCAGCACCGACCGTCCCGTCCGACCCACCCGCACAAGGGAGTACCGCATGAGACTCGGCACCCGCACGACCACCACGGCCGCACTGGCGACCGCACTGCTGCTCGCGGCCACGGCCGGCTGCAGCACCAAGGCCGAGGACAGCAGTGGCACCGCTGCGCCCGGCGCTTCTCCCGGGGGCGAGCAGGTGAAGACCGACACCGGGGTCAGCGGCGACACGATCACGCTGGGAGTGCTGACCGACCTCACCGGCGTGTTCGCCGCGCTCGGCAAGGACATCACCAACGCCAACAGCCTGTACTGGACCGACAAGAAGGTCTGCGACAAGTACAGCGTGAAGCTGGACATCAAGGACACCGGCTACAACCCCCAGCAGGCGGTGCAGCTCTACAGCGGCATGAAGGACAGCGTGCTGGCGATGCAGCAGACGATCGGCTCGCCGATCAACACCGCGCTCGGCCCCGAGTACACCAAGGACAAGATCGTCAATTTCCCGTCGGCCTGGGCGGCGAACCTCACCGAGATCGAAGGCACCGGCGTGGTCGGGGCCACCTACCAGGTGGAGATCTCCAACGCCTACGACTACCTGCTCGAGAAGGGGCTGCTGAAGGAGGGGGACGCCGTCGGTCACATCTACTTCGAGGGCGAGTACGGCGCCAACGGGCTGGCCGGTTCCAAGGCCGTCGCGGCCAAGAAGGGCCTCAAGCTCATCGAGGCGCAGGTCAAGCCCACCGACCAGGACATGACGCCGCAGATCACCCAGTTCAAGGCGGCCGGCGTCAAGGCGATCGCCCTGACGACCTCGCCGGCCCAGCTGGCCTCGGCGGCCGGCGTCGCGCAGGCGCAGGGCCTGAACGTGCCGCTGTTCGGCAACAACCCGATCTTCAGCCCGGCGCTGCTGGCCGGGCCGGCGGCGGACAAGCTCAAGAAGGACCTGTACGTGTCCTCGCCCATCTCGACCTTCGACAAGCACGAGGACCTGCTCAAGGCCTACCAGGCCAAGTACCCGGGGGGCACGCCAAGCCTCGGGGTGCTGTTCGGCATCGGCATGGGCGACGTCATGAAGGCGACGCTCGACTCGGCGTGCGAGAAGGGCGACCTCACCCGCCAGGGCGTGCTCGACTCCTTCAATGCCCTGTCCGACCCCGACACCGGCGGCGTCATCGTGCCGATCAACGGCTTCAAGACCGGCGTCTCACCGAGCCTGCAGAGCTTCATCCTCAAGGCGGCCGACGTGCCCGGCGGTGCGACCGTCGAGAAGGACGCCTTCGAGGGCCAGTTCGCCGAGGAGCTCGCCAAGAAGTAGACCGCCTCCGCGACCGGGACCGGCGCGCCACCCGACACGG
>JAABUN010001837.1_pt1 | contig 42661 bp, 42 predicted proteins | sample 5559311 | NCBI WGS metagenome assembly JAABUN01 (sample SAMN10711877, study PRJNA513370) | rock metagenome | isolation source: Antarctica rocks | place: Antarctica: Victoria Land, Siegfried Peak sud
TGCTTTGGCGCTACTGGCGCGGGTGGTCGCCGAAGCCCCCGCCGCCTGAGCTACAGGCACTGATAGATTGGACGTTTCAAGGCAAGCCACTTTACCTTTACCGCTGATGTCAACAGACTACTGATAGTCCAGGTAGCCCACCAAAGCCGCCAACCCCAGCGCCCCAAAGAGCACGACTAAAACAGGCGTGAAGCAGCAGAGCGCGGTAAGCACCGTGCCGGTAATGCCTATACGCAGCAGGCGATTATCTTCCCTTTGTCTGTTCATGCTCGTTCACCTTTTCTGTAAGCCGCGTTTGCAAGAGTACTTTGCTCGGATAGCCCTTGCCGCCGTTTTCCTCGTAAATGCGGCACGCCATCACCCCGTCGCCTAGGTAGCCTTCCAAGTCGCGCCCGTTGACCCTAATCGTAGGTGAGCCCGCGAAATGCAGCGCGTCCGCCTGCTCGGCAGTTCTTACTTTGGTAAGGCTCACTGTCGCCTCGAGGTCGTGTTCGGTGATGACCTCTAAAAGATCGTTCCAGGTGTTTTTGTACGAAGGGCAACCGTCAAAGTAAAGCAGTTCGATATGGATAGGCTCAGTCATGATGTCACCTCGCAGTCAAGCGTGCAGTCAGAAGTCATGAACCTACACCATGTACCCGACATCCGAAGACGCTGCCGGGTGAACATAGATCGATGTTTTGAGGTCGCGGTCGGTGAGTCCGTGACGGATAGCGAGCGCGAACATGTTGATAGTTTCCCCGGCATGAGCGCCCAAGAGGTGTGCGCCCAAGATACGCCCTGTGTTCTGCTCGACGAGTACCTTAAACGCCGAGTGCGGCTCGCCCACACGCCTCGAGGTGTACCAGCCGGAAGTATCTTGGTGATGCACGGTGAAGCTGAGCCCTTGAGCCTCAGCTTGGGCTTCGTCGAGTCCGGCTCGAGCCAGAGAAGGCGTCGTAAAGACCACGCTCGGCGTTCCTGTGTAGTCGGGGGTACGCTGATTACCTTTGAGGAGGTTGCTCGCCACCACTAAGCCTTCGCTCACTGCAACAGGCGTCAGCGGTAAGCCTTCGGTAGCAGCACTGTCACCAGCAGCGTAAACCGCAGGGTTAGAGACGCTTTGCAAGTATTCATTGACCTTGATACCTGCTTTGAGATCGTGTTCGATACCGCCCGCCGACAGCTCGAGCCCGTCAATCTCCGGCACGCGCCCTGCCCCGTGAACCACTAGGTCAGCGTTAAACGTGCGTTCTTGGTCGGTATGAACTATGAAGCTTTCTCCTACCTTGTCAACCTTTTGCACCTCCGTTTCGACTTGAACCGTAATACCCAACTCCTCCGACGCCGTGACCAGCCGCTGCACTAAGTCGGCGTCGAACCCTTCGAGGGGACGCTCGCCCCGGTGCAAGATGGTCACGTCTGCGCCCGCTCGCACAGCGATATGTGCGAACTCGAAGGAGATGTAGCCGCCGCCGATAAAGATCAGGCGTTTAGGTAAAGACTCAAGTCCTAAAAAGTCGGTGCTCGTCGTGAGGTGTTCTGCGCCAGGGATGTCTAAAGTGAGGGGCTTCGCACCCACCGCGATAACGATATGTTCTGCCTCAAGGGTCTCCTCCCCAACTCTCAAGGCATTTCTGTCTACAAAGTGCGTGCCGCCGTGGTAGGTCGCTACACCCAGCTTGCCCAAGCTCTGCTCGAGGTTCTCGGGTACGGGCTCGGTAAAGGTTCGCTTAAACGCCATCAGGTCAGCCCAGTTGATCCTCAGCTCACCCGTTACCCCGCGTCCTTTCATGCGGCGCTGCCAGTCTACGAGTTCGGCTGCGCCCACCAAGACTTTCTTGGGGTCGCAGCCGCGCAGGGCGCAGGTGCCGCCATACGGACGGGAGTCGATCACCGCGACCTTTTTGCCTGCTTTAGCGGTGCGCCGCGCCACGTTGAGCCCTGCCATGCCGACGCCGATGACGATGATGTCGTAGTACGGCATCAGTCAGCTCCCAGGGTTCGCTTGAGTGCCTCGAATTCGTCGGAGTTAAGCTCGCCTTGAGCGAAGCGTGTGCGCGCGACCTCGAGCGCATGGTCATCACGCACAGCCCGTCGGCCTGAACCGTTCAGCACCAAGAAGACGCCACCAGCGACGAGCGCGACAAAAAGTAGCAACCCGAAAACCCCCATAAAGCAGCCGAAGCCGCTCATCATCGGGTTCATCATCTCTGTCATCATGCCGTTCATATCGGTCTCTTTTGCTTATACATAGCACGCAGTGTAAAGTCTCCCCTTTAGGGGAGAGTCAAGCGGCGACGCCGATAGAACAACGTGTTTTAGGTGGTTTGAGATTCGAGATAGACGCACCCCTCATCAGCACAGTCGGGATCGGGGTGCGCTTTGGCCCAGGCAAGTCGGGCGGCAAGTTCAGCTTCGAGACGACCAAGTTCAGCGATGCGTGCCTGCACCGCTGCGAGGTGTTGCGAGAGTTCGTGGCGTACCTCGTTACAAGGTTGCACGCCCTCGGAACGCAGCTCGAGGATGCTTTTAATCTCTTCTAAGCTAAACCCCAAAGCCTGTGTTCTACGGATAAAGGCGACGCGCTTAGGGGTATCGGGTGAGTAATAACGGTAATTGTTGTCGCCACGCTTAGTTTCCAAGAGCTGCTGGTCAGTCCAGTAGCGCAGGGTTTTGACACTTTCTCGAGTTTGCGTGGCGAGGTCGCCGATGCCAAGCGTCATAGTGCCACCGCTGCTCTGTGTCGTCATGGAGTGTAGTTAAAGGTTTCAGGGGCAGTCTATTGAAAACTACGATGGTTAGGTCTTGCGTATCAAATCGGATCATTATCGCCACCTAACGTCGAGTTTCGGCTTGCTTGAGGGAAGCTCGAGTCGAACAGCGAAAACCGGGCGTATCTGCATCGGCTTTCAACCCACTCCCCAAAGCTGCTGCTACACCATCAGTGTGCGTGCAGCTCGTAAGGTTCGATGCTCTGGATAACGTCACCTTCAGTTTGCTGCGCCCCGTACAAGTCCCAGCGCATTTGCAGGTTCGACCAGAAACCGGCAGAGTTGCCGAAAAACTTTGCCAGCCGCAAAGCCGTGCTGGGCGTTATCCCTCTGCGCCCGTTGACGATCTCGTTAAGGCGCTGGTACGGCACGTGAACCGCGTCCGCGAGTTCCCTTTGGGTCAAACCCATCGGCAGCAAAAACTCTTGGAGCAACATTTCGCCCGGATGGGTCGGTCGGCGTTTGGTAGGTACTCTGACCACAGCTGATTCCTTTCTAGTGATGATCGACAATTTCTACGTCTTCAGGGGCGTCGCTCCAGACGAAACAGAGGCGGTACTTGTCGTTGATGCGAACGCTGTACTGACCTTTGCGGTCGCCTCTGAGCGTTTCCAAACGGTTAGCTGGAGGAACCCTCAACTCGTCTAGAGACTCTACCGAGTCGAGCTGGTCGAGTTTTCTGAAGGCCATTTTCCAGATCGTTTCGGGGCAGGTTTTTCTGGCAGCTTTGAAATTTTCGCCGTTGAATATATCTTCGGTACCCGGACCCTTAAACGAGCGAATCACTCAGCCATGATAGCACGGATATCATGCTATAAAATTTGGCAACCCCGGCTTCCTGATCTCAGGCAAGACCCCTCCAAACAAAAGCTCTACGGAACGACCTTCCCTACCCACCCCAGCGGATTCGTCGCCACCTCGTCCACCCGCACCTCCCAGTGCAGATGCGGCCCCGTCGAGAGCCCGGTGCTGCCGACCTCACCGATAACCGCGCCGCGCGCCACCTCATCGCCCGCTTCGACCAAAATTTTCGATTGGTGAAAGTACAAACTGAACACGCCGCCGCCGTGGTCGAGCATCACCAGACCGCCCTTGATCGGGTAAAAGTCGGCGATTCGGACCGTACCTGCGTTTGTCGCATGAATGGGCGCGCCTTCGGGCGCGGCGAGGTCGGTTCCGTTGTGGTGCGAGATGTTGCCACCGGGTCCGTACTGCCTCGAGGCTCCAAAACTGCTGCTGCTCTCACCCTCGAGGGGCAGCACGAAGGGTTCCTGCCAGCCCGGTTGCCTTACGCCTTTCGCGTAGGCGGCGGCGAGGGCGTCTTCCTCGAGCGCCCTATTTTCCGGCGTCGAACTGCTCAGGACTTCCGGCGACAAGTTGAGCAGTTCGACTGGACGGGCGTCGGCGCTGACGGCGACGCTACGCGCCACCTGCGTAACGCGTCCGAACTCGTCGGTGACAGAAACCTCGAGACCTACGTCCCCCGTTTCAGAACCCAGCGGCACGCTGCCGAAGGCCACGGCCCGCGACGCCGAGCGAAATACGCGTAAAGGTTCACCGTCCAGCGTCACCGCAACCGTTTCGATTTTAGGGTCGGCGGTGAAGCTGAGCTGTACCCCCACCGGGTCGCCCGCCACCGCCGCCCCGGTCGCCTGCACCACCGGACGCGCTTCGGGGACACCCGTGACGGTGTAGCGCGCCGTCGTAACATTATCGGCCCCGTCGGTGGCGCTCAGCTCGAGCCCGTTCTCCCCCACCCGCGCGGGCAGCTCGAGGCGCAGGGTTTGCGTGACCGCTTCGGACGTTCGACCGCTGTAGGTATAGCTGAACACTACGGGTTCACTCGAGCTGACCACCACCGTAAACGGTTCGCCAGCCGCAACACGACCGGGAATCTGTGCCGAAAGTTCGGGCGGCGTCCGGTCGAGCCAGCCCTGCGAGAGCGCCAGCGAATAAAAAACGAGCAACCCGACCAGGAGAACGAGAAGAGACCGACGCCGACCTTTGGCGCGGTGGTCGGTGCGCGCACCTTTTACCGTTCTTCTGGCCACTAGTCGCCCTGGCTGGTCACGAACGGCAGGTTGCGGTAGCGGTGATCGACGTCGAGGCCGTACCCGTACACGAACGCGTCGTCGATCTCGAAGCCCACGAAGTCGAGCGGCACGTCGACTTGGCGGCGCGACGGTTTGGAGAGCAGCGTCGCTACCCTGACCGACAACGGCTCCCGCCCCTGAAGGTAGCCGAACAGATATTTCATGGTCAGGCCCGTATCGACGATATCTTCGACCAAGATCACGTGCTTGCCCTTGAGCGACTGATCGAGGTCTTTGGTCAACCGCACTTCGCCGGAACTCGCCGTGCGCGACCCATACGACGACACCGCCATAAAATCCATTGTCAGCGGCAGGTCGATCACCCGTACGAGGTCGGCCATAAATAAAAACGCGCCGTTCAGCACGCAGATGAGGTGAAGCGGCTCGTTTTGATAGGCGGCGGTGATCTCGCGGCCCAACACCTCCACCCGCGCGCGTATCTGCACCTCTGAAAGCTGTACCGAACCGCTACCCTGCTTGAAAATCGTCACGAAAGGCTCTCCATGTCAGCTAGTATAGTCGAGCGGTTTTAGCTCGGCCTCCGGGAGCTGCCGGTATTCGCCCGGCTTCAGCGCGCCGAGACCCAGATGTGCGACCCTTGTGCGGAGCAGCCGCGTAACGCTAAAGTTCAGCGCGCCGAGCATCCGCCGCACCTGCCGATTACGGCCCTCACGCAAGACGATGGTACAACCACCCGGCGAAAGCCCTACCGAAAACGCGCGCGCGGGGCCGTCCTCGAGCGTCACCCCACTTCGCAGGGCGTGCAGGTCACGCTCTCCCAGCGCCGGGTCGCACCAGGCGCGGTACTCTTTTTCGTGTTCGTAACGTGGATGGGTGAGGTGAAGCGTCAGCGCGCCGTCGTTGGTCACGAGCAGCACCCCTTCGGACTCGAGGTCAAGCCGTCCCACCGGGTGCAGCCCCGGAACCCTAGGCAAGAGGTCGATGACGGTTTCGCGCCCACGGTCGTCCGATACCGCCGAGATCACACCGACGGGTTTGTAGAGCAGAAACGTCACGTGTGCCTGCACGGTGGCCAGGACGCCGCCTACGCGCACCACGTCTTCAGGCTCGACGCTCCCGCCGAGTTCGGCGCGTACGCCGTTGACCGTCACCTGACCGTCACGGATAAGTCCTTCGGCCTTGCGGCGGCTCGCTACCCCGGCCCGCGACAAAAACTTTTGCAACCGTTCAGCCATCTAGTTCAGCCATCTATAAGAAAAGCTCCCCGGCACCGACCTGCACAGCCGCGCCACTCACCGAAACCTGTACCCCCGCCGCTACACGTTCCAGACGCACGAACAGCTCGCTTTTGCGTCCCATTTCGACCCCTTGATGACTGACGAACTCGGCACTGTCACCTTTCGTTTTGTCCTGCAAAATATCCGTATGCGCCGCCAGATACGCCCCCAGCGGCCCGTGCGCGGAGCCGGTGGCGGGGTCTTCATAGAGGCGGTTCGTAACACCGAACATGCGGGCGCGAACGTCGGCTTCGGGAGCGTTGCGGGTAAAGATTAAAACCCCTCGGTGGTCGCCGTGCAGCATTTGGGTGGTCGCCGTCAGCGACACCTGTACCCGCGCCAAGGCGTCCAGCGACACCACCGGTACCAGCAAAAACGGATTCCCGGCACTTCCGAGTTGCGCGGGCAGGTCGGCCTCGAGGTCACGCTCATCCAGCCCCAACGCGCGCGCCACCTCAGCTTTGTCGAACACGTCCAAAAGTTCCGGCACACCCTGATTCATCCACACGCGTTTTAACGTCCCGCCGTCACGCCCCGTCACGCCTTCACGCTCCAACGTCATCTCTACAGGGCCGATATTCAACGTAAGCGTCACCCTATCCTTGCCCGCAAAAGCGCCTGCTTTCTCGAGTGCAAAGACCGTCCCGACGCTCGGATGTCCCGCCATCGGCAGCTCCTGCGCGGGGGTAAAGTAGCGGGCGCACACCCCGGCAGCCTCGGCACCTTCAGAAGGCAGCACGAAACTCGTTTCGGACAAGTTGAATTCGTTGGCGATTCGCTGCATCTGTGCGTCCGTCAGGCCGCGAGCGTCCGGCACCACCGCCAGCGGGTTGCCTGCGAACGGTTCGCCCGTAAAAACGTCCCAAAGTTCATATCTCACGCCGCTAAGTGTACCTGCTGGGGCGTACCCTGGACGCGTGCTAGCCTGAGCTATGATTCACCCCATCCATGAACGTTACGCGCAGCTTTTGGTCGGGTACTGCACCGGCGTACAACCCGGCGAAAACGTCCTGCTGAACGTCGAAAGTCCGGCGCTGCCGCTTGCCCGCGCGCTCGTCCGCGAGGTCTTGAAGGCGGGCGCAGTTCCGCACCTGCGCGTGTCGTATCCGGAACTTATGGCGGACGTTCTGGAACTCACCACCGAGGATTTTCTGGATTCGGAACCGGGGCTCGAGCTGAGTGAGATCAAGCACGTTCACGCCTGGATTCGCGTCGGCGCGCCGAGCAACACCCGGACGCTGCAAGGAGCCGACAAAACCAAACTCGGACGGCTGCAAAAACGTCTGCGCGAGGTGTCTAAAATCCGCACACAGGAGACCCGGTGGTGCGGCACCCTCTTCCCCACCCCGGCGGGCGCGCAGGACGCCGGAATGAGCTTAGACGAGTACGAGCGGTTCGTCTACGGCGCGATGTTTCTCTTCGACGACGACCCGGTAGCGGGCTGGAAAAAACTCCACGACGAGCAGGCGGGGCTTATAGAGCGCCTTTCACACGCTCACGAGGTACGGATTCAGGCCGACGGTACCGACCTAACGCTGAACGTCGGCGGTCGCACCTGGATCAATTCCGACGGACACCGCAACATGCCCTCCGGTGAGGTCTTTACCGGCCCAGTAGAAAGTAGCGCGAACGGCACGATTCGTTTCGACGTTCCAAGTACCGTTCACGGTACGGAAGTCGCGGGCGTCGAGTTGACCTTCGAGGCGGGTAAGGTCGTCGCGGCAAGGGCCGACAAAGGCGATGATTTGCTGCAAGCTCAGCTCGAGACCGACCCCGGCGCGCGTTTTCTGGGAGAACTCGGTATCGGGACCAATATGCAGATTCAGCGGCCCACCAAAAGCATCTTGTTCGACGAAAAAATCGGCGGTACGGTGCATCTCGCGCTCGGGCAGTCGTACGGGGAGACGGGCGGCACCAACACCTCGGCGATTCACTGGGATTTGATCTGTGACCTGCGGCGCGGCGGCAGCGTCACGCTCGACGGTGAACTCTTTCAGGAAAACGGTTGGTTTGTAGGGTGAGGTAGCGTGTACCTTTCGAGTTTGGTCGGTCGGGGTCGAACAGAGCACGAAACCCAGTTCACAAGAGTTTACAAGCCGCTGAAATCTGCCGACGCAGCCGGAACATCCGAGCTCTCACCTTCACAAAAGCATCTAGATTGTCACCTCTCAAACCAGCCGATTTTCGTTCTCTACTCCTCCCTTCCCGATTCTGAACTCCGACTCCTGCATTCTGCATTCTCCCCAATCCTGAGCCGCCACACAGCCTGCCGGGGCCGAGCCTGCTACGGTAAAGCATGAATTCTCTAGCCGTCAGACGCCGTTTGCAGCTGTTGCCGCTCGTCTTCATGCTCGCTGCTTGCGGTAGCCCACCCGCCGAAGCTGAGACGCCGAAGCCTGCGCCACCTTCCAACCCACCCGCCGAAAGTCCGGCCCCTGCGCCTAGTGTGGCGCTCGAGGCGTTCGTCTCGGATTTAGAGCAACCCACGGCGGTCGTCAACGCCGGTGACGGTTCGGGGCGTTTGTTCATCACTCAGAAAACCGGCTTGGCCCTCGTCGTGCAGGACGGCAGCGTTTTGGAGACACCTTTTCTAGACCTGACCGATACCGTTTCGACCGACGCTGAACAAGGTCTTCTAGGTTTGGCGTTTCACCCCGGGTACGCCGAAAACGGGCGCTTTTTCGTCAATTACACGAGCGGCGACGGCGCGACCGTCATCGCCGAGTTTGCCGCCTCTGAAAACGCGAACGTCGCCGACGCCGCGTCTGAGCGGATTTTGCTGAGCATCCCGCAACCCTACGCCAACCACAACGGCGGCGACCTGGCGTTCGGGCCGGACGGACATCTCTATATCGGTATGGGCGACGGCGGGGACCGAGACGACCCCGAAGAGAACGGTCAGAACCCCGCCACGCTGCTGGGCGCGATGCTCCGTATCGGCGTAGATGGCGGCAGCGAGCCCTACACCGTCCCGCAGGACAACCCGTTCGTCGGCGAAGGGGGCGCGGCTCCCGAAGTGTGGGCCTACGGCCTCCGCAACCCGTGGCGGTTTTCGTTCGACCGTGAGACCGGCGACCTGTGGATCGCCGATGTGGGACAGAACGCGTTTGAAGAGGTCAATTTTCAGAGCGCAGCCAGCGCGGGCGGTGAAAACTACGGCTGGAACACCACCGAAGGGGAAAGCTGCTTTAACGTGGAGGACGCCAGGACACCGCTGCAAAGCTGTGACCGGGAGGGTTTGACGGGGCCGGTGCTCAGCTACCCCCACAGCGAAGGCCAGTCGATAACCGGCGGCTACGTCTACCGCGGTGAGGCGATCCCTGCACTCGTCGGTCACTACGTCTACGGTGATTTCGCCAGCGGAACACTCTGGAGCGCAGCGGCGGCGGGCGGTTACGCCAGCACCGAACTCGCCGAGTCCGGCTTCAATGTAGTCGCGTTCGGTGAAGACGAAGCCGGTGAACTCTACGTCGCGGATTTCAGCGGCGCGGTGTACCGCGTCGTTTCGTCCGACCGAGCCGACAATTAAGCGATGAACTACTAAGCGATGGATTACGTGCAGACAGGGGATGGGCGACTCCGGGTTTGGGAAACATTCCGCCGCGTCACGCCGGACGAGCTGTACCGCTACTGGACGGAATCCGCCAGGCTCGAGCTGTGGTGGCCGCCCGTAGCGGCGGTAGACCCCACCGTCGGCGGGCGCTACAAATTTAGTTTTCCAGAATCTGGAAAGACGCTTTCGGGTACCTTTTCAGAGGTCGTTCCCGGAAAGCGGCTGGCGTTCAGCCGGAATTGGCAGGACGAACCTGGCACACTCGAGCGGCACGTTACGGTAGATTTTGAGGCCAGGGACAGGAACACGCTGCTCACCGTAACCCATAGCGGCGCGGTCACCGACGCTGAACGTCAGGGACACCTCGAGGGCTGGCAGCACTTTTTGGGGAGGCTCGAGCGGCACATTCGCGCGCAGCCTTGAGCAACACAAGGAAACGCCCGCGACAGGCGGGCGTCCGGGCCTCGGTTAGAGGCGGCTAGTAGCGGGCGCTTTCCTGCTCGGGCGCGGCGCTCGTCACCTCGACGCTTTTGGCCTGCAAACCCTTTTGGCCCTGCTCGACCTCGAACTCGACTTCGTCACCTTCGTTGAGGCTCCGGTAGCCGCTGCCGCTGATCGCGGAGAAGTGGCAGAAAACGTCGGCACCGCCGTCGTCTTGCTCGATAAACCCGAAACCTTTTTCGTTGCTGAACCACTTGACTTTACCTGTTGCCATCTCTGAACCTATCTTCCTTCTGCGGCGCGGGAGGCACCCGGCAGCAGTAAAAACTATCCCGGGCCGAACCCGGGCCACGGCGAGCACGGTTGCCGACGTGGTGTTTAGAGTCTACAATTATGAGCCCCGTCAGGGCAAGTCTTAAGCGTTTCTTAATACACGGCCCCAGTACAACGCGCAGGCACTATAGTGACGCATGAAACCTACTCTCGTTGCCCTCGCCCTGCTGCTCGCCGCGCCCCTCGCCTCTGCCCAGACCGCCACCCCGGAAACGCCCACCGCCAAACAGTGGGCGAGTCTGGGCGCAGTTACACGTTTTGCCGGAACGGGTCTTGCAGCCGCCTACGGACAACAAGATTTTTTTGCGCTGGGAACCGACGCACGTTTCGGCGCGGCTTACTTCAGCTCGACGCTGTACGGTAACGGTTTTGCCGCCGAGTTTTTCGCCGACGCGCTCGCCTATACCCGCGACCCGGACCCGGACTCAGGACTCGCACTAGTGGCCTACGGGGGTCTGGGGCCGAGGTTTTTGATTCAGTCGAACATTTACGATGACGCTGACGGCGGTTCGACCGCAGCGTACCTGCTGAATATCGGCGGGGTAGGCGGTTTTGAGACGCGCCTCGAGAGTTTTGGGGTCTTTTTAGAACTCGACATCTCGGTACCTACCTTCGGCCTCATCGGGTCGTCTTTACGCGTATTTCCTATCGGGGCGTTTCCCGCACCTAAGCTTACCCTCGGTGCCAACTACTATTTTTAGCGGGCGCTAGTTCTAAAGAGAGCCCGAAACTGACGCCCAGCGCGCAGGCCGAAAAGCCCCCGTCTGCTACCATCTAGGTATGTCTGCGGCCCCTACGAAGACCCGAATCACCGTGCGCGACCTGGGCCGTACCGACTACCGCGCCGCCTGGGACGTACAGCTACAGACGCACGCTGCCGTCGCTGAAGGCCGCGTCCCGCCGACGCTACTGTTGACCGAGCACCCGCCGGTCATCACTTTCGGCAAAAAGGGTGGACGCGCGAACCTGCTGAGCGACCCGGCCCGGTTAGAAGCGCAAGGCTTCAGCCTGTTCGATATCGAACGCGGCGGCGACGTGACCTATCACGGCCCCGGTCAGCTGGTCGGTTATCCGATCTTGCCGATTGGCCGGGCGGTGCGGAGCTACCTGCGTAACCTCGAGGCCGTCATGGTGCAGGTGCTGGCGGAATATGGACTTACCGGTGTGGGCAGCCCCGGTTACGCGGGCGTCTGGGTCGGCGACGAAAAAGTCGTCGCTATCGGCGTCGCTATCAAACGCAACGTGTCGTTTCACGGCTTCGCCATGAACGTCTCGACCGACCTGACGCACTTTTCGCATATCGTCCCGTGCGGGATTCAAGACCGGGGCGTGACCAGCCTCAGCAAGCTTTTAGACCGTCCGGTAACGCTAGACGAAGTCAAACCTAAACTCATGCGGGCGTTTGCCGACACATTCGAGGTCGATATATCTGAAGTTGATATATCTGCGTCCCCAATAGCTGCGTCCCCAACTGCTTCCCTACAACCCGCAGAAAGCGAGGTCAGCGTATGACCCAACCGAAAGCCCCCGATGTGCTTAAAGACATTAAAGTCGTAAAAAACGGCGTCTACCGCAAGGGTGCCGCCGACGTGCCACGTGAACGCAAACCCGACTGGCTCAAGGTGGCGCTACCCTCCGGGGCCAAATACAGCGAGGTCAAGGGGACGGTGCGCGAAAACCGCCTCAGCACGGTTTGCGAAGAGGCGATGTGTCCGAATATCGGCGAATGCTGGAACGCTGGAACCGCGACGATCATGCTGATGGGGTCGGTGTGTACCCGCGCCTGCCGCTTCTGCGCGGTTGATACCGGCAACCCGAAGGGCCGCTTGGACCCCGACGAACCCCGTCTGGCGGCGAGTTCGGTACAGCTGATGGGCCTTAAATACGTCGTGTTGACCTCGGTCGACCGCGACGACCTGCCCGACGGCGGAGCCGGTCACTACGCTGCGTGTATCCGCGAGATCAGGCGCGTCAATCCGCAAACGGCGGTCGAGGCGCTGACGCCGGACTTTGCAGGCCGAACTGAGCACGTGCAGCGCGTGCTGGACGCTGGAATAGCGGTCTACGCGCAAAACCTCGAGACCGTCCGCCGCCTCACCCACCCCGTCCGCGACCCGCGCGCCGGTTATGACCAGACGTTAAGTGTGCTGGCCTACGCTAAAAAAGCGCGCCCCGACGTCCTCACTAAAACCAGCCTGATGCTAGGTTTGGGAGAAACGGAAGCCGAGATCGTCGAGACGATGGACGACCTGAAGGCTGCGGGCGTCGATATCGTCACCTTCGGGCAGTATCTGCGCCCCACCGCGTCGCACCTGCCGGTGGTGCGCTACGTGCCACCCGAAGACTTCGGACGCTACCGCGACGTCGGTTTGCAAAAAGGCTTTCTAGAGGTCGTGTCGGGGCCGCTCGTACGTTCGTCGTACCGGGCGGAGCGGGCGTTGGAGAAAAATAACGTCGGGATGGCATCCGACTGAGATGCTGCGTTACTTTGGCGGCGTGGCGCTGCTGCTCGCAGTGTTTTTAGGTGCGAGCGTATGGCAGTCGCTCGTCTCTCCACCCTCCGCGCAGACGCTCCCCGATCTCTCCCTGACCTCTTTGAAAGGCAGTGCTGAAAGCCTCGACCAAAACGTACCCACCGTCGTCTATTTGTGGACGACCGACTGCGGTGCCTGCGCGGGTGAGTTCAGCTTGCTCGCGGACGCTGCGCGCTCGGCGCGGTACGGCAGTTTTCGTTATCTGTTCGTCAATCAGGGCGACGACGAGGCGTCGATTCGGCGCTACCTCGGTTCTACCGGGCTCACCGACGTTGCTGAGAACGTCTATTTAGACCCGGCGAATAGCGTTTACGACGCACTGGAAACCGCCAACTTACCTGCCAGTTATTTCTTCCGGGCAGACGGCAGCTTGCACGAGGCGCGGGCGATCATCGCCCGCCCGGACAGGCTCGAGCACACGTTGGAGCCGTTGCTCGGCAGACCCTAGAACGGCGTGTGCGCTGCTCGAGGTAGGCGATCTGAAGCCCCTTTATACGGTGACCGCGACCACCCCGATACTTTTCCGAGCCGCTGGTACTAAAGTAAGGTCAGTAAGCTACTTCTGAACCTGACGCCGGGTTGCGACGCCCAAACGACAAAGGTTCGTAGCGGTAACGGAGGAGAAAACGATGATCAGCTGGCTAGCTTTTACCTATAGTCTCGTGCTTTTGGGCGTTACGGTGGCTGTGCTCGCCTGGGTGTACCGGCGCACCCGGCTACCCACCGTTCTCACCTATCTTCTCTATGCGGTCTTCAGCAAGTTCCTCGTACTGGGTGCGTACAGAGACACCATCGTCAGTGGAGACGCCGGTCGGTGGTTGGGGACTAACCCAGGAGACCGCGCCGTAAACTACTTTGTGCTTACCACCGTTGTAGAGAACACTGTTCAGACTTTATTATTTGTGTGGCTCGTATGGTCGCTGGTAAGGTGGTCGCGTTCACGTCCTGATGGAATGTGGCGCGGCGCAAGGCTCTCTGCACCGACACTCGAGCAGAAACCTGACGCAGCCTAGCTGACGCCAATCCCTAACGAAGATGTTAGAGACGCTGCTCGGCAGACCTTGAGCATAAGGTTTGCTTTCACCTTCGATAATATCTGATTGAACCTATGACTTCCGATCCTCTCATCGACTGCGGACAAAGGTTAGGCAAGGTATCGCTCAGCCAATTTTCTAAAGCGACTCAAAAGCATGGCTTGGGTAGCTGTGTCGACGCGATTCCAATACGAGCAGGTAATTTCAAGCAGAACGTTTTGCTTAAGACAGGCCAGGGAGAGTGGATTTTTCGGGGTTGTTCTCACTACACCTGGCAGTTTCCCAAAGAACGCTTTTTTGCTGACCTGATCGCTCGAGAAACGACAGTACCCGTCCCCTTGCCTTATTTTATAGAACCGAACCCAGGTACCTTTGGCTACGACTACGCTCTGATGCCCCGGATGCCGGGGGCTTAGCTCAGCGACCAAACGTGGTTTGAAACCCTCCCAACGCACGATGAAGAGGAGATCGCGCTCGAGCTTGGACGCTTTCTACGTGACCTTCAAACCTACTCAGCCCCGTTTTTCGGTGAATACGACGAAGTCGCCGACGGTATGGTCAGCTACGGCAACATGTACAGCGATGAGGTGACGTCACGAGCCGAGGGGTTGATCCACAAGTCAGATAGCGTCGCCGTGAGCATTTCGGACAGCGAAGTCGATATTATTTTGAGAATGTTCAAAAAACATCTGTCCGAAGTCAACGACTCACAGCCCGTTGTGGTCATGCAAGACTACAAGGACGCCAACATGTGTGTGGCAAAAACCGAAGGCGGCTGGCGCGTAACGGGTTTATTCGATTTGATGGAGGCCAGATTCGGACATCGGCTCGAGGATTTGCCGCGACAATACGCCGCTTATCTCGATATTCAGCGTCCCGATTTGGCAAGCGCCTTTTTGTCGGCCTACGGGTTGACCGATGATGATTTAGGTCTTCTCAACTGCTTTATGGTCATTGACCGGTTGATCGTCTGGGAGTACGGCGTTCGTGTGGGGAAGTGGTGGCCAGATAGTGAAACGTTTGCAGACTGGATACAAAGGTATTGCCTTGACGCCGCGCCGGTACCGAACTAGACACTGAAAAGAAGTTGCTTTGAGCGTGTGAGCATAAGGAGCACTCGGCCTTACCGCCAAAATGTCCGCACTCGAGCCCCCACAACCCCTTTTACACGGTGATGTATACTCTTTGTAGATACCTTTTAGGAGACGCTATGAAAACCAGAATCCGCAAATGGGGAAACAGTCTGGCGCTCCGCATCCCCAAATCGTTTGCAGCCGACACGCTCCTCGAGGCTGACAGTGAAGTTCAGCTTAGTTTGGTTGAAGGCAAACTGGTCATCGCTCCCGTCGACCACACTGAACCTTTTCTAGCGGAACTTCTCAGGGGCGTCACTGAAGACAATCGCCACGCTGAGATAGATACGGGGGCTCCGTCAGGCAACGAGGTCTGGTGAGGCGTGATCTACGTCCCTGAACGCGGTGACGCTGTGTGGCTTGACTTCAGTCCGCAGGCAGGTCATGAGCAAGCGGGCAGACGACCGGCTGTTATCTTGTCGCCTTCCGCTTACAACCGAAGGGTAAAGCTGGCGCTTCTCTGTCCCATTACGGGCCGGGTGAAGGGGTATCCATTCGAGGTTTCTATTCCAGAGGGTGAACGCGTTACGGGCGTCATTCTGGCAGATCAAGTCAAGAACTTGGATTGGCAGGTCCGTAAAGCCGAACTCATTGCAAAACTGCCTGATGAAGTTGTCGACAAAGTGTTGAGAAAGCTGAAGACCCTTCTATAGACAAGGGTTTTCAGCGCGTCTTGCAAAACGGCACAAGCAAAAGCCTCGATCAAAACTATGCGGCTTTTTGCAAACAGCATCTACTTTTCGATATTTCCCTTTACAGCCTTGAAACGCTCTACACACTCCAAAACCAGCGCCTTCGCCTCGTCTACGTCGTGCCAGTCTTCGATTTGGGTCTCTTTGTTCTCGAGCTGTTTGTACACTTCAAAAAAGTTGGCGACCTCTTTAAGGTAGTGCCCGCCCACATCTTTAAGCGATTCGTGGTGGCTAAAGCGCGGGTCGTGGACGGGAACCGCCAAAATCTTCTGGTCGCGGCCCTTATCGTCGGTCATCTCCAGAAACCCTAGCGGGCGCACGTCGAGCACGACTCCCGGAAAGCTGGGCGCGCCGATCAACACCACCACGTCGAGCGGGTCGTCGTCTTCGGCTAGGGTACTGGGAATAAAACCGTAGTCGCCAGGGTAGTGCATGGCGCTGTAAAGCACGCGGTCGAGGCGCATGACGTCGTATTCGGGGTCGTACTCGTACTTGTTAGAACTGTTTTTGGGAACTTCGATGACGGCGTTTAGAACGTCTGGAACGTTCTTACCGGTGGGTAGTTGATAATACTTCATAACACTCCTCAAGGCTGGTCGGGAAACGCCGGGGCGCGTCCGCGGCCCACTATAACAGCTGACCGTGTCGTAACGAAACGCACCGACCACCGGGGCAGCGGGTTTCAGCTCTGTGCCAGCTCGAGAAACCGGGCGTGTACGCGGTCGTCGCCGGAGAGTTCGGGGTGAAAAACCGTCGCCATGAGCTTGCCGCGCGCGACCATCACCGGGTCGCCGCCGTAACGCGCCAGCACCTCTACATCGTCCCCGACGGCGACGATGCGGGGCGCGCGGATAAAGACGGCCCGAAAGGGAGCGGCTAGTCCGGCGACCTCGAGGTCGGTCTCGAACGACGCCACCTGCCGCCCGTAATCGTTGCGCGCGACCTGCATCTCCAAGAGACCCAGGCGCGGTTGCTCGGGCCTGCCCGCAACGTCCGAGGCGATGACGATAGCGCCCGCACACGTCCCCCAGACCGCGCCACCTGCCGCCGCAAAGGTTTCGAGCGCGCTGTCCAGGCCGTAGAGCGCCATGAGTTTGGTCATCGTCGTCGATTCGCCGCCGGGGATGACGACGCCCGCCAGACCGTCCAGATGTCCGGGCAACCGCACCTCGACCACAGCCGCGCCGAGGCGCTCGAGCGCACGTTTATGTTCCCGAAACGCGCCTTGTAGCGCCAGTACGCCTATGGGTGTACCGGGTGTCATCTGCTTTGCACCACACTCGTTTGACACATCATCGTTTCCCACGCAATTCAGCAGGGTGAGATTCAGCTAAACCTGCGTTCGGAGGACTGCGGCAAACCGGTACAGTATGTCGTGATGTTACACCTGCGTTCATAAAGAAATCATGACATGGAGGCTCGAGGGTTGGCGGTGTTCCCGAAAATCGAGGGCTTGGAGGTGCAGCGGACTTGACGGGCAACCCTACACCAACGACGCTCCGGCACCGCTCAGAATCGCCTCGGCGACGACCTCTTGTACAGCGACCGAGAGCAGCAGCAGCGGCACTTCCGGGCCGGTGCCGGTGCTCAGACAGAAGGCCGTATCGCCATCGGAAACGGTGTGCGACGGTCTCGTGACGCGGGCGATACCGACGTGGGCGGTGCCTGCCAGGGCTTTGGCCTCGGCCTTGCCCAGCGGCGCGTCGGTGGCGACGACGACGAGCGTGGTGTTGCTGCCGGTCAGCTCGAGGGGGTCTCCGAAACGCTCGAGGTAGCCCCGCGTCTCGCCCTGTACCCCCGCGACGAGCGCGCCCGTCGCCGGGTCGACAAGGTCGCCGACCGGGTTGGCGACGCTCAAAGCCGCGACCACCGCGCCCCCGACGCGTACCGCCGCGCTTCCCAAACCGCTCGACTGCGCGCGGTCAAAGCCCAGATATTTGCCGCACGTCGCGCCCGTACCTGCGCCGACGCGTCCCTGCACGACGGGCTCGGCGCTCGCAGCCTCACACGCTTGGTAGCCCGCCGCCGCGTCCGGCCTTACGGCAGCGTCCCCGACGCCCAGGTCGAACACCACGGCTGCCGGAACGATAGGCACCGGGCCGAACGGGGTCGGAAAGCCGCGCCCGCGTTCCTCGAGCCAGCGCGTCACGCCACCGGCCGCGTCGAGGCCGAAGGCGCTACCGCCCGCGAGCACCACCGCGTCGATACGTTGTACGGTCTTTTCAGGCTCGAGCAGCGCAGTTTCGCGCGTCCCTGGCGCGCCGCCGCGCACGTCTGCCGAGGCGACGCAGCCCCCCGCCGGGCAGAGCACCACCGTGCAACCGGTACGGGCCGCCGCGTCTTGCCAGTGACCGACCCGGAGGCCCGCAACCGCCGTCAGCGTGTCCGTTTAGTTTTCCCAGTCGAGCCAGCCGACGCCGTTGCCGTCGTCGCCTGTACTCTCATCTGTGCCGTCGGTGTTGTCGCCGGTCGTGTCGTTGCCAGTTGTGTTGTCGCCGGTCGTATTGTCGCCGGTCTGCTCCGTATCGTCAGCGCCGCCCGGTGGCGCTTGCGTTTCGCCGCCGAAGAGATTGTCGAAGGCGCTGCCGAAGCGCGACTGCCCCTGCACTCCCGGCACCGTGCCGGAACCGGGTAGCGGCCCGGCAAACCGCTGCACGTCGCTCGGGCTGATCTCGCGCCATTCGATAAACTCGCGCGGCGTCTCTGCGCCCGCACGGGTATCGGTGCGGGTGTCTACCGGGATGGTGATATTTAGGTAGCTGGCGACCTGCTGCCCCTGCGCGCCCGGTTCGGTACCCCGGACGAAAGCGACGCGCGTTCCCTGCTGGCTTGGGACGCCGGTCGAAAGGTCGATATTCTTAAACACCACGTTCGGCGGCGCGCGTAGCGGGCGCGGCGGCTTACCGGCCAGAGCTTCTTCGGCGAAGCGTCGCCAGATCCACACCGGCTGCCTCGAGCTGTTGACCAGGTCGCCGTTCGGCAGCGTTTCGGGGATGCTGCGCGGCTCGTCGAAACCGATCCACACCGCCGACACGGTTTCGGGCGTCAGGCCGACGAACCAGATGTCGCGCTCGTCGTTCGTAGTTCCGGTTTTGCCGCCGACCCAACGCCCGTCGAGCGCCGCGCGGTTCGACAGACCCACCGGCGCGGTATCGACCACGTTGCCGCGGAGCAAGTCGAGCATCAGAAAGCTCGTAGCGTCGCTCCAGACTTTCGTCCGGCGCGGCTCGGCCTCGTACAGCACGTTGCCGTCGGCGTCGGTAATGCGTTCGATCAGGTGCGGCGCGACGTGCGTCCCGCTGTTGACAAAAGCGCCGAGCGCGCTCGCGTGCTCTAAGGGCGTAACTTCGTACGAGCCCAGCGCGAGCGCCGGAACGGGGCGCAGCCCTTCGTAACCGAGCTGTGTGGCGCGGGTGACGACCGCCTGCGGCGTCAGCGCCTCGACAAGTTTGACCATCGGGATGTTGCGCGAGCGGTCGAGGTGGCTGCGGAGCGTTTCGATCCCGTCGAACTCTTCGTCGTGATTACGCGGCGTCCAGGACGTCTGTCCGGGTTGCTCGAAGGTCGTTTCTACGTCTGAAATCAGGCTCGCCTGGGTGTAGCCGCCCGCCTCGAGCGCCGTCGCTACGACGATGGGCTTAAACGAACTTCCCGGTTGCAGGCGCGCGCTCGTCGCGCGGTTAAAGGTGTCTCCGGCCCCGCCACTTTCGTCCAGGCGGCCCCCCGCCATCGCCAGGATGCCGCCGGTCTGCGGGTCGATACTGACCAGAGCCAGCTGAGCGCCCTCCGGCAGATGACCGTCTTCGTCGCGGGCGGCGTTGTTGGCAGCTTCTTGCGCTTGCGAGTCGATGGTGGTGTAGATGCGAAGCCCCCCGGCGTGAAAAAGCTGTCCGGGCAGCAAGTCTTCGATCTCGTTACGGACGCTGAAAGCGACGTGCTTGTTGAGGTCGGACGCGACCGTCGTCGAAACGCGCGGCTCTTCGCCGGTGCGTTCAGCCCCTAGCAGCTCGCCAGCAGCGTCGTAGCGGACGCTCCAGCCGGTCGGCTCGAGGGGTTGCTGCCACGCCCGGTCCGCCGCCGCCTGAGACACCACACCGTTTTCGACCATGTTCGCCAGCACGTTTTTCATCGCCTGCCGGGTGGCGGTAAAGTCGTTGTAGTTGGGTTCGGGGGCGGGCAAAAGCCGCGCCAGATACAAACTTTCAGCGAGGGTCAGCTCGAGCGGGTCTTTATTAAAGTACGCCTGCGCCGCCGCGTAGACGCCGTAAAAGTTTTTACCCCAGTACACGACGTTCAGGTACTGCTGCAAGATTTCAGCTTTGGTCAGGCGGCGCTCGAGTTCGACGGCGAGCATCATCTCCTTAAACTTGCGTTCTAGTGAACGCTCGTCTTTAATGTCTGCCAGCAGCGTGTTTTTAACCACCTGAATGGTTAGCGTCGAACCGCCGCGCCCGCCGCCGCCCAGAAACTCCTCGTAGGTCGCGCGCAAAAGCGCCAGCGTATCGAAACCGTAGTGCTGAAAAAAACCGTCGTCTTCAGACGAGATGATGGCCCACAACACCGGCGGCGCGACCTTTTGCAGCGTCACTACCTCACGGCTCGTGGTCGCGCCGCTCGCCGCGTCGGTCGGCAAAATCGTTCCGATCACCTGCCCGCTTACGTCGAAAAGCTGCGAGGTCGCGGTGTACTCGAGCTTTTCGATCTCGCTGACCGGCGGCAACTCGGTCGCCCACTTAAACGCCGACGCACCCAAAAGCGCCGCCACCGAAAGCACCGCCGTTAAAAAGAGTAGGAAAAATCCCTGAAAAACCTTCACAGCGCCCATTGTAGCACCCTCCCCGGTGAGACTCTGAGCCGGGTCAGGTGAGATTCCAGGCAAAATTTCAGGAAGAACTTCAAGCAAAACATCGCGTGAAACGTCGCCCGCAAAATCTCGCTTCAGCTTCAGCCCAGCAGGTTACCAGGGTCGGGCAGCGTCGGTACCTGATTGGGAAGCTCGTAGATAATCCGCAACAGCGCCTCGACCAGACCGATGGTCGCCATCGCGTCCTGCCGGGTCATGATATTGATCTCGTGGTGCGCTTCGCCGCTCCGCGCCCGCAGGTACTCGAGCCAACCCCGCAAGCTCTGCGGCAAGTAGCTCTCCAAGTAGTCGAGCACATAGACGAAACTGCCGCCGGTTTCCGCGCCCTGCGCTACCGCGAGGTGCGCCAAGACCTTGCGGCACATCAGCACGCTGCCGGTATACGCCCCCGCCGACACCGCCAGCCGCGCCTCTAAAAAGAGCAGTTCGATATCGGCGGGTAAGTACGCCACAAACCGCCCCGGCAGCTCGCCGGGAATCTGCCGCCGCTTACCCTCGAGCAAAGTCGGTGAGGCGCAGTGCGGGCAGAGCGCCACTACCGGGTCACGCGCCGAGCCGTATTCGTAGCCCAAAGACGCGTTCGCCTCACGCCCGCAGTACCCGCAGCGGTAGTCGCGCACCGACGCCAGCTGCGCCGCACCGCGCCACTCCCCTGTCCGCAATTCCGTCACACTCTCAGCATAGAGCCGAGCAGCGGTTCTGAAGGTATAGAAATAGACTTTGCCCAGCGAGACGACCAAAAACCACCCACCGAGTTCCCGACGCGTTTGCGCCGGTCTTTACAGCCCGCGCCGATATGCTAGACTTCTTCTTGCGCGCTCGACGCGGGCGTTTGGTAGTCAAGTTTGGGGCTGTGGCGCAGTTGGGAGCGCGCGTGAATCGCACTCACGAGGTCAGGGGTTCGAATCCCCTCAGCTCCACCAAGAGAAAAGGCGTGACAGACGTAATAAGAAGCCCCGCAACCCGGCGGGGCTTCTCTTTTGAAATGGGATTACACCTTATACGCCTGTCAATGATTGCACCTACTCTAAAGGTTGCTACGTTGACCACGCCCTCCTTCGTACAGATACTCGCTAAGCATTACCTCAACCCTTTTCAATCAGACGGTCACAACACAAGTTCACTGTTTCCCAACTGTTTCTCGAGTGCTTGCCGCGCTAACCCAACGATGTAGGGAATTTCAGAAAGATCGCTTAAAGGGAGTTCAACGTTTCCGTTTCCCCAGCGAGTGAGGCCACTTACATCTCGGCAGAGTCTCTTTGGATCGTGAAGTTCATAAAAGTCGATATTGAGTGAAAGCCAAAGGCGCTTGACTTGGGGTACGATATCGACAAAGTTCGTTTCCGCCTTGTACGCTACGTAGGACTTGAGAAACGTTTCGCTAACGGCGGGATCGAGCACTAAAAGCTCGCGTCTTAGCGCGCTGAACACCTCAGCCATCGGCCCCGAGACCAGATTAGGGTGGGTGTGAATTGTATGAGCCTCGTTGGAACGCGGCTTTTCCTGATATGCCGCGAGCACGTCGGCAGACAGGTTTGGCGCTTCCCATACCCGAGCCGCTTGCTCACTCAGCCTTTCGGCGCGGGCTTGAATCGCCGCCTCATCCCACTGCTCGACCCCCCCGAGCCCTTCGTTCAACTTGAGTGGGCTGTACCGAAAGCCCCCCTCCATATCGCGTTTTTCCTGAAAAGACCGGTCGCTATATTCGGAGTTGTAGCCGGTCAGCGTCAGATTGCCCAGCGTGTGTAGCCATTCATGCTGAATCCGCTCCCAATCGGGGCCGAGCGCACTCTGCCAGCGTAACGAGAGGTTTTCGTTTTGTGGCATGATGTGCTCGATGGTGTATTCGTCAACAGCGACGCGCTCTTTACGCCCTGCATTTTCCAGGCGGCGTAACCAGTAGCTTCGTCTGGGGAAACTGTAGAGGTCGCGCACTTTGAGTTCGCGCTTAAACTCTTCATCTTGCGGGAAGCGCCGGTATGACGGGAGCAGCGCGAATTGGGCTTGGATGCTCTCAAAGTATGTTTCTTTTTTCAGCCCCTTACTAAAAGTGCCGAAGGTCTTGTTCATCGAGTTCGTCGGGATGCTGCACACGGCCCTGCGAAAAACGTAGGACTCGACGAGCCGTACCGACGCAACCAACTCGGCCTTGCTTAGCAGTCCGCCCACGTAGTCGTGATAGAGCTCGAGCAAAAACGGGTAGGCGACGTCGACTTTAAGTTCGCGCAGGTCTTGAAACGCTGCCTCCAACTCTTTATCCGGCTCGGCCTTCAACGCCATGTTGCAGTAGTAGTCGGCGAAGGTGCGGATGTCGGCGACGAGCGCGGCTACACCCTGCTCAGCGACTTTCGGACTGCGGGCATGTTCCTTGAAGGTTTCGTACACGTCGCCAATTTTGGGAATCTCACCCGTCCGAACGGTGAGATAGTGGCGCATAAAAAGGTCGAAGTAGGTGCCGTAAGCCTCCTGCCCAAACGCGACTTCCATCGGTCGCCAGTGGTCTTTATAAAGCCTCGTCTGCAACCCCGGCTCGAGTCCCATCAAGATAAAGTTGCGGATCAGATCGGCTTGGCTCAGCTCGCGGCCCGTCGAGTTCATGCTCTCGAAAATAAGCTGTGGGTTGTCCTGGTCTCGGCTCAGCGAGATGTCCACGACCACCAGTTTGGCAAGCCCTTTACAAAGCGCCTCGAGGTTGCCTTTAAGCGCCCTAATCTGCGCCTCGAACCACTCGAAGTTTTCTTTGAGCCGGAGTGAATGCTCAGCAGGCCAGGGCTTTTGCTGGACGAGCGAAAGCAGGCTCTCTTTATCGGTTTGGGTGAGCAGCAGCTTAAAGCCGCGTTCCCCATCCTCGAGCGGGTTCAACAGGTAGTAGTTCCGCAGCTTTTTTGCCGAGAAGCCGTCTACAGGTTCCGCGTCGCCGAGGTTGCGGGCGAGCGCCTCGAGAATGAGCGTCAACGTCGTCACCCGCTGCTGACCGTCGATAATCAGCAGTGGCGACTGGCTCGAGACCTGATACAGCCCTTCTTCGATATAAACGATAGACCCGACGAAGTGCGCCGAGATAGCGTCGTCCGCCCCGGTACGCAGCAAGTCGTCCCAGAGCTGTTGGCACTCGCGCGCCGTCCAGCTGTAGGTGCGCTGATAGATCGGGATGACGAACTGCGGGGAGCGTTTTAAGAAGTCGAGGAATTTGGCTTCGGTTGCTTTCATTTTGCAGTTTTCATGTTCGCAGCTCCTGTTTTGTTGAGGCGGCCCTCTTAGATTTCCGGACGCTTAATCAAGATGCTTACTTAGATGCTTACTTTTTTTAAAGCGCGACCTAGAGGTGGCTCGAGCTTGTCACGTCTAAGACAAACTGAAACGCACCTATCTCGCTAGTTGCAGCGGCTTAACCTCTCCCTCGAGTGTTTCGCCTATGGCCTCTTGTGCGACCTCCAAGTCATAACGCGTCTGAAGGTTGAGCCAGAACTGCGGGGAAACGCCGAAAAAGCGTCCCAAGCGGAGCGCCGTATCTGCGGTGATGGCCCGCTTGCCTTTGACGATGTTGCTGATACGGTCTTGCGGCACGTGCGTGTCTCTGGCGAGTCGGTAGGCGCTGATGCCGTACTCGTCCAAAAATTCAGCGAGGTGTTCGCCGGGATGGATGGGGGGGACGTCTCTTTGAGATAAGGGGTGTTCTGAAGGCATTTTGGTCTCCTTAATGGTAACCGGTGATTTCAACTGCGTAAGCGTCGCCACCTTGCCACACGAAACAGACGCGCCACTGATGGTTAATCCGGATGCTGTGCTGCCCTGCGCGGTCGCCCGAGAGTTTCTCGAGATGGTGCGAAGGCGGCACACGAAGGTCGTTCAGGTCGCTTACAGCGTCGAGTCGGTCGAGGCGCATCTTGGCGCGGCGCTGAACCTCGACGGGAACTTTGCGGGAATACCGACCGTTAAAAACTTTCTCGATTTCCTTGTCGGCAAAGCCCTTGATCACGTCTCTATACTACCGCGTAGCATTAGTAATGTCACGCATGATCGATAGGTTTCATCTAAAACGTAAAGGGTACGCCGGTTTACCCCCACCGGCTCCGGCGCAGCCTGCACCACGAGCTTGCACACCGTCTTACCAGCCCCCTGAACCGACAATCCTCTATTCGAATCTGACAAAGACCTCGAGCTGACACGCTGCAACACGGCTTAGCTGCTATGTTTGGGTGTGAGCAACGGTTTCAGGCGCTTCAGCTACACCGCACACGCAGAAGCGCGACTTGTCGAACGAGGTATCAGCAAATCGGAATTAGAGGCGGCGCTAGAGGCCGCGACCGTTATCCGCCCCTCACGTGGTGCGTTCGTCGCCGAAGTCGCCAGCGCCGGTAGGGACCGTTTGGCGCTCAAAATCATCTTTAGCCTGCCCCGGCCCACACGCCCGCACATCATCACCGTTCACCACCTAAGCGTCCGGCGTACCCGCCTTTAAGGAGAGACGATGCAGAAAATCACCTACGACCGGGAAGCCAACGTTGCTTATGTCTATTTTGCTCCTATAGCAGCTGGTCAGGTCGCCGAGACTTTTGAGCTGACCGACGCGCTCAACCTCGACGTTGACGAGCGGGGAACGGTGCTGGGACTCGAAATCCTCGACGCGACCTCGTTTTTTTCCGAGCTTCAAAGTGTCTTCGGTGGTAAGCTCGAGTTGCCGGAGAAAATAGACCGTGAGACCTTCGACCCCAAGACGTTGTGGCACCATCGGGAAGTCGAAGCCTGAGCACTAGCTAGGTCTTTACCCCCACCGCCGCCGCGCGTACCCGTACGCCTCGGCTCCCGAAAGCGAATGCGTCGCGTTACCCGTCCGGACAAAGAGCTTTTCAAGCCCGCCGACGGTGACAAATACCGGCTCCGGCGCAGGCTGCACCGCGAGCTTGCACACCGACTTGCCCGCCCCCTGAACCCAAACCGTATGAAACGACACCCGCACGAGCCCGCTCAGGTGCAGCCGCCCGCCCAGCAGCAAGCCGGTCAAAAACAGCTCGAGCCCGTCCAAATCTTTCTTTTTGCCGAGCGTCTGCAAATCGGCGTCCAGACCCAGCACCGCGCCGTCGTCCGCGACGCCCACCAGCAGCGTTCCGCCGTCCGCGTTCCAGAAACCCGCGACGGTTTTCAAGATGACCTCTTCCATCCTTTTATCCGCCGCGCCCGTATGCAGGTTCACCCGCGCCGTAGACTTGAACTCGAGCCCCGCACTCTCCCCCGCCGCGATGAGCTGCGAGATACCGTCCACGCCTTCCGGTTCCGGTGTGAGCTGATTAAACGCCGTCAGCGCCGCCGTTTTCACGCTCTCATCTACCAGCGGAAAGGTCGTCAGGATATACGCGAACTCACTCTCAGACAGGCCGTAGAGGTGCGCCACCAGCCCGTCGAGTTCTGCGCGAAGTGCGGCCCGTTCGTCCGGGTCAATGACGCCGTTTGCCGAGCTGCCGAGCCCGACTTCGGCGGCGAGGTCGTCGAACTCACCTGTGGTGCAGATGAGTTTGGCGGCGCGGGTGACGATGGGTGAGAAGGCGGGGGAGGAAGAGGTGAGACGGGGGATGGGTAGGCCGTAGACGAAGAAGAAAGATGCGTGTGCTGTGACACGTTGACGCAAAAGGTAGTCGATTAAAAAACTGTTAAACACGCTAGTCAAATAAAGTCGTTCTGATGCTGACAAATTGCTTTCGCTGACATTTTCCAAGCTCATCGTATGCGGAGAAAAAACCAGCGGTGGTAAAACGGTTGAAATAAAGGTGCGATTATCTGTGTTTCTGGCAACGTCCCGAAAAGCTATGCGGTAAGTCTGATAGTCAAGCTTTTGACCGCGTTCTGTGTCTTTTTTGCCAACCAAGGCAACGCGAGCCTCGCGTTCGTCTAGCCAATATTTCGGCTCGCCCCAAGTATGCGTAAACTGATGAATAATCTTTCCTTCAAACAGCGGCAACCGTCCCGGCCCCGGTTCAGGTTTGAACAAGTGGCTGTCTGTCGTCATGTTGAAGTCAGTTGTGAGCTTCAGGTTCCACGTGTCTTCGAGCTGTTCGCCCAACAACGGAAACGTGAGCATCTTCTCGGCAATCTGCACGTCAGTTTCGTTCTTGAACTCCATCACCGAAAGCGAATCGGGGGACAAACGCTCGACCAGCTCGACGGGAATCTCGAGCCCCAACTGGTCGGGAAAAAGTTCTAAATCGCTCGTCTCGAGCCTCATAAACGCAGCCGGGAACGCCTCGGTGTGTCCGCCTTTGGTGAAGCTCAGCACCACAAATTTGAAACTGCGGTGAACGCCTTCAAATATCTCTTTGCGGTTCTCAAAGCCGAAAAGTCCGGTGATCTGCGTTTCTGAAAAGAGCATCTCGCGGAGCTGTTTTGCGCCCAAATCCGTATAGATGCCGCTCGGAATCACGATGCCACACTGCCCGCCGTCCCGCAACAGGTTATAGCACTGCTCGGTGAAATAGGTATAGAGATTGATTTTTGACCCGACGTTGCGCCCGTTGACGACCGAGATTTGATTTTTGTACTGCGGCGACGTTTTGAAATACTTGGCGACGTGCGGGTAGCTGCTCGCGTAGTTCAGCCAAGCGTCCCGCAACTCCGGCTTTTCCATCAGCTCGGCTTGCTGCTTTTTCCAGTCCTCGATGCGTATCTTTTTCTTCTGGATTTCCGGCACATAATCCTGAAAAAACTCTTTTTCATCTGTCTGAAGCACGTCCCACGGCGGGTTGGTGATAATCGCGTCGAAGCCGCCGCGCTCCGTCAAGACCTTGTGAAACTCGAAACCCCAGTGAAACGGTTTGAGCGCCCGAATGTCGTCCGTGTTCAGCGCCCGTTTTTGCGGTTTCCCCGCCTTGTTTTTGGCGTCGTCCCAGGTGGCGGCCTCGAAGCGGATTTTTTGGGCGTCGAACTTGTCCAAAAGCAGTCCATCCAGTGTGGTATTCGCCTTGCGTTTGAGGGTGCGAATCTCCTCTCTCGCTTCGGTCTGGTTTTCGGCGTAGCGGTCGGTGCGTTTGTACACCTCGATACGGCGGTTTACGTCGCTCACCAGCCGCTCGTACCGGCTCCCGAAAAGAGATGGCATCACCGAACCGTCCGAACCCTGTTTGTCGAACTCGTTCGGGTCTACGCGGGTAAGGCCCACCAGCGAGTTTCCAGGCAAGATGTTGAAGTCGATGTTGGGCAGGGGCTCGAGCTGCTCCACCCTGTCCGCCGACGCCACCAGCGCCAGAAACAGCCGTAGTTTGGCAATATCAGAAGCTTCTTCCATCAGGTCTACGCCGTAGAGGTTGTTCGTAATAATCTGCTTTTTGATGAAGTACGACAAGCTTTCGTGGTCGCCTCGAGCCTGCGCCAGCCAGTCCTTTAAGGTCGTATCGTTTAAGAACTCGATTTTGCCGATGACGGCACCGTAGATGTTGATGAGCGTTTTGAGCGCCGCGACTAAAAACGCACCCGAACCACACGCAGGGTCGAGCAGGCTGAGTTGGGGCAGGGTTTCCAAAAGCAGTTGACGGCACAAGGGCGCGTCGAGGTTTAAGAGGAGGTCGGCGACCGAATCGAAGTGTTTGCGCTGCGGCAGCCCTGGCACGTTGGGGACGTTGACCGCCGCGAGAATGAGCCGGTTGATAGTCTGTTCGCACAGATATTCGGTGATTTCGGGGCGGGTGTAGTACGCGCCGAAGGCTTTCTGGTTGATGTATTTTTCAAAGATGTAGCCGAGCACGTCCGGGTTGATCTCGTCGTCGTTTTCACCGGGCAGGTCGTTTAGGTTCCAGCTGTAGCGCGAAAACAAGTTCAGCAGATTGCTAAAGGCTTCGTTCGGGACGTGTATATCGGGGTGGGTTTGCTCGAGGGTGTGCTCCAAAAAAAGTCCACCGTTTAGATATTTAATCTCGCCGAGCAGCGCCCGCGCTTGGGGCGTACGGTGTTCGGCGGGTTTGGCGAAGCCCTCGAAAAAGAGCGGGCGCAAAAAGTCGGTGTAGTAGTCTTTGCCTTCGCGCTCTACAAAGCTCAGCTTGTCGTGCAGATAGTTCAGGTTGCCGCCGTCTACAAAGCCCTTGCGCTGCAAAAAGTAGACGAACATCAGGCGGTTTAAGAGCACCGAGGCGTACCAGCGGCGCGCCCGGTCGTCGGGGATACCCGAAATGAGTTCGACAAAAGCCAGGTGCTGCCCCTGAAACTCGGCGTAAAACTTTTTGGTCGTGCGTTCCACATCGAGGGCGTTTTTAAGCCGCGCCGCCACCTCGACCACCGAGACGTTGCCGTCGGCGTCGAAATCTTTTACGTCGAAGATGATGCCCGAGAGCTTGCCGATAAAGAGGTCGCCGGGTTGCCCCTTGATAAACGGGTGCGGGCGGTAGACGGTTTTGCCGCCCTCGCGTTTGGCATATTCCCACAGACTGCGGGTGCGGGCCTCATCTACGAAGATGAGGAGGTTCTCGAGGTAAAGCTCACCGACCTGCTTGTGCAGGGCGCGGCGCGTTTTGGCGTCGGGGAGCGCGTCGCCGGGCGTCGTGGCCTCTAAAACTACCACCCCGGCGAGTTCGGCGATCTGACGGAGGGTAAACGTGACGCCCTCAGCCTCGAGGACTTCACTCTTTTTGCTCGGTGGTTGACTCCAGCCCAGCGTTTCGGAAAAGAGCGTGCGAAAGTCGAAGGTGCTTAAGTCTTTTCTGACCTGTGTAAAGTTGAGCGCCACCGTTACTCCTTACCCCCCGGCAAGAGACCTGTTGGTAAAAGACCCAATGAGCAGACGATTTTGGGTTCCCTTGTGTCGTTTTCGTCGTGGATAATGCACAAACGGTCGTCGTCGCGCAGCGCCAGCACGAGCCGCGCCAGCTCCCGGTCGCCGACTCCGGCTTTGAACTTCCGGCCCAGCGTAGCGGTCGCCGAGCTGTAGAGCGGGTGTTTGTAGATGTCCTCGAGGGCTCTACGCAGGTCGGGAAACTCGTTTTCGTAGAGCGTGCCTTTGGTCTCCTCGATAAACCGCTTAAGCCGGTCATAGGTCTTGTAGCGCGCGCCGGATGGTCGCCCAAGCTGCCCGCCCACGCTGCGGTTCTCCTCAGTCATCAGTTTGACCCCGGCCGCGACCAACTCGTGATGGTCGTCTCTGCGGGGGAGCGCCGGGGTCTCCGGCGTACACGCCGCCGCCCGCAAAACGGCAAACTGCGATTCGGTCACGCTCTCACCGTGTTCGTCCACCCACGCCAGCGCGTCGTTACCCTCGGCGGTTCGCATATAGACCAGCACGCCGCCGGGTTGGTTAGGGGTTGGGGTTTTGGCAGCGGTGGTGTGCGGCTTCGTGCCGAACACCACGTCGGGCATCGCCGGAATGAGTTTCTCGAGCTTCGGGTCGGCCTCTATCGCCTTTTGCCACACGCCAAAGGCTTGCGACGCCAGATCGACCTCACCATCATCATCGTCGTCTAAAATGCCCGCCTTTTCGTTGTAGAGGTCGCTCAGTTGACTCGGCGCGGCTTCATCGAAGAATGTTTCGTCGGTACCGACGACCTCGGCGTTCTCTTTGAGGCGCTCGGTGATGCGGCTGCGGAGGTTGATCAGCTTTTCCACCCCGTCGGCGGGCAAAAAGGTATAGCAGAGGACATCGTCGGCCTCCTGCCCGATACGGTCTACACGCCCGGCCCGCTGAATCAAACGAATAATGGCCCAGGGCAAATCGTAGTTGACGACGATGTGGGCGTCTTGCAGGTTTTGCCCTTCGGAGAGAACATCGGTAGCAATCAAAACCCGTAATTCGTTTTCCGGGTCAACGTGAGCGCGTCGCCGGTTGCTGTGGGGGCTAAAGCGGTACGCCAGCGCGGTCGGGTCGCCGGAACCGCCGGTTACGCCCGCAAGTCCGGTGACGCCACGCGCGCCGAGTTCAGCCTCGAGGTAACGCACCGTATCGGCGAACTGGCTGAATACCAGTACCTTTTCATCTTTGTGGCGGGTGGTCAGCAGCTCCAACAGCGCCATGAGTTTGCTGTCTTTTTCGGGCTCCCAGACCCCGGCCTCCTCGACAATCCGAATTAGGTTGCGGGCATCTTTAAGCAAGCTGTCTTTGAGTGAACGCTTGAACAGGTCACTGCGGAGCCAGCGAAAACGCCCGCCGCCGCCTTCTTCGTAAATCCTGTAGATGTCGGCGGCTCGAGCCTTAAAGGTCTTTTCGCCGGCAGTCACTTGGGTCACGGCTTCGTCGTCTCCAGCAGCTTCGGTAGCGAACAAGCTGTCGTTATCTTCAAAACGTGGGTCGAGCAGTTCGGCGTCTTGCGTGCCGATAGGGAGCGGTTGATCGGTCTCGAGGGCGTGGACGAAGATAAAGTTTCGCAAGATGTGGCGTTTGACCGAAAGTAAAAAGGCTTCGCCGCTGCTCTCGAGCCGCTTAAACAGGTTTGTCCGCGAAAAGCCCATCAGCCGCCGCCCGGCCCGCGACAAGTTGCCGAGTTCTGCCGCTTCGTCGGGATTTGGCGGGGTCTTCGGTTTATCGTCGACAAAGTTGGCGAGCCCGTAACGGGGCAGCGTAAGCGCGTTGATGGTGTTCACCACACTGCTGCTGTAGAGCTTGGCGTAGGGGTCGGCTCCGCTTTCGTCCAGCTCGAAGCGTACCGTTTTAGGTAAACGGTTCGGAAAGTAGGCGCGGCGACCGTCGCCGAAGTTCAGGAAGTAGCGGTTTCGCTCGGCGTCGTGTCGGGCGTAGGTCGCTTTGATGAATGTTCGGGTACGCCGCACCAGATAGAGCCGCATCAGCTCGCGCCAGTCGTCGGGGTGTTCGCTCCAGTCGAACGCCGAGAGCGATTTGACCGGCGTCTGGGGGTGTTTACGGCTGAAGTTGGGTTCTCCGCCGAGTTCACGCACATACACTTCGGGCCGAACGCCTAAATCTTGAGCCTCGGGGATAAAAAGCCGCAGCTGATTCGAGAGGTCTTCGTAAGTCTTGTTGTACGGCGTCGCCGACAAGAGTATGACCCCGCTACCACTCGCCCGGATGTACTCGGCAATGGCTTTATAGCGTGCGCCCTCGCGGTTTCTCAGGTTGTGGCTTTCGTCGATCAAGACCAGCCGAAAGCGAGCGGGGACGTCCCGGAGTTCGCGTTGCGCCCGGCTGGTACTCATAACTCTCGCTTGCAGGCCGTATTCGTCGGCGTAGCCTTCCCACATCTTGACGAGGTTTTTAGGACACAGAATAAGTGTGCTGACGCCTCTGGCTTCTTCAAACATCCGGGTCAGCGCCGTCGCCATGATGGTCTTGCCCAAGCCCACCACATCACCGATCAACACGCCGCCGCGTTTCTCGAGGTGATGCGCGGCAAGTTTTACGGCGGCGCTCTGGTAGGGCAGCAGCTGAAAATCTTGCGGGACGTCGTAATCGCGCAGTCCTAACCGGGCCTCTTCGGAGAGGTGATAGGCCATTTTAAGGTAGATGTGATGCGGCGCGATAAGCTCTTCTCGAGCCCAACTCTCTTCGACGACGGTGATGAGGTCTTCGGTGATGTCGAGGCAAAAACGGTCGTTCCAGCGCGCCTCGAACCAGCTCGAGAGCTTCTTTGTAGCGTCGTGCTCTAAAACGTCGATGTTCAGCTCACCGTTACCCGACAACCCCGAAAAAGTCAGGTTGCTGCTTCCCAAAAAGCCGGTGACGGGGTTGTTGAAATCGTTGCGAAAGAGCAAGTAGAGCTTGGCGTGGAGCGGGTGCCGGGTGTGGAGTTTGACTATTAACTTGCCGCTCCTGAGCTGCGCGACGAGCCGCCGCAACCCCGCTTCATCGTGAGCGGTCGGGGTACCGAGCGTAAGCTGTTCACGAAACTCCTCAGCGAGGCGTTTCTTAAGCCGCACCGCGAGCTGATTGCTGATGCCGGGATCGGCTTCACTCAAGCTGAAAAGTTCTTTGAGTTCGTCTTTGGGCGCGCGCTGCATCCCGACCAGCAGGCGGCAACGGTTCTCGTCGTCTCCCGACCACGGCTCGATACAGCTGTCCAACTGCCGCCAACCCCGGAGGTTAAAATAGCCGACGCAGAAGTCGGCGCGTTGCGATACACCCAGGGTCTGCTTAAGGTGTGGGAGGAGCGAGAGGTCGATGTTGTCGAAGATACGCGGCAAGAGGGCGTCCTTTGAGAAGAGATGACAGGGTCATCGTACCGTGCTGTCGATGGGGGCGGGGCGAAAAGCAGAGGAAATGAAGAATAGCGAAGGGAGAATGTAAAAGCGCGAAGGGCGACCGACCCGTTCGACCCCGTGGCCGTTGTTCTTTATTCCGAATCCTGTGTTATAAATTCTGTGTTCTGCCTTCCGCCTGCTGCTCCCCAACTATAATCCAGCACCGAGAAAACCCCTACCCGGCGCGGTAATTTTGAGTATGGACCTAGCTTTTAACGGAAGACTCGCCGTCGTAACCGGCGCAGATTCAGGTATCGGACTTCACACCGCCATGACGCTCGCAGCTGAAGGGGCTAAACTGCTCCTGAGTGACCTGGACGAGGACGCCCTCGAGACCGCCCTGAAACGCGTTAAGGAACACGCCCCCGACGCTGAAGTATTCACCGTCGCTGCCGACCTGACCCGACCCGCAGACGTGGCTAAACTCCGGGACGCCGCCGACGAGCACGGGGGCGCGGCGGTGCTCGCACACCTCGCCGGAGCGCGTGGGGCCGCGGGAGACTTTTTAGAGCTGACCGACGAAGGTTGGTTGGAGACTCTCGACGCCGACCTGATGAGCGCCGTACGGGTGTGCCGCGCCTTTATCCCCGGAATGCGCGAGCGCGGCTACGGGCGCATCGTCCTCACCGCGTCGGAAAACGCGCTCCAACCCTATATCGAAGAAACACCCTACAACGCCGCCAAAGCGGGCGTCATCAACCTCACCAAAGGTCTCTCGAAGGCGTACGGCAAAGACGGTGTTCACGTCAACGTCGTCTCCCCCGCCTACGTCGAAACCCCCATGACCGACGCGATGATGGAAGCTCGAGCCGAAGAGCTCGGCGTAAACGTCGAAGAGGCGGTCGAGAGCTTTTTAGAAGAGGAGCGCCCCGGCATCACCGTAAAGCGGCGCGGCAAACCGCAAGAGGTCGCCAACGTGGTAGCGTTTTTGTGCTCGGATCTGGCGGCGTACGTCGACGGCTCGAACTACCGCGTAGACGGCGGCGCGGTGCAGACGGCGTTCGGGTAGCGTAAGGCGAGCGTGGTTTATGGCTCAAAATCCTTAACTGCGGCAAGTAGTTTGTGGCCTGTAGAGGCTATCCCACAAGCCCACAAGACTTCGGAGGCGGCGGCATATGACCACACTCGACAAACCCTGGCAGGACGTAAGCTATCCGGTAACTGAAGAGATGGTGAGCTGGCCCGGACAACCGAGCGTAAGGCTCGAGCCCCTCAGCCGCATGGACGGGGGAGCCGAAGCGAACGTCAGCGCGCTCTACCTGAGCCTTCACAGCGGTACCCACATGGACGCGCCGCTGCACTTTTTAGCGGACGGTTCCGACGTCACCACTGCGCCCTTCGAGGCGATGTTCGGGCCGGTGCGCGTCGCGCAGATTGCGGGCCACGCGGTCGACCTCGAGGGCGTGCAGGCGTATGAAGCCCGCAGCGCACCCCTGGAGGCGGGCGAACGCATCTTTTTTCGCACCCGAAACTCGGCGCGCGACTGGCTGAGGCAACCTTTCGACGAGTCGTACGTCGCGGTCGCGCCCGACGCCGCACGTTATCTGGCAGAGAAACAGCTCATCACCATCGGCGTCGATTATCTGTCGGTCGCGCCCTTTATCAACACCACCGAGACGCACCGCACCCTGCTCGGCGCGGGCGTATGGGTTATCGAAGGGCTCGACCTGCGCGCGGTCGCCGAGGGGCGCTACGAGATGGTCGCGCTACCCCTCAAGATCGTCGGCGGCGACGCCTCGCCGGTACGGGTGCTGCTCCGCTAAGCGCCGGTTCGGGGGAAGCCGGTGGTCGCGGCGCAGTAGGGGTCACGGCGCGGTAATCGACGCTCGAGAGCCTGAACCCTCGCCTCGTCACACCGACGTTGTAAAGGTGGGCCGATTAGGTCGGCAGTGGCGCGCGTCGGGGGCGTCGTCCCCACAGCTTTCAAACTACAGCTTTCACACCACAGTTTCGGCACCAAGTAGCCACGACTTTTGAACTCTGTTCAACTCTTCAACCCCACCACGCCACGTACGTTAAGATACTCCCTCGGATGCCCTTTTATATCTACAAAGTCTACCGGGACTTTACCCTTGAGCTGCTTCACACCTTTCCCGGCGCGCCCCTGACCGAAGCCGACACCTACCGCCGCGCCGAGTCGCACCTGCGCGAACTCCGGCGCGCCGCAGACCCGCGCGGCGGCTTCTACGTCCATCTGATCTACGGCGAGGACGAAACGAAAGCAGGCTCGAGGCTCCTGGCCCAACTCGGACGCTGACCGGACGGTCCCAAAGCGGTAGCAAAACCAGGCCGACGCGTTCTGACCCTAACACCTCGAGTCCGACCGGCGACCGGGTTCTAAACGTCCAAATCTAATTGTGGGTCTAATCCGGCTTCTACCGCTCCAAAAGGGGCCGATAACGAGGGGTAAGTAGATGCAACCCTACGAGCTACAGGCCGCAAGCCACTCGCCACCCCCCTATTCCTGCACCGCCTCCAAAAACCACCCCGGCAACCGCCCCTGCTGCCGTTTGACGAACTTGCCGAAGTCGGCGTCGAGGACGTACGTTACGGCGAAATCGTCGGCGCTCCGGACGCTGCGCCCGTACGCTTGCACGACGCTCAGGCAGGTGCGCCAGTCGTACCAGCCGGGGTCGAGTTCGCGCCGCCGCGCCACCTGCGGGTCGCCCAGATACGGGTACGGCAGTTTGCACAACACCTGCCACCGTGACAACTCACCGGGGAGGTCGATGCCTTCGGTCATGCTGGGCGTCAGCAGCACGGTCGGCTGGCGGCTTTTGAGGTGCTTTTCGAGCGCCGCGTCGCGCCCGTCCGCGCCGTAGTGGGTCACGATGCGGCTCTGGTGGCGTTTGGGCAGATTTTTGACGATGTAGGCGGCGATCTTGTAGGTGTGAGTATGGATCAAACCCTTGTCGTCGGGGTGTGATTCCATAAGTTCGGTAATCTCAGCCACGACTTTGGGCAGGTCGCGCTCGAGATAGTGCCGCGTCATCCGGGCGGTGTTGCGCGGATAGATGGGGCGATTTTCCGGCGGAAACTCGGACGCGACGGCGATAATCTCGGCGTCTTCAGGTTCGATACCGAGGCTTCGCAGATACGTCGGGGGGTCGAGAATCGTTGCTGAGAGCATCAGCACCCGCTCACCGAAACGAAACATCAGCGTCTCGGCAAACGACGCCACGCGCACCGGCTTAAAAGTCACGCGCTGCCCGTCGGCACCGCTGCTGCGTTCGACTACCCATTCGACGTTCTCTTCGTCGCGGCTGTAGCTGAGCAGCTCCAAGCGTGAAAGCTGGGTGTCGAGCCACTGTTTGTGGGTTAGGAGCTCGAGCGCCGTCTCCGGCGGCACTTTGGAGCCCTTGAGCTGCGCTTCTAGCTCACGGCGGCGTTTACTTAGAAACGGCACCACGTCTTCGGCAAAGTCGAAGAACTCGCCGTCGTCGAAAGCGGTCGGCAAGGTTTCGCCGATTCCGACCCGCCGGAGCTGCGCGTCGGCGAGCGTGACCTCGATAAAGCCCATCAGCGCGCCCTCGGCGTTGTGCGCCTCGTCGAGAATCAGCAGCTCGCGCGGCCCGAACCCGCCCTGATAGTTGAGTTCGGTCAGGTAATAGGCGTAGTTCATCAGCGCACTATCCGCCGCCATCGCTTCGTCTTTGGCACAAAAGTACGGGCAGTCGTCGCACTCCGGAAACTTGCGCCCGGTGATGCACGGGGCGGCGGCGGCGTGGGTCGGGGCGACCAGGCAGCGGTAATTGGCGCGGCCTTTCATCAGGGCCAGGTCGGGAAAATCGCGCCCGTACTGATCTTGTAGCAGCTTTTGCGCGGTCAGCAGGTAGGCGCTTCCCGCTTCGCGGGCCAGCGTAACGGCGATAGCGGACTTGCCCGAACCGGTCGGCGCTTCGATGACGACGAACCGGTTGCCCCGTTTGAAGGCGGCGCGGGCGGCTTGAATGGCCTCGAGCTGCCCCTTGCGGTAGGTTTTGAAGGGAAACGGCACCCGTTTAGGCTATCATCCCGAAATCGTTCAGCAGTCATAAACGGTGAGGCTTCAAAAGTTGTGTGAACTCGAGGTTTGCCGACGGCGTAGTGGCGTCTATACGAGATACCCACTTTGCCCACCTCTGTGGGGCGACCCGTGGGTTTTTGTAAGAGGGTGCGGTGTAGAGGCTAAAAGCACACGGTAGAACGGTTTATGAAGCTCCGCTACCTCGGCTACCCCTGCACCAACGTCACGCTAAACCTCACCACCGGCCGCACGCTGCGGCTCGCCAACCTCAAGGAGCCGCGACTCTCCGAAGTCGTACGCGAAAATCTTTCGACCCTGCTCGAGCTGCTCCGCTGGAACGTGGCGCGCGACATTCGCTTTTTCCGGGTCGCCTCATCGGTCGTGCCGCTGGCCTCACACGAGGCGTTCCCGACCGACTGGCAGACGGTCTTTGCGGGTGAATTGGCGCAGATTCGCGCCTTTGTGGGGGCCAACGACCTGCGCTTGTCGATGCACCCGGGTCAGTACACCATCCTGAACGCGCAGCAGCCCGTGGTGGTCGCGGCGGCGGTGCGCGAGCTTGAGTATCACGCTGCTTTTCTAAACGCTACCGATCCCCGAAGCGGCACCATCACGCTGCACGTCGGCGGGGCGTACGGCGACAAGGCGGCGGCGCTGACGCGTTTTGCCGAAACCTTTCCCCGGCTCTCGCCCCAGGCCCAGGCTCGCCTGACTCTGGAGAACGACGACCGCACCTTCACCGCCGGGGAGGTGCTGGGACTCTGCGAAGCACTGAACATTCCAGTGGTGTTCGACTTTTTTCACCACAAGCTCAACCCGACGCTCGAGACCTGGGACGTCGACCTGTTGCCCCTTTTAGAGCGCGTCGTCAAGACCTGGGGCGCGCGGATTCCCAAATTCCACCTCTCCTCACCCAGAGATTTCACCACCGCCCACGCCGACTTAGTAGAAGCCCAAGACTTCGCGCAGACCCTAGACGCGCTTGCACAAGTCGGCGGTGACGCGCCCTATGATCTGATGCTCGAGGCCAAACTCAAAGATGTGGCGGTGCTGCGGCTTGCAGAAGAAACACTCGTAGCTCGTGGCTAGTGGCTTGTAGCAAGGAAACGCCACAGGCCACACGCTACAGGCTGCGTCAAGCAATAAAAAAGGCCAACCCGTAATGGATCGACCGTGACTTGGTATTGGTGCCGAGGAGGGGACTTGAACCCCTACCTCCTTGCGGAGACCAGCCCCTCAAGCTGGCGCGTCTACCTATTCCGCCACCTCGGCAGGTGCTGAGCGATAGGTGAAACGACTATACCGGGCGCTCTCGAGGGGTGTCAAGCGGTGCGCCCGCCGTAAAAGTCTTCCGCAAAATCGTATGCTGGAGCGCGTGACGAAAAGACGCTACCAAAAAATTTCCACCATGATCGCCCGGCGTCAGCCCGACCTGAGCGTACTCGCCGAAAACGTGCATAAACCGCACAACTTGTCCGCCATTCTCAGGAGCTGCGACGCGGTGGGCGTCGGGGTGGTTCACGCCGTCGGGCCGACCGGCGGTGTTCCGACCTATAACGAAACCAGCGCGAGCGCCGAAAAATGGGTCGAGCTGCGGGTTCACGCGTCGCTGGGGGAGGCGCGGGACGCCCTCGGCGAGGTGCAGGTATTCGCCGCGCACTTTTCCGATACCGCTCTCGACTACCGCGACGTGGACTATACCCGGCCCACCTGCATCTTGCTGGGCAACGAAAAGCGCGGTGTTTCGCTCGAGGCGGCGAGCTTGGCGGACGCGCACGTCACCATCCCGATGCTGGGGATGGTGCAGTCCCTGAACGTCTCGGTGGCGGCGGCGGTGATCTTGTTCGAGGCGCAGCGGCAGCGCCGTGAGGCGGGCTTTTACGACGCGCCGCGCTTGAGTGAAGCCGAGCGGCGGCGGCTGGCGTTCGGCTACCTGCACCCGCGTCAGGCGGCGCAGCTGGACGCGCTGGGGCAGCCCTTTCCAGAACTGGACGAGGACGGCGACATCGCGCCCGTACAGGCCACAGAAATCGCCACAGAAATCATCGTAGAAACCGCCACAGAAACCATCACAGAAACCGAGGTTTAGCGTGACCGACACAACAAAAGACGTTTTACAAACCGATTTGGGGGCCGAGTTGGAGGCCAAGCTCGAGCGCATACGCATGATGATGGCGGCTGGTAACGTCAGCGCCGTTCACGTGGCCAAACTGGGCAACCTAGCGTGGCTTTTGTGCGGCGGCGACGCGCTGGTGTCGTTTGCCGACGCGCCGGTAGCTGAAGCGGTAGTGACGCGGCAGCGGGTCGCCGTGGTGATAGCGGAGGTCGAGCGCGACCGGCTCGAGCAAGAAGCCTTTCCCCCCGGCGTCGAGGCGCACTACTACCCGTGGCAAGACCCGAACGCCAAAGCTGCGCTGCTCAAAGATTTGCTCGGCACAGGTAAGGTGGTGGCGGATACGGGAGCGGTCGCGGGTGCTGAGGTTCGGGACTTCTGGCCTCTGCGGGTTCCGCTTCTGGGGTCTGAGGTCGCACGTTACCGGGCGCTGGGCCGTGACGCTGCCGAAGCGTTTACAGGGACGCTCGAGCGCCTCACACCGGGTCTGAGCGAGCACGACGTTGCCGCCCGCGTCGCCTACGCGCTGCGCGAACGGGGAATGCAACCCGCGCTGATTCTGGTCGCGGCGGACGAACGGCTACAGCGGTACCGGCACCCGCTACCGACGAATAACGTCTTTCACGACCGGCTGATGGTCGTGGCCTGCGCGCGGCGTCACGGACTTTACGCCAACCTCACCCGCATCGTCTCCGCCGGGGCGCTCCCACACGACGCCGGAGACACCTATCGGCGGTTGCTCGAGGTCGAGAGCACCCTGCTGACCTATACCCAGCACGGCGTCTTGACCCGCGAACTCTTCCCCGAGATGCAGCGCGCCTACGACGCAGCGGGTTTTGTCGGCGAATGGGCCAAGCATCACCAGGGCGGCGCGTGCGGCTACGAAACGCGCGACTGGATTTTGCAGGAGGGCGGCGAACGGATGCTGCACGAGGGCAGTGCCTACGCCTGGAACCCGTCCTTGCCGGGGCTCAAGGTCGAGGACACGGTGCTGTTGCAGGGGGATGATTTGGAGATTTTGACCCACGACCCGAAGTGGCCCACGGTGGAGGTCGCGGGCAGGGCGAGGCCGGGGGTGCTCGAGCTGTAAGCGCGTCGGGGATACATTGACGGGATACCGGGCGTAGCTGAAGCCACTTCAGCCACGCCCCCAAAAAATGTCGTGTAACTCGGTGCAGTTTGCGAGGGTGTGAGAAATACGGGGTCTGCGGCGCAACCTGACGGGTCGATCTGGAACTTCAGCCCTATACTAGGCGGTGTTAGGAGTAGCTATGGACGCACCCGACCTGCCGAAACTTACCGAACTGCCCGCCAGCCTGCCCGCCGACGGCGCGATCAGCATCGCCCTCGAGCAGGGTGTGCCGACCTTCCGGGCCTCAGAAGCTGTCGTGAAGCGCATCACCGAACTTCTCGAAAAGCACGAGGTCGGACTGAGCAAGGTCGAAACTGACGAACTCACCCGCTACGAAGAGGTAGACGACTATCTGAGCCACCTGAACCGCGTCGTCCGACATTTGCAAAGCGCGTAGGGCGGGTGGCGCGGCCCAAACTAGCCGACGCGCTAAAAGCCGTGGTCAGGGCGCGAGCGGCATTCTTGTGTGAGTATTGTCATACCGACGAGACCTGGCAGTACGTTCCGTTTACCATCGACCATGTTGTTCTGCTGAACTCGGGTGGCGCGTCGACGCCGGAAAACCTTGCGCTTGCTTGTTTCCATTGCAACCGCCGCAAAGCCAGCGCCGTGCAAGCAGATGACCCGGTGACTCGGCAGCGTGTCCCACTTTTCAATCCCAGAACGCAGATGTGGCGAGACCATTTTGCCTGGTCGTCGGATGGGCTCGAGATCATCTCCCAAACAGCTAAGGGCCGCGCCACGCTCATCATGCTCGAGCTGAACCGCGAACGTATCAGGCGTATTCGTGCTGCCGACGTTGCGGTAGGACGGCACCCACCCAAAGGCGACTAGGCATCAGCCTACAACGAGTATTGAGAAAAGTACAGGTTGATCGTTCGAGGTGCGTCCCTCCCTGAACATTGCAGCCGGATTAACCCGACATTTCACTAAACCTACCAAAACGGGCATAACCGCGTCATGGTCTAAAGCAAAAACGGATTCGTCCGCCGCTCCGCCCCCACCGTCGTCTCCGGCCCGTGTCCCGGCAGCACCCGGGTTTCGTCGGGCAGCGAGAGCAGTTCGCGGCGGATACTCGCCAACAGCTGCGCGTGGTCGCCCCCCGGCAGGTCGGTGCGACCGACCGACCCCTGAAAAAGCGCGTCGCCCGCGAGCACGGTGCCGTGTTCCGGCAGGTAAAAGGCGATGTGACCGGGTGCGTGACCGGGGGTAAACAGACACGCCACTTCGTGGTCGCCCAGCGTCAGGGTTTGAGCGTGTGTGAGCGGGGTGGTCTCGAGCACGGGTTGCTCGAGCGTCAGCCCGAAAAAGGCCGCGCTCTCGGCGGCGTGCGCGAACAAGTCGTGGTCGTTTTCGTGCAGATAGACTGGCACCGGAAACTGCCGATGCACCGCCGCCAACGCGCCCACATGGTCGAAATGCGCGTGCGTAAGCCACACGGCGGTCAGCTCGAGCCCGTTCAGCGCCGCGATAAGACGTTCGGCCTCGTCGCCGGGGTCGATCAGGACGGCTTGCTGCGTGTCGTCATCGCTTAGCAGATAACAGTTCTCTTGCAGCGGGCCGACGGTCAGTGTTTGGATAGAGAGCATGGTGTCAGTTTAGCCCCACGCGTCTTAACAACCCCAAGGCGTACTGCACCGTTTAGCAGCTAGTCCAACTAGATTTTATCCCCTGAAGCGCGTGGCGAACGGTGTTTCTTGGGCCGGGCGCGGTGCAGGCCGGACGACACCCGCTAGCTACTGCCTCACCCACCCCCGGAACAGCTCGAGCAAAATCTCCGCGTACATCTTTAGCCGGACGCCGAAACCCACCCAAAACCCGCGTTTTTCCTCTTTCATCACCTGCGACACACCCGGTAGCGGCACCTCCGCAACGCGCCAGCGGTTGCGTCTGGCGTGTTCGGTGATAGCGACCTCGATCCCGTAACGACTCTCCGCTAGACCCTTGACCTCGAGCAGTTTTTCTCTCGAGACGCCCCGCTGCCCGTTGAGCTGCGGCGTCAGGCGCTGCGCGGTGGTCGTGCGCCAGCGACCGCCCGAAAAGATGCCGCGCGTCATCTCGGCGGTTCCGGCCTGTACGGGAGCGGCGAGCGAACGCACGTGCTGCGGCGTCAAACCGAGCAGGTCGGCGTCTAGGAGCACCACCACCTCGGCGCTCAGGTGAGCGGCCCCCGCGACCACCGCGCCGCCCTTGCCGCGGTTCGGGCGGAGGCTGAGCACGTCCGCGCCCGCGTACCGCGCCAGCTCCACCGTACCGTCGTGTGAACCGTCGTCTACGACCAGAACCGGCCCTAGCCCCGCCGCCCGCGCCACCCCGACCACACGGGCGACGTTGGCGGCTTCGTTGTAGGCCGGAATCACCACCGCGCAGCTCAGCACGCCCGGAGTTTAACCCAAGTGGGCTAGCGGCGGATCAGATCACCGACCTCGCCGAAACTTATCAGCACTACGAAGAGCATCAGCAGCGCGATCCCTAAAAAGTTGACGAACTCCTCTTGTCCGGGCTTGAAGGGTTTGCCGCGCAGCGCCACCACCGCCGAGAGCAAGATGCGCCCGCCGTCGAGCCCCGGAATCGGCAAGA
>JAABUN010001838.1_pt1 | contig 42657 bp, 39 predicted proteins | sample 5559311 | NCBI WGS metagenome assembly JAABUN01 (sample SAMN10711877, study PRJNA513370) | rock metagenome | isolation source: Antarctica rocks | place: Antarctica: Victoria Land, Siegfried Peak sud
TACTGGTGGGACACGCAGGCATGGCAACCTCCCGATACCAAGAACGGCTCGTTGCCCTATCCTACCGCGTCACCCCCTTGCTTCATGCGATTGCCGTGTCTGCGCCGACACCTTGACCGTCATCTTCCCGTCCGGCATCGTATATTCGGTGTCGCCGCTGCCGTACCACGCGAACAGCGGCTCCACCTCGTCGTTCGGCCCCGCGATGAACCCGTCCAGCGACATCGAGAATCCGGCTGCCACGCTTCCCATGTTCGTCCTCCCTCGGTAGGCGTCACGCAACGCGCCACCGCATCAGGCCGAGGCAGGCTTCTGCTGCACCGCCCACCCGTTGCCGTCGGGGTCGCTGAAGAACACGAACGAGTTCCAGTCCCCGCCCGCCCCGTCGGTCAACACCCCCCCCTCGTCATAATGCTGCACGGGGCCGACCGCCGCGCCCGCCGCGACGAGGGCGGCGTAGGCGACCTCAATGTCCGCTACCACAAGTTGCACGCCCTCGAACGATCCCGGCGCCATCTTGGCCATGCCCGTGCCGATCACGATGGAACACGCTGAACCGGGGGGCGTCAGTTGCACCACACGTACGGTGTCGCTGATCCGCGTGTCGTGATCCACGGTGAAGCCCAGTTGCTCGCCGTAGAACCGCTTCGCCCGGTCTACGTCCGCCACGGGGATGACGACCACCTCAAGTTTCCACTCCATGCCGCGCTGTCCTTTCCTCTCGCCCTTCGTCTCGCCACACACGCATCGTACCCCGCCGAGGGGGGCAGGGTCTTGTATGAAACGGCAAGACGACTGCGTGCTATGCGGGTTCGCCCGACCGGGCGATCTGGGCGGGGGTATGGCCAATCCATCGCCGCAAGGAACGGGTGAGATGCGGCTGATCGTAGTACCCGGCCTCGTACACGGTGTCGAGGATCGGCATACCGCCCCGCAGGAGGGTCGCCGCGTGTCGGGCGCGTTCGACCTGCCGGACATGGCCCTGCGTGAGGCCGGTGGCATGGAGGAAGCGGTGCCGCACGGTGCGTTCGGGCATCGCGGGCAGTTCGTCGCGCAATGCCGCGCCGACGATGGGGTCATGGAGCAACGCGCCGTCGCGCACGAGGCGGGCGATGAAGGTGTCCGCGTTCTCGTAGTCGGGGAATTGCCACGCGGAGCCACGCAACCAGAACCGCCGCCCCGCCGCTCCGGGAAGGGCGGTCTCCGCGTCGCGGGCCTCGTGGGGGGAGAGATGGGGCATGAACGCGCCGAGCGCGAACCGAATCCAGAGGATTTCGGCGTCCGCCGTGTATACCACCGTCCCGGCGGCAGTCAACGGCCCGACGACGAGCAGGCGCACGTCGCCGCCCTGCCGCGTGACGACCATGTGCCAACGGTTCTCGGCGGGGCGAATCGTCCCGCCGTCGCTCGCGGTACGCCCGCGTGTGATTGCCTCCACGCACGGCGAGTCCGACGGGCGTTCTTCGGAAAGGATGGTCATGGTCCTGCCCCTCGCGTGTCCGCCACTACGCCGATGCCGCCGTTACGACCACTTACGTGAGGGAGACCTTCACGGAGTAGATCGTACCCGCCATCACAAAGCGCAGTTCGCGGGGGATGATCCAGCCCGCGACTTCCTGCACCGTGATGAGGGTGTCCGCGACGCGCAGGTCGTAGCCCCAGCGGGTCATGGCGTAGCGGTCGCGGATGGGGCCGGGGCGCACACCGATGGCGTACGTGACGGGGTGCGCCGCCATCAGGCCGCCGGGTTCGCGGGCGGTCAGGTCGAACCAGAGGCAGGGGCGGCGGTGCGGCTCGGGGGCGTTCTCCTGGAGTGCGGCGATGTGCAGGCCGTCGAACAGGGCCGGATGGACCTCCACGGTGTAGCCGGGGGGCATCCGAAAGGTCTGCGTGCGCTGAATCTGCCCCTCGACCTCGCCGATCAGCACGCGGGTGACGACCGCCGCGTCCGGCTCGAAGTGGGCGTTCACGCGCACGGTATGGCCGTTCCGGCTCGCCTTCATCGCCAAACCCGTGGCCCGGAAGTCGTCGTTCACCGAGAGGGTGGCCGTGTAGGTGTAGCCGAACTCCGGCACGGCGGTCGCGTCCGCTTCCGCTTCCAGCACGTACCCCGTGCGAGCACGGATAATGCGCCACGACTCCGTGATCGGTAGCGGCTTGCCGTCCCCCGACCATGCGTACGTGCCGGACGCCAACTCCCGCGTCTGCCCCGGCATCAATGATTCTTCAGCCACCATCTGTTCTGCCCCCCTCGTTCAACTTGTGGGCATCGTATCATACTAGATGATGCAGAACAACCAGAGATTACCGAACGATGTGCGCAATGTGAGCAGTCGTCAGTCGCTCGTCGTCAGTCGTCGGAACGACGCAGCACCGCGTTTGCCGACGACCAACGACGAGCGACCGACGACTATCCCCCTAGCGACCGACAACTACTCTCCGTCCTGCGCGATCACCACGTCGCGGCCCACGGGCGACGGCGCATCGAGCGGGATACGCGGCTCCTCGCGGTTGCCGACGGCGGCGGGATCGGCCTCCGGCAGGGCGGGCGGCACGGCGAACACGAGGGCTTCCGCGATCACGGCGTCCATGTGTTCCACCCAGACCATGCGCATGTCGCGCAATATTTCCTTGGGAATCTTCATCGCATCGCGGCGGTTCTCCGCCGGGGCGATCACGGTGCGAATGCCGGCGCGGTGGGCCGCAAGCACCTTCTCCTTCAACCCGCCGATTGCCATCACGCGGCCCCGGAGCGAAATTTCGCCCGTCATGGCGAGGTCGTGGCGTACGGGCCGCTTCGTGAGGGCAGAGACAAGGGCCGTCACCATCGTGACGCCCGCCGAGGGGCCGTCCTTCGGCGTCGCCATATCGCCGATGTGAATATGAATATCGGTGGTGCGCTGGAAGTCCGGGTCAATCTTCAGGGCGAGGGCGCGGGAGCGGGCGTAACTCTGTGCCGCCTTCGCGCTCTCCTGCATCACCTCGGAAGCCCGCCCGGTGAGCGTCATCGCCCCCGTACCGGGCATCGTGGCGACCTCCACCGAGAGCAGTTCGCCGCCCGCCTCCGTCACCGCCAGCCCGTTCACCACGCCGATGTGGCTCTCCTGCGCGTGGTGATCGGCCCCGTAGCGCGGCGGGCCGAGGAACTCCGCCAGCTTCTCCGCCGTGACGCGCATCTTCTTCGGCTGCTTGCCCGTGGCACTGACCGACAGCCGCGCCGCCTTGCGGCAGATGCCGCCCATCATCCGTTCGAGGTTGCGTACGCCCGCCTCGCGGGTATACTCGCGGATCACCTGCCGCACGACCACCGGGGTAATCTCCACGAAGCCCGGTTCCAGCCCGTGCATCTCCGCCTGCCGGGGCAGGAGGTGGTGCGCCGCGATTTCGAGCTTCTCTTCCTCGGTGTAGCCGCCGAGTTCGATAATCTCCATGCGGTCCTTCAGCGGGCGCGGGATGTTGCCGATGTAGTTGCCCGTAGTAACGAACAGCACGTCCGACAGGTCGTACGGCAAGTCGAGATAGTGGTCGGTGAAGGCCGCGTTCTGCTCCGGGTCGAGAACCTCCAACAAAGCAGCGGCAGGGTCGCCCCGGAAGTCGTTACTCATCTTGTCTATCTCATCAAGGAGCATCACGGGGTTCATCGTCCCGGCCTGCTTCATCCCCTGCACGATACGACCGGGGAACGCCCCGACGTACGTGCGCCGATGCCCGCGTATCTCGGCCTCGTCGCGCACACCGCCGAGCGAGACGCGCACGAACTTCCGGTCCATCGCCTTGGCGATGCTGCGACCGAGCGAGGTCTTGCCCACGCCGGGTGGCCCCATGAGGCAGAGGATCGTCGGCATCGAGCGGGCCGTGCCGCGCTCTGCCCGCAGTTTGCGCACCGCGAGGAAATCCAGCACGCGCTCCTTGACGTGTTCCAATCCGTCGTGCTCGGCGTTCAGCGTGGCCTCGGCAGCGTCGAGGTCGAGGCGGTCAACGCTGCGCTCCGTCCACGGCAGCGACAGCACGGTTTCGAGGTACGTGCGCACCACGGTCGCCTCGGCGGAAACATTCGTCATCCGTTCGAGCCGCCCCAGTTCCTTGCGGAGCCGCTCCTTGACCTCGTCAGGCAGGGCGTGGGCCTCGATACGTTCGCGCAGGGCGTCGTTCTCGCTCTGCGACGACTCGCCCAGTTCGTCATGGATCGCCTTCAATTGCTCGCGCAGGTAGTACTCGCGCTGGTTCTTGTCTATCTGCTCGCGCACCCGCTCCTTGATCCTCGCTTCGAGACCGACGACCTCCATCGCCCCATCGAGGGCAGCGGCGACGCGCTCCAGCCGCTTGAGTTTGTTCGGCTCCGACAGCAGCGATTGCCGCTCCTCGGCCCCCGTGACGAGGGTGTTGAGCACGTCCGCGAGGTGTCCCACGTCGGTCGCGGCGCGGGCCATTTCGAGCAGGTCGTTCGCCTCGCTGCCGCGCAATTTGCCGTACTGCGCGAGGAGATCGCGGGTCACACGGGCCATCGCCCGGTTCTCGCCCTCGTAGCCGCCCGTCTCGTGGAAATCGGCGACGCGCACGAAGTAGCAGGGTTTGGTCGCCTCGATGCCGCTGATGCGCACGCGGGCGATGCCTTCGAGCGCGACCTGAATGTAGCCGCCCTCGTGTTCGGCGTCCTTGACGCGGCAGAGGGTGCCAATCTCGTAGAAATCGCGTTCCGTGAGCTTCTCGGCGTCGTTGTCCCGGAGGGAAACGGCGATCACATGGGCGTCGCGCCCCATCGCTTCCTCGATGGTGTCGAGCGAGCGCGGCGTGCCGACGTTGATGCGCATCGTCGTATGCGGGAAGACCACAATGTTCTTCAACGCCAGCAGCGGGTAGCGCGGCGCGTCATCGAAACGACTCAAAAGTCCTCTCCCCCGGTCGGTAGCGACCTCTCCCGTGGCTACCGACGCCTGCCGCAGGCGCGACCGCGATAGGCTTCCCCATACCGCGCCGCGCCCCGGCGTTCCACCCATCTCATCCCTTAACGCACGATCCCGTGGGTTCGTTACTCCGTAGTTCGCATCTCTTTTCGCGCCTCTGCCCGCAACTCTACCGCACGGGCGTAGCACTCGTCGCGCCCGCGCCCGGTGCGGCGTGCCGCCTCCTTCGCCGCCGCCGCCGCACTCATCCCCACCGCGAACAGTTCGCGCAGCGTTGCATCGAGGGCGGCATCGTCGGCAGGCGCGGGGGCATCGTTGTTCGCCCCCGCGACCACGAGCACGTACTCGCCGCGTGGGAGCGTCGTCTCCACACGGCGCAGAGCCTCGCCCACGCTCGTGTGTGTAATCTCCTCGTGCAGTTTCGTCAGCTCCCGGCACACCGCAAGGTCGCGGTCGCCCCACACCGCGAAGGCATCCGCCAGCCACGCGCCGACGCGGTGCGGTGCCTCGTACCACACGAGGGGGTGCGGCAGCGAGGCTACCGCCGCCATCGCTGACCGCCGTACGGCCTGACGCGGCGGCGCGAAGCCCATGAAGGTGAACGGCCCCGACACGAGGCCACTCGCGGAGACCGCCGCCGCGAGCGCACTCGGCCCCGGCACCGGCACCACGGGGTAGCCCGCCGCCGCCACCGCCGCGACCGTGGCGGCACCGGGATCAGCCACGGCGGGCGTCCCGGCGTCGGACACGAGGGCCACATCGTCGCCCGCCGCGAGGTGCGCGAGGATGCGTTCGGCGCGGTCGCGCTCGTTGTGTTGATGCAAGGAGAGGTAGCGGGCGTGGATGCCATGTGGCACGAGGAGGCCGCCCGTGTGGCGCGTATCCTCCGCCGCGATTATGGCGACTTCGCGCAGCACGCGCAGTGCTCGCAGGGTAATATCCTCACGGTTGCCGATGGGCGTCGCTACCACGTAGAGGGTTCCCACATCGTCGGCCTCCCCGTCCCGTTCCCGCCCGGACACTGCGCACACCGCCACTCCCCGCGACCATTGTACGGAGATGTTACGTCAACTGCAAGGGCAAAGGCACGACGACCGCAAATTACCCGCGTCTCGGAAGCTCCCTATGCGCCATTCACTGTTCGAGGTGCGTATAATTATCTGCACAATACAGAACATGCAATTTGCCTCGACCGCTGTATGATCGCATACGTGTATGGAGAGGCAACCCGCTCACCTTCCTCCGCAGGTGGTTGCCGCTATGTTCGTCCGCCGTTGGCGTCACTTGCCGCGCTGCCAGTAGGTGCGGGTGCTGCGCGGGTTGCCCGCGATCAGGTCGAGCAGCAATTCGCGCTCGGTGCGGCGCAAGGTGCGTAACGCGGCGGTGGCGGCGTCGGCGGCGTCGGGGAAGCCCATCGCGTGGAAGCGGTTGACGATGGTTTCAAGCACCCCGCGCTCCTCGAAAGCGCGAATGCCCCCGAACCACGGCGCGAGCGTCAGTTGCCCCGGCTTGCCGAACTGCGGGCGCAAGCGACGGAGCGAACGCAACCGCTCCTCCGGCGAGGCCACCATGTCGTCGAGCAGCACGGCGGGGCCATTCTCGAGGTCGTGCCGCGCATCCACGATCAGCGACTTGCCCACACGCGGGAAGAAGATGCTCATCACCTCGTCCTCGTTGAGGTGCCGGATGATCTTGTCGCCCACCATGTCGGAGTCGAAAGGGTTATCCATGCGTTTGCTCCTTACGTTAGTTAGCCGTTAGCCGTTAGCCGTTAGCCGTTAGCCAGATGCCATTGCTCAAGACGGCGAAGGCGGCTCGGTAGCTCCTTCGGTTTCGCTAACGGCTGACGGCTGATGGCTAGCGGCTTCCTGCGCATTGCTCTTCGCTTCCCCGCTCACCGGCCCCGTGGTTCCGTGACCATTACGCCCGATGGCGAGCACATCGAGCATCGCGGGGTGCAAGTGTCCGTTCGAGGCGACGATGTCCCGTCCATCCACCGCGTACGGATCGCCCGCCGGGGTGGAAACCCTGCCGCCCGCCTCCTGCACCACGAGTGCGCCCGCCGCCATGTCCCACGGCGAGAGCGAGAACTCCCAGAAGCCGTCGAACCGCCCCGCGCCCACGTAGCAGAGATCGAGGGCGGCGGCACCGTCGCGCCGCGTCGCCTGCGTGCGCAGCACGAAGTTGCTCCAGTTGCCGAGGTTGTTCGTGGGGCCGTCGAGGCGGTAGGGGAAGCCGGTGCAGAGCAGGCCGCCCATCAGGTCGGTCGTGGCGGAAACGGCGATGGGGCGGTCGTTGAGTGTCGCCCCACCGCCCCGCGTCGCGGCGAACAACTCGCGCATGTAAGGCGCGAAGACTACGCCCGCAAGGGTCTCGCCGTCGCGCTCCACGGCGATGGAGACACAGTAGAGCGGGTAGTTGTGGGCGAAGTTCGTCGTGCCGTCCAGCGGGTCTATGATCCAGCGATAGGGGCCGGAGCCGCCCGTACCCGTGCCTTCCTCCGCGAGGATGCGATGGTCGGGGTAGCGGCGCGTGATCGCCTCCACGATGTACGCCTCGCTGCGCTTGTCCGCCTCGGTCACGAGGTCGCGCCGCCCGTCGCCTTTGAAGCGGATGTCCTGCACGCCCGCCTCCGCCACGGCGAGGATCATCGCCCCCGCCTCCCGTGCGAGCGACACCGCCATCCCCCGCAACTCACCGATTTCCGCCGCGTCCGTCGCCACGCGCCCCTCCCGTCGCTCGCCGCTGCACGTACACTCCCCGCACAGTATACTTGTCCCCGTCGTCAACGCACGCCCGGTGCCACCCCTTCCCGTGGAAGGTCAATATGAACCGCCAAGACACCAAGACGCCAAGAGATCGAAACGTGAACCACAAAGACCCAAAGGAAGACCAAAGAAATTCTTTGTGTTCTTTGTGTCTTCTTTGGGGCTTTGTGATTCCTCTTTCAATTCTTCTTGGCGTCTTGGCGTCTTGGCGGTTCGACTATTCCCCCGGTGCGCGGCAGTGAGGCGGCGGGGGGCGAGGCGGCGGGTGCTGGTGGGGGGCATCTCGCACGAGACGAACACCTTCAGCCGCGAGCCGACGGGCCTCGCGGAGTTTCACCGCCGCGTGTACGTGGCGGGGCAAGACGTGCTGCTCGGTTTCGGCGGCACGCGCACCGCCATCGGCGGCTTCCTCGATGGTCTGCATCTTCTGGGCGCGACGCCCATTCCCGCCGTGTATGCCTCCGCGACACCGGGGGGCATCGTGACGCGGGAGGCGCACCGGGTATTGATGCGGGCGTTGCTCGACGCCGCCCGCGCCGGAGCACCGCTCGACGGCGTGCTGCTCGCCCTGCACGGTGCGATGGTCTCGGAAGACAGCGACGATGTGGAGGGCGAATTGCTCCATGCCTTGCGCCTGATCGTCGGGCCGGACGTGCCGGTCGTCGCCACGCTCGACAGCCACGCCAATGTCTCGCCGCTGATGGTCTCGTCCGCCACCGCCCTCGTCGGTTACACGACGTACCCGCATGTAGACACCTACGAACGCGGCGAGGAGGCGGCGGGCATCCTCGCGGAAGTGTTGCTGCGCCGCGTCACGCCGACGATGGGCCACGCCGCCCCGCCGATGCTCGTGCCGCTGCCGCCGCAAAACACGCAACCGCTCGGCGGGCCGGACGCCCCGCCGTTGGCGATGCACACGCTACTCGCCCGTGCCGCCGCCGCTCGTTCCGACCGCCGCGTACTGAATGTCACCGTGGCGGGCGGCTTCCCCTACAGCGACGTGCGCGACGCCGGGTTGCGCGTGGTCGTGACGACGCGGAGCGACGCAAACCTCGCACAGAGCATCGCGGGGAGCATCGCCAACGTCGCATGGGCGGAGCGGGAACGGTTCGTGCCGCGCATGGTCTCCATCGCCGACGCGGTGGCGCGGGTGACGATGGCGTCAACAACGGCGGCGACGCGGGGGCCGCTCGTACTTGCGGACAGCGGCGACAACCCCGGCGCGGGCGCACCGTGCGACGGCACCGCCCTGCTGCACGCGCTGCTCGACGCCGGGGCGCAGGGCGTGGCGGTGGGTGTGATCGCCGACCCCGGAACGGTGGTGCAGGCGGTGGCGGCGGGCGTGGGCGCGACCCTTGCGGTGCAGCTCGGCGGGGTGCGAGATGACCGGGGTGGCTCGCCAGTCGTCGCCCCCGCAACGGTGGTGCGCATCACGGACGGCGTATTCACGAACACGGGGCCGATGGGTACGGGCAGCCGGACGCGCATGGGGCGCACGGCGGTACTCGCGTTCGGCGGCAAAGAGGGGGTGCAGGTGATCGTGGTCGAGGAACGGACGCAAGCCCTCGACCTGTCGCTGTTCCGCTCGGTGGGCATCGAGCCGACGACGCAGCGGGCGGTGGTGGTCAAGAGCAGCGTGCATTTCCGCGCCGCCTTCGCCCCCGTCGCCGCCGCGATCCTCGACGTGGACACCCCCGGTATCGCCAACCCCGACCTGTCGCGCTTCCCCTTCCGCAACGTGCGCCGCCCCGTCTGGCCCCTCGACCCCGACGCGACGTACGAACCGGGTTAGGGGCGACGGCTGAGCCAGAACGAAAAAGACCGACGCGACGATTGACTGCGACATGTAAGTAGGTCGGCAGCGAGATTTGGACGGAATCGGCGGGCTTTCGCCTGCGGGTTTCTCCCGATGCGGCGGGCTTTCACCTGCCGCTATCCCGTCCAGAATCAGTTGCGGACCTACTTACGCCTGCTATTTTGGGCGCGACAACCTGCGGGCAGTCGGAATTGCCACGCATAGAGGAACGGGGGAACGGGGATGAAAGCATCGCGGCGGGACATCATCAAAGGCGCGATTAAAGCAGGCGTCTATGTGGCACCGATGGTCACGTTAGTGGCAAAGCCGATATTGGCGGCGGCACAGGTAGTGACGGGGCCGATGGGGATACGTTTTGCGGTTATTCCCATAATTGGCCCGCGCAACCAGTTATTTTCGTTTGCCGCATCGGGCCTTACGCCGAATGCGCGTTACAATATCGTGCGCATCAGCGGCCCCGGAGGTTTAGGGCTGAGTATTCGCGGCACAGTGACTGCTACCGCCGGGGGAGCGGTCGGGTTCAGCGTCTACGCGGGCACCTTCGATCCCGCAGGCACGTACGCCGTCGGCATTACCCTTGCAGGTACCACCAACATCGTGGTGCAATTTACCACCACCGTCACGGCGACTGGAAATCCACCAAGCGTGCCGGGAATCCTCGTCAACCCAACGAGCGGTCCTTCCGGTACGGCGTTTGCGTTCGTAGCGGTTGGTTTGATAGGAAGCACACGGTACGACGCATTGCTCCTGTCGTCGCCATCGGGAGCAACGGCACGAATCGTTACAGAAACCACCATCGGGTCCGGTCAGTTCGATTTTTTCTTCGATTCCACCGCATCTCCCGCCGGTACCTACAGATTTGGTGCCGCACGGAGCGGCACAAATGTGGTGGCGGCACAGACGAGTATTATACTCACCACATCAGCCTCCATCAATCCGGCTTCTTCGACATTGATCGAGAGGGAGAGTGGGGCGCGTTTCCCGTTGGGGGATTAGCATTCGATGGCTCTGCCGTACACCACAGCACGAGCCAGATGAGCGGGGCTTGCAGCGGCAGGCGCAGCACCTGAAAGGTGCGGTCGTTGAACACGCCGCCGAGTTGGATGTTGTTCACGAACTGGTTGACGTTCGCGGGGAACACGGCGACGAGCAGCAGGGCCAGCCCCCACCCGGCAGCGCGGCGCGTGCGCGGCACGAGCAGCCCCACCGCCCCCGCGATCTCGCAGATGCCGCTGAGATAGATCAGTTCGCGGTGCGCGGGGAGCCAGTCCGGCATCAGGCGCATCTCGGTCTCGGTGGCGACGAAGTGCAAGCCCCCTGCGAGCAGGAACATCGCCGCCACCGCGAGGCGCACGCGGCCCCGCAACAACGCGGATGCGGTGGGATGACCTTCAGCCTGCCGCACCCTCACCGCCCTTGTCGCTCTCGTCGTCTGCGATGCCGAGCCGCCATCGCTCCGCTCCCTCGCGGATTCTGGCGAGGCGTTGTGCATCCACCGGCTGCGGGATCAAATCCTCGGCACTGTTGATCCGTTGCAAGATGAGATGCATCGAGCCTTTCTCCAGCCCCATTTCCTGATGGAAATGACCGTGATAGCACGGCGGCGTCCCTTCCGAGGCGAGCGACAGGAGATACCGGGCGAGCGAGATGAGGCCCGCACGGTTCGCGCTGATCTCGACTGCGTCGTGGTTCGGGCGTACATCAATGATCGAATCTTCGTCGTCGAGGTGATGCCACACGAATGGGAGGCCGCTGTGCGGCGAGTATTGCGGCACCTCGATCTCCACGCCCAACGGTCGAGCCGCGAATGCCTCGTGGCTGCTTTCGGGGAACGGTATCTTCACGCTGCACCTTTCGCTTCCCGGCAGGATGGGCGCGTATCAACGCACCCCGCCACCCCGCCATACCGGATGCGTCATGGGTCTATACCGCCGACGCGCCGCCGACGCGCCGCGTCCTGCTGCTTGCGACGTTCGCGCCGGTCGTACTTCAACGCCCAACGGCTCACCACCACGGCGAGCAGGGCCGCCAGCAGAATCCCGCCCACGAGCAGGGCGACGCCCGTTTGTATGTCCAGCACTGTGTTCCCTACCTCATACTCATTAGGGGCGGTTCGTGAACCGCACATCTTGCCGCGCCCCGTCGCTCGATAGCGACCACGCACTTATCGGGGGAGGGCGATTTGTGAACTACGCCTACGCACTGTACCACCGCGCTCATTACTCGTTGATTACTACCGTCTGCGCGTCGCTCGCACCTTCCTCCGGCACGGGGACGGGCATGAAGCCGAGCGTGTACGACTGCTCCACGATGCCGCGCCGCACGCGCCGCTCGGCGGCGGCGAGCGTGTCCACGAGCGGGTGGTCGGGGCGCACTTGGGCGAGCATCGTGCGCACCTGACGCATCAGGTCGAGCGTTTTGTTGAAGGTGAGCACCAGATCGCCCTCGCTCAGGGCGATCTTCTCCGCGACGCGCTCCATCGCCGCCCCCCGGCACCATGCCCGCGCCGCCCCGTAGAACAGCGGGTGGTAGCCCGTGCTGATCGCCAGCCCCGCCCGCCGCTCCGTGGCAAGCACGAGATTCGTCAGATCGTCCAGTTCTTCGCGCAGCGCGAGGAGATGGCGCGGCAACTCGAAGGTGTTCTCGAAACGGGCGTCGCGGTCGTAGGCGAACCACGAGAAGGCTTCCGCCACATCCTCCGGGCGCAGGTCATGCAACAGATCGCGCTCCACGACCTCCGCGATGACGAGGCCGTTCGTGTCGAAGATATCCGCGAGCACGTCCGCCTTCGCGGTCGGCTGGCCCCGGTGCAAGTAGCCGAAGTGGTGCAGCACATCCGCGATGCCCCGGATAAGCGAGCGCGTGTTGGCCTCGTCCGCCTCGGCCTCCTGTGCCGCCTGATCGAACAACACCTGCCGTTCGCGCCCTAGCCGCTCGCGCAGGCCGAGGGAGCGGCGGTGTTCCTCGCGCACCGGGCAGGCATCGCAGACGTGCGTCGTGATCGTCGCGGCGAGCCGTTCGCCTTCGGCGCGGGCGGCGGTCAGGTCCTCGCGCACGGCGTTCACCTCGTCGCGGCGGGTGGCGATGCGGGCGGCGCGGTGCTCCGCAAGCCAGCCGTCGAGGTCGGGCAGACCGAGGGCGGCAATGGCCTCGCGCAGTCCGGCCCACGTTTCCGGCGCGAGCAGGGCGACAACTTCGTCGGCGGACGGCGGCGCGGGGCGGGCGATCAGTTCGCGCAGGGCGTCCGGTAACGCCGCCGCCATATCGGGGGCGGGCAGGTGATCTATCTGCCGATACTCGACCACTGTGTCCACCGTTGGCGGCGCGTCGGTGGTCAGGCCGAACAGGAACAGGCCCACCGCCGCCGCGTTGCTCGCGGGCCTGCCGAGGTAGACGCCCCAACCCCGGTCATGCACATGGGCGAGCGCACCGGCGGGCATCGTGCGGAACGCCTGCCGCAGCACATGGCGCGTCGGCTCCTTCCACGGGCGTTCGTCGTCGAGGGTGAGCAGGCGGGCCTCGTCGTCGCGGGCGCGGCGTTCGCGGGCCTCCGCCGCCTGCCGCGTGCGCACGAGGGCGCGGTATTCCTCCAGCAGCGCGTCGCCTTCGGGGTAGCCGATCAGGCACCCCATCGGCACCGCCGCGATGCGCTCATCCAGCGCGGCAAGCTCGTCGCCCGTGCCGCGTGCGAGGCGCGTCGCCTGAAACTGCATCAGGCTGCGCGACAGCAGTTGCCGCACGCGAGACCCCTCCGGCGGGTTCCAGAGGTTCAGCACCGTGTTGTAGCGCACCGTGAAGGCACTGCGCACGGGGTGCAACGCCCCCGTGGCGATGTCGAGCGTCTGCTGGAAGGTGGTGTACGGGCTGTACGGCACGACGACATTGCCGAGGGCGTCCATGCCGCGCCGCCCCGCCCGCCCGGACATCTGCTGGAACTCGTTGGGGATGAGGGGGCGCCGTCGTCGCCCGTCGTACTTGCGCATCCGCCCGATCACGCACGTCCGGGCGGGCATGTTCACGCCGAGGGCGAGGGTGTCCGTCGCGTAGACCACGCTCATCAACCCGGCGGTGAAGAGCGTCTCCACGAGTTGCTTCAGGACGGGCAACAGCCCCGCGTGGTGGAACCCGATGCCGCCCCGAACGAGGCGCACGGTGCTCTCGACCTGCCCCAACGCCTGATCTTCGGGGGCGAGCGTGGCGAGGTGCGCCGCGATGATCGTCTCGATGCGCTCCCCGGCCCCCGTCGGCACGAAATCGCCGCCCTGCGCCAGCGCGTGTTGCGCCCAGACCTCGCAGTCGCGGCGGCTGAACTGGAAGTAGATCGCGGGCAGCAAGCCCTGCCGCTGCAACGCCGTCACGACCTCGGTGGGGGTCGGCTCGTCGCGCTCCGGCGGGCCATCCGTCACATCTTCTTCTTCCGTGAAGGGCGCGTCGCGCCGCCGCGCCCGCCGCGCCATCGCAAGGGCGTAACCGCGCCCGCGTGGGTTGTTCGCGTTGTTGCCGAACTGCTCGCCGCCGATGTGCGAGAAGTCCGCCACTCGCCGCCCGTCGCGGTCTATCACGAGTTGCAACGCCCCGTCGAGGTAGTAGTGCAGGGCGAGCGGCACGGCGCGTTCGTTATGCATGATCAGTTCAATCGGGCGGTGCGTGCGGCTGATCCACGCGGCGATCTCGTCCGCGTTCGAGACGGTAGCGGAGAGGCAAATGATCTGGATATGTTCGGGGCAGAGGATAATCGCCTCTTCCCACGTCGTGCCGCGCTCCGGGTCGGCGAGGTAATGCACCTCGTCGAACACGATGGCGTCCACCGTGTCGAGTTCCCACGGCGTCTGGATGAGCATGTTGCGCACGACCTCGGTGGTCATCACGAGGATCGGGGCGCGACCGTTCTCGGTCACGTCGCCCGTGAGCAGGCCCACGGCGTCGCCGTAGAGGGCGCGGAGATCGCGGAACTTCTGGTTGCTGAGGGCTTTCACGGGCGTGGTGTACAGCACGCGACCGCCGCGCCGCCGCGCCGCCCACACCGCGAACTCGGCCACGGCGGTTTTGCCCGTGCCGGTGGGGGCGGCGACCATCACCGATTCGCCGCGTTCCAGCACGGCGATGGCCTCGCGCTGGAAGGGATCGAGGGCGAAAGGCAGCGTCGCTTCGTATGCCGCCAGTGCCGAGGAGGTTGGTGCGTTATCCATATCGAATTGTACCGCACGAACCGTGCAACGAGAGGCGGTCTTTGCCGACATCGGCATCTCGCACCGATCATACGAAACAGGAAACATAGGGACAAGAAAAGATGCGGAGGAAAAGGGGGTGTTTCCATCGCACCTTCCGCGTTCCCAACGCCGCTTACAGCCCGTGCCGCCCCAAGAACGCGAGGACGTGCGCGTTCCACTCGATGGGCTGCTCGCGGGCGGCACCGTGGTAGGCGTCCGGCATGACGACGAACTCGCTGGCGGGCATCTCCTTGTGCCACTCGTACGCGAGTTCAACGGTCTTCTGCGGCTCGTGTCCGCCCACGATCACGAGGGCGGGGATACGCGAGGCATTCAACTCCGCGTAGCGCGGGCGCATGTCCCACCGCTCCACTGCCCCCGCCATCCGTGCGGCACCCGCCCCCGTGGTCGGCGCGGCGACCGACGCCGCCGCCGAGAGGATGCGACCGAACGGCGACGCGGCAAAGTCCGGGTGCTGGCTCGGTGGCCCCGCCGCTTCCCACGCATACGAGCGCGGCTGCATCGGGATGCCGGGATTGCCCGCCTCCATCGCGGCGATCAGTTCCGCGTTCCACTCGTGCGCGAGCGGCCAGAGGTGCGGCACCGTATGTCCACAGATCAGCGCAAGGGCGCGGTCGGGATAGTCCAGCCCGAACTGGCAGGCGATCATGCCGCCGAGGCTCGCCCCGCCCACGATGGCCCGCTCGATGCCGAGGGCATCCATCAGACCCCGCACGTCCGCCGTGAAGTCCGCGACCGTCCAGTCGCCGGGGGGCGACGCGGAGCGGCCCGTGCCGCGCCGGTCGAAGGTAAGCACGCGGTACCGCTGCGCGAAGAACGGCACCTGAAACTGCAACCACGGCAACAGCGCGTGCGCCTGCAAGATCAGCGGCACCCCCTCCCCTGCCTCCTCGTAGTACAACTCGATCCCGCCCGCATTCACCCGTGGCATGGTCGCTCCCTTGGATTGCAGTGACGAGAAGCAAGCCATGAGCAACGAGCAACGAGCAACGAGCAACGAGCAATCGGTCACGAGACGTGCGCGGCACCCGTCATTCGCGGTGGCTCGGTTGCCCTCGTCGCTCGCCGCTCGTTGCTCGTTATTCGCTCCTCGTCGCCACTTGTTGATATTCCATTGCCCCGCCCTTCCCGAACATGGTACGCTGCACACCGCGAACGCGAAAGGGATTTGGATACGAGACTTCGGGGGAATAGCGACCTATGACAGACACGCGCATCGAGAAATTGGCGGACGTGCTGATTGATTACTCGCTCGAAATCCGCGAGGGTGATTTTTTCCTCATCAACAGCCCGCCTGTCGCTGCATCGCTGGTGGAGGCGTTGTACATTCGCGCCCTGAAGCGCGGAGCCTTTCCCGTGGTGGACGTGCAACTGCCGCACCTCGCGGAACTCTACCTGAAGCACGCTAGCAACGCGCAACTCGACTGGGTCTCGCCCGTGGCGCGGATGCTCATGGAGCGCGTGGACGCCCGGTTCAGCATCCTCGCGGACACGAACACGCGCTCGCTCACGAACACCGATCCCGAAAAGCAGATGCGCCGTGCCAAGGCAACGGGCGACCTGTCGGGCCTGATGATGGAGCGGGCGGCGGCGGGTAGCCTGCGCTGGTCCCTTACGCTCTTCCCCACCGAGGCTTTCGCGCAGGACGCCGACATGTCGCTCGCGGAGTACGAGGCGTTCGTGTACGGCGCGGGGTTGCTGCACGAACCCGATCCCGTGGCGGCGTGGCGGCGGCAGGGGGTCGAGCAGCAGCGGCTCGTGGACTGGCTGCACGGCAAAGAGACGGTGCGCGTCACGGGGCCGGACACCGACCTCACCGTCTCGATCAAGGACCGCATCTTCATCAACGCCGAGGGCAAGCGCAATTTCCCGGACGGCGAAATCTTCACCGGCCCCGTGGAGGATAGTGCCAACGGTCGCGTTCGCTTCACCTACCCCGCGAACCTGAACGGGCGCGAGATCACCGATATCCGCCTCACCTTCCGCGACGGTGCCGTGGTCGAGGCGCACGCCGCGCAGGGGCAGGAGTATCTCGACCGCCTGTTGGACACCGACGCCGGGGCGCGTCGCCTCGGCGAGTTCGCCTTCGGCACGAACTTCGGCATCACGCGATTCACGAAGAACACGCTCTTCGACGAGAAGATCGGCGGGACGATGCACATGGCCCTCGGTCGCAGCTACCCGGACACGGGCGGCAGGAACGAGTCCGCCATCCATACCGACATCGTGTGCGACTTGCGGCAGGGCGGCGAGATTCATGTGGACGGGCAACTCTTCGCCCGCGACGGCAAGTACGTGGTGTAGGAAACGCAGAGGGCGCGGAGGGAACGGGAGGAAAGCGGGGAGAATCGAACCACCAAGACACAAAGAACACCAAGAAATACACGGAGAGAATTTTGTATTGTTTTCTTGGTGCGTCCTCCGTGTCTTGGCGTCTTGGTGATGAATTCTTTCGATTTCTCCCGGTTTCCTCTGCGGTCTCTGCGTTTCATGGTAAGGAAAAGGGGAACGATGAGAAGCGACATCATCAAACAGGGCGCGAAGCAGGCACCGGCACGGGCGATGTGGCGGGCCACGGGCCTGACCGACGAGGATTTCGCCAAGCCGTTCATCGGTGTGGCGAACACATGGACGGACGCGATGCCGTGCAACATGCACCTGCGCGACCTCGCGGAGGGCATCAAGGCGGGCATCCGGGCGGCGGGCGGCGTGCCGATGGAGTTCAACTGCGTGGCGGTGAACGACGCAATCGGCATGGGGACGCAGGCGATGAAGGCGAGCCTCGTCAGCCGCGAGGTGATCGCGGACAGCATCGAACTCGCCGCCGTGGGCTACGCCTTCGACGCGATGGTCGTGATCGTGGCGTGCGACAAGACGATCAGCGGCGGGGCGATTGGCTTCTTGCGCACAGGGCTTCCCGGCATGGTGCTGTATGGCGGCTCGGTGGCCCCCGGCAAGTTGAACGGGCGCGATCTGACGATTGTGGACGTGTTCGAGGCGGTGGGGCGGCACGCGGCGGGAACGATGAGCGACGCCGAACTACACGCGGTGGAGTGCGCCGCCATTCCCGGTGCCGGGGCGTGCGGCGGGCAGTTCACCGCGAACACGATGAGTCTCGCCCTCGAAACGCTCGGTCTCTCGCCGATGGGCTACAACAGCATCCCCGCGACGCTGCCGGAGAAGGAAGCCGCCGGTCATGTAGCGGGCGAGCAATTGATGCAGATCGTGCGCGACAACCGCGCCCCGAAGGACTTCCTGACGCGGCAGAGCTTCCTCAACGCCATCGCCGTGGTCTCCGCGACGGGGGGCAGCACGAACGCCGCCCTGCACTTCCCCGCTATGGCGCAGGAGATGGATATCCCGCTCGATCTGACGGACTTCGAGGACGTGAGCAGCCAGACCCCGGTGATCGCCGACCTCAAACCGGGCGGCAAGTACGTCGCGTGGGACTTGTACAAGGCGGGCGGCGGTGCGCTCGTCATCAAGCGGCTGCTCGACGCGGGCAAGATTGACGGCTCCGTGCAGACCGCCCTCGGCATCACGCTCGCGGAAGCGGTCGCGGACACGGTCGAGACCGAGGGGCAGCAGGTCGTCACGACCGTGGAACATCCGATCAAGGAGCACGGTGGCCTCGTGATCCTCGGTGGCTCGCTCGCCCCAGAGAACGCGGTGCTGAAACTGGCAGGAACCGAGGTGCATCAGTTCACCGGCTCCGCCCGCTGCTTCGATTCCGAGGAAGCCTCCATGCAGGCGGTGCTGAACAAGCAGATTCACGCGGGCGACGTGGTGGTGATCCGCTACGAAGGGCCGAAGGGCGGGCCGGGGATGCGCGAGATGCTTTCCGTCACCGCCGCTATCGTCGGTGAGGGGTTGGGGCAAAGTGTGGCGATGGTCACGGACGGTCGCTTCTCCGGCGGCACGCGGGGGCTGATGATCGGTCATGTCGCCCCGGAGGCGCAAGTCGGTGGCCCCATCGCGCTCGTGGAGGACGGCGACACGATCACGATTGACGTGAGCGCGAAAACGCTGCACCTCGATGTACCGGAGGGCATCCTCGCGGAACGCCGCGCCCGCTGGCTGGCACCCGCACCGCGCTACCGGCGCGGCGTGTTCGCCCGCTATGCCGCCCTCGTGGGCAGCGCACGCGACGGCGCGGTGCTGCACACACCGGGGGAATAGTCGGCAGTCGGCAGTCGGTAATTAGCAGTTGGTAGTGTGGAAGGGGATACCGTGACGAGGTACGTATTTCGGCGGTTCGCGCATGCACGCATCACCGTGCGGGCCGTGCTGCTCGTGCTGCTCATCGTCGCCGCCGACTGCCAACTGCCGACTGCCAACTCCGCGAGCGCGGCGACCACCTTCGCGTCGCCCGCCTTCACATTGCAGTGGGAGCGCGGCGAGGCGACGGTGCAGAACTTCTGGGGGCCGTTGCCGAACGCGACCGGGACGCTCTACGAGGAGTACCGCCAGTCCGCTCCCACGGGGCAACGGGTCGTGCAGTATTTCGACAAAGGGCGGATGGAGATCAACACCCCCGGTGGCCCGGTCACGAATGGCCTGCTCACGAATGAACTGATCACCGGGCGCGTCCAAGTGGGCGACGCGCAATTCGTGCAGCGCGAACCGGCCCGTATCCCTGTGGCGGGCGACCCGGAGAACGCCTTCCCCACCTACGCGGACTTGCGGTTCTTCCAGTCCACGCCCGCACAAGCACCGAAGGCCGTGACGATCCTCGCGGGGCCGGGGAACGGCGTGCCGTTCGGCGTCATCACCAGCCCCTACCAGCAGGGCGGCACCGACCCGAACGCCAGCATCGTCGGCTTCGATCCGCTCACGCGGCATTACGTCCCCCGCGCCTTCGCGGACTTCCGCAACCGCGTGGGCCTGCTCACCGTGGGCTACGCCGTCACCGAGCCGTTCTACGCCACGCTGAAGGTGGGCGGCGTCTCGAAAGTGGTGATGATTCAGGCTTTCGAGCGGCGCGTGCTGACCTATACCCCCGCGAACACGCCCGCCTTCCTCGTGGAGTTCGGCAACATCGGGCAGCATTACTACCAGTACCGCCACCCCCGTGGCGGCAGCGAGAACCCGCCGCCGCTCGTGCCGCAGCCCGTGCCGCCCATCTTCCAGCCCGTTGGCCCGTGATGGGTAGCTGCGACGTGTACGCACGGTGAGTGAGACCTTCATACCCGACGTGCGGTACGGCACCGGGGGCGGCGAACCGTTGCTGCTCGACATCCTGTGGCCCGCTCCGCTCCCCGCCGCCCCGATGCCCGCCGCGATTTATATCCACGGCGGTGGCTGGCAGAGCGGTACCCGCAAGCCGCCCGCGAACGGCCTGCCGCACCGCAACGTCACGCTTGCGGCACATGGCTTCTTCACCGCGAGCATCAGTTACCGCCTGACAACGGTGGCGACGTGGCCCGCCGCGCTGCACGACTGCAAGGCGGCGGTGCGCTGGCTGCGGGTACACGCGGACGAGTACGGCGTGGACGCGGGGCGTATCGGCGTCTGGGGCCACTCGGCGGGCGGGCATCTCGCCGCCCTGCTCGCCCTGACGTGGGACGTGCCGGGGTTGGAGGGCGACGGCGGCACCCCCGGCGTCTCGTCCCGCGTGCAGGCCGCCGCACCGCTCGCGGGGGCGTACGACCTCTCGAAGTTCCGCCGACCGAACGGCCCTACGGCCCGCTTCCTCGGCGCACCCGCCCCCACGGTGCCGGAGATCGCCCGCGCCGCCAGCCCCCTGACCTACGCCCGCCCCGACGCCCCGCCCCTGCTCGTCGTCCACGGCGAGAAGGACGAGATCGTCCCCTTCGCGCAGGCGACCGTGTTCACCGACGCGATGCGGGCGGCGGGCGCGGACGCCACGCTCTTTGCCCTCCCCGGTGCCAACCACCTGTTCGGCACCAACGCCTTCGACCAGAAGTACCGCACCGAGGTCAACGCCGCCGCCCTCGCCTTTTTCCGGCGGCACCTCGCGCCGCCCGCCCTGTAGCGTCACCCGCCCCCGTTGCGCTACAGTACGCGCACGGTCGCAGCGGAACGCAATCAAGGAGTGCCATAGATGGACATGTCGCGCTTGTACACCTACTTCGCGCCCACGAAACTCGTGTTCGGCAAGGACGCGGTGACGAAAACGGGCGAAGAACTCGCGGCCCTCGGCGGCACGATGGCCCTCGTGGTCGCGGACGCGGGCGTGGTCGCGGCAGGGCTGGTCGAACCCGTACTCGCCGCCTGCGCCGGGGCCGATGTGCGCACGGTCGTCTTCTCGGACGTGGAGCCGAATCCCACCGTGCCGACCGTGGAGGCCGCGATGGCCCTCTACCGCGAGCACGGGTGCGATTGCATCATCGCTGTGGGTGGCGGCAGCGTGATGGACACCGCGAAGTCGGCGGGCATCGTGCTCGCCAACGGCGGGCGCGTCCACGACTACGAGGGCAAGCCCGACGCGATCACGAAGAACCTGCCCCCCTTCATCTGCGTGCCGACGACCTGCGGCACCGGCTCCGAGGTGACGCCCTTCGCGGTCATCACCGACACCGAACGCCACTGGAAGATGAGCAGCTTCAGTCCGCGCAGCATCCCGAAGGTGGCGATCCTCGACCCGGCCCTGTTCACGAAGATGCCCCCCGGCCTGATCGCCGCCACGGGCATGGACGCCCTCACGCACGCCATCGAGAGCTACACAAACCGCGACGTGGAGCCGTTCTCGGACGCCCTCGACATCCACGCGATCAAGCTGATCGGCAAGTGGCTGCGGCCCGCCGTCGCCCACGCCAGCGTTGAAGCGATGGCCTACATGGCGATTGCCGCCACGATGGCCGGCATGGGCTTCTCGCAGAATCGCCTCGGCATCGTCCACGCCATCTCGCACCCCGTCACGAGCTACGTCGGCACGCCGCACGGCGTCGCCAACTCGATCCTGCTCCCGTACGTGCTGGAATTCAACCGCATCGGCTGCACCGAACGCCTGATCGAGGTCGGCGTTGCCCTCGGCATGATGCCCACGGGCGACACGCAGTACGACGCATTGGAGGCCATCGAGACCGTGCGCACCCTGAACCGCGACGTGGGCATCCCCGCCACATTGGCGGACGTAGGCGTCAGGGAGGAACACGTCGCCCTCATCACCGACGACGCGATGAAGGCCCGCGTCAACCTCGCCATCAACCCGCGCCGCATCACCCGCAAGGAGATGGAGCAGGTCATCCGCGCCGCGATGGGCGAGTAGCAACCGGGTTGGTTACGGCTGATGTATCGTGAGGCCGGGGATGCGCTCGAAGTGTCGCACGTTGCCGGTCACGAGGGTAAGGCCGTGGTGGAGGGCGGTGGCGGCGATGAGAAGGTCGCCGTCACCGATGAGCAACCCACGTGCGCGGAGATCGCCACGGATGCGGGCGTATCGTCGGGTAATCGGGCGCGTGAGCGGCAGTATCCGTACCCCACGCAGGAATTCGCGGAACCCTGCCTCCGCTACCGTCGGGTTCCGACCGTAGTAGATGCCCTCGTAAATCTCGCCGTACGTGATGAGGCTGATTGCGAGACCGTCTGCGGAAAGTGCCGTGAGCAATTGCACCGCTTCCGGTCGCCCTTTGAGAAACGGGGCGACCCAATCGGTGTCCACGAGATACATCAGAGGTCAACCGGAGGGCGGCTTGTCCGTCGGCTCTCGTAAATCTTCGCAGTCAAGGCATCGGTGTCCTCGTCCACCCAACTCCCGGCAGACGCGAGGAACGCGGCGTGATCTTCCGCCGTGCGGGTGCGCTGCTTTCTGGGCAACGCCGCCGACGGCAACGGAATAATGACCGCCAACTCGTCGTCGCCCCGGCGCAATACACGCGGAGCGTTCGCGGCTTGCACCTCCTCGGCGATCCGCAGCAATTCGGGCGCGTCGGAAATGTCCAAGGGAGCAAGTGCATCGGTCATTGTGTCGCCTCCTTGGAGGCAGTATACCCGACACATAGCCACATCCCGTACCTATCCGCTACTCGTTCCTGCCCTCCGGGCGGTACTCCCCGAATGCCTCCTGATACTCGGCGCGGACTTCGGCGTCCACGAGATGCACGTATACGTGTGTCGCATGGTACGATTCAATCAGCGACGCGGATGTGAAGGAATACCGGAAGGAGCGGTCGCGTGGCAACGATCATGGACAACGAGACCGAGCGGGCGACGATTGATCGCTACATCGAACACGATCCGCAGCGTCCGTGGGAAGACGCGCTGATGCGTGAGAACGCCGTGCCAGTATGGGCTATCGTTGGGTATGTGCTCGGTACGGACGGCGACTGTGTGAAAACCGCCAACGACTATGAAATACCCGTGGAGGCGGTGGATGCGGCACTAGCCTACTATCAGCGGCACCGCACCGCGATTGACGCCCGCCTCGCGCCCGCGCACACGGGTTGATCTTCCGTGGTACGTTTCTATATTGATCAACCGATCTCGCCGAAAGTTGCCCCCATGCTCACCGAGCGGGGGTATCCAAGCGTCTACGCCGCCGACTTGGGGATGGCACGGCACAAAGACGACGAACACCTCCTCGCCGCGTCCCTGCGTGCTCGCATCCTCGTGACGAACAACATCAGGGACTTCGTGCTGCTCCACGATGCGTGGATACGGTGGTCGCGGAAGTGGCATGTCACCTCATCCCATTCCGGCGTCCTCGCGCTGCCGAACGGCACCCCGATAGAGCGCACTGTGGAACTGCTCTGCGACTTCGCGGATGCCATACCGCTGCCCATCACGAACACGATGTACATCTGGAATGGCGATGTATGGGAGAGGCACCGAACCCCGCGCCTGTAGCGATAGCCACTACCAGCCCTATCTCGTTACTCGTTGCTCGTTACTGCCGAAGGCTTGTACTCCCCGAAGGCTTCCTGATACTCGGCGCGGACTTCGGCGTCCACGAGATGCACATAGAGCTGCGTGGTGGCGAGGTTCGCGTGACCGAGCACGCGCTGCACCACGGGGGCAGGCACCCGCCCCTCCACCAGCTTCGTGGCGAGGCCGTGGCGGAAGGTGTGCGGCGTGACGTGCGCCTCCACCCCCGCCAGCCGCGCCGTCGCGGAAACGATGCGCTCCACGGTACGGGGCGTGATCGCCGCCCCCGGCTTCCCCGACAGGTCCCGCCCGCTGAACGCCGGGAGCGACGCGAGGGCGACCACCTGCGCCCCGTCGAGCCGCGCCGCCCAGTATCGCCGGAGCGCGTGCGCCGTGTCGGTGTCGAAGTAGACGCGGCGGCTCTTGCCCCCCTTGCCCCGGAACACGAACGCCGTGCCGTCCTCCAGATCAATGTCGCCCCGCTTCAATGCGCAGCACTCCGACACCCGCGTGCCGGAGCGATAGAGGAAGCGCACGAGGGCCGCGACCTTCAGCCGCCGCAACTCCGCCGCCGCTTTCTCGCCCTTCGGCTGCGTTTCGAGGTGCTTCAGGATGCGGTCGAGGTCGCGGGTGCGCACATCGGGCGGTGGGGCCGCGAAGCCGCTCGCCTGCGCCGCCAGTTGCAGATGCATCTTTTCCAGTGCCAAACCGGGGTGGTGGTCGAAGGCGACGAGATGTTTGTACCACTTGCGCACGGCGGCGACGTACGTGTTCGCGGTGCGCGTGCGGGCTACGTCGTCCCGCGTCGCCCGCTCCGTGGGCAAGAGCGACGCCGCGAAGTCCACCACCTGCCCCGCCGTGAGGGCGGTCACGGGCGTGGTGTCCGCGTCCATCCCCTCATCCGCGAGGTAGGCGGCGAACTTGCGCAGCCCGTAGCCGTACGTCGCCACCGTGTTCGGACTCTTGCGCAAGCCCGCGAGGAAGTCCACCATCGCGGCAGAAACCGTCATCGTCTCAACTTCGGGCATCTCAGGCAATGCGCTCATTCTCGCCACCCCGCCGCCATCAGGGCGACGATCTGCGGGCGCAGCAGCGCGAGGGCGCGGGCGCGGTGGCTGATCGCGCCCTTCTCCGCCGCCGTCATCTGCGCCAGCGTCCGTTCCTCGCCCTCCGGCACGAACAGCGGGTCGTAGCCGAAGCCTCCCTGCCCGTGCGGGCGCAGTGCCACGCGCCCTTCCAGCACCCCTTCCGCCGTGCGCACGATCCCCTCCGGCGTCACGAGCGCGAGTGCCGCGACGAATCGCGCCCCCCGCGCTTCCGGCGTCACGTCGCGTAGCCTCTCCAGCAGGTGCCGGTTGCGGTCGAAATCCGTCCACCCCTCCCCACCACCGAAGCGGGCGGAGTAGACCCCCGGTGCGCCGTCGAGCGCGTCCACCGCGATGCCGGAATCGTCCGCGAGGGCGGGCAAACGCGTCTCCCGAGCGATAGCCCGCGCCTTGATGAGCGCGTTCTCCGCGAAGGTCGTCCCCGTTTCCTCCGGGAACTCGCGCACATGGGCCTCGCTCGCGCTCACGAGCGTCAGCCCCGCGACGCGCAGCAAGTTGCGAAACTCGCCCACCTTACCCTCGTTGTGCGTGGCGATCACGATGCGCGAGTACATGCGTCCCTCCTGTGTACGTACACCGGGCATTATGTCACGTCACGACATCGGTGTCCAGAGTATGCGACAATCGGGCGGGAGTTGGACGAGGAGCGCGAAGATGAACAATCGGCACATAGCGGCAATGTTGCACGAACTCGCGGGCTTGCTGGAACTCGATGGCGACGAAAGTTTCCGCGTCGCCGCCTACCGCCGCGCCAGCGAGACCGTACGCCGCGTGCCGGAACCGCTCGCGGAGTTGCACGCCCGTCACGCCCTCACCGAGATTCCCGGCGTCGGTTCCGGCATCGCCGCCGACATCGCCGAACTGCTCGCCACGGGCCACCTCGCCCGCCTCGACGCACTGCGGGCGCAACTGCCGCCGGTGCTCGTCGCCCTCACCCGCGTCTCCGGCATCGGCCCCAAAACGGCGGCAACGCTCCATGCCCGCCTGAATCTGCCCGATCTGCCCGCCTACGCCGCCGCCCTCGACGCCGGGGAGTGGCGCGGCATCAAGGGCATCGGGACGCAGCGGGAGCGCGACATCCGCAGCGGCCTGCGGGCGGTGCTGTCGTCGGCGGGGCGGATGCGGCTCGACACCGCGTACGCGACGTACGCCCGCCTGCTCGCGGACTTCGCCGCCCGTTGCCCCGACGTTCCCGTGCAGCCGCTCGGCAGTATGCGCCGCTACGCCCCCACCGTGGGCGACGTGGACATGCTCGCCCTCACCGACGACGCCGAGCGCACGTTGACCGCCTTCGCCGCCTTGCCCGACGTGGCGGCGGTCACGGAGCGCACGGCGGACACCTGCGGCGTGCGTCTGATCGAGGGCGGCGCGGCGGAGATGATCGTGCGACACCCGTCGCGGTTCGGCGGTGCGCTCTTGTACCTCACGGGCAACAAGACGACCGACGCGGGCGAGGGCTTCCGCGAAGCCCTCGCGGAACACGCGGCGGCGCGGGGCTTCACCCTCGACAAATACGGCTTGCGGCGCGGCGAGACGTGGGTGGAGGGCGACGAGACCGCCGCTTTCGCCGCCCTCGGCCTGCCCCCCATCCCGCCCGAACTGCGCGAAGGCGCGGACGCTTTAGGGCGCATCATCGCGCACGGCTTGCCGCGTCTCGTCACCGAGGGCGATATCCGCGCCGACCTGCACACGCACACGACGTGGAGCGACGGCAGCGGCACCGTGGCGGAAATGGTCGCGGCGGCGGCGGCGCGGAGCTACGCCGCGTACGGTATCACCGATCACTCGGTCTCGCTGAAGATTGCCAACGGCTTGGACGCATCGCGCCTTTCCGTGCAACGCGCCGAGATCGCCGCCCTACAAACACCCGTGCGCGTGCTGCAAGGGTGCGAGGTGGAGGTGCGCAGCGACGGCTCGCTCGACCTCGACGACGCCACGCTCGCCGCCCTCGATTACGCCGTGGCGAGCGTCCACATGGGGCAGCGCGGCGACCGCGAGACCGTCACCGCCCGCACCGTCGCCGCCATCCGACACCCGTATGTGGACATCATCGGACATCCCACGGGGCGGCTCCTGCTGCATCGCGAGCCGATGGATCTCGACATTGACGCCGTGATCGCCGCCGCCGCCGAGAGCGGCACGGTGCTGGAGATCAACGGCGACCCGCACCGCCTCGACCTCGATGCCGCGCTCGCCCGGAAAGCGGCGGACGCGGGCGTACTACTCGCCGTGAACAGCGACGCCCACGCCGCCGCGACGCTCGTGTACATGCACTTCGGCGTGATGACCGCCCGCCGTGCGTGGCTGCCGCCCGAAAAACTCGTCAACTGCTGGCCCGCCGACGAATTCCTCGCCCGCCGCGCCGAGCGATTGCGCGAGCGCACCCGCTAGAACGATGTGTAGTCGCCTGACATGTACATTTTTCCATGTTGCTCCCGCGAATCTTTGCTGCGCTCGCAACGCAAACTACGTCGGGGAACATAGCAAATTATCGGCGTCGGAATCCTACGCGGGCGTGTGGCTGCGGACGTGTATGGCCCCCGCATCGAGGCATCCTTCCGTCACCACGAGGGCAACGCCGCCCCCGGCAAGTCCTCCCTCCGTGTCTTCCGCGTCTAGTTGTACGGTGTCGTCCACGAAGCCGCGAATGCGTGTGCCGACGACCTCCAGCCGTACGTCGTGCGGCACGTCGAAGCGCAGGGGGAAGCGAGTTTCCGCAAGTATATGCTCGCCGTCACACACGCGCACGAGCCGCGCCGCGCCGTCGCGGTGCAGAAGCAGGGCGTAGTAGCGGCGCAGCCCCTGCACCCGTGCGGCGATGCCCACCGCCGTACAGAGGCGCGGCGTCAGCGTGGCCCGCACGACGTAGTCCGTCCACTGCCGCGTTCCCTGAATGAGCAGCCCCGTGCCGCTGTTCTGGATGACGCGGTACACGTCCGGCCCGCGCTCCATGAACTGATCCACACCGTTCACCCACGCTCGTCGCCATCGCGTGCCGTCGTGCGGCGGCGGGCCGAGCGTCACATTCGGGGAACCGTCCCATGTGAGCCGGTCGAGGGAAACCGTGCCGCCGCTCGCATCCGACGGTGCAACGGTCAATCCCACCGCCGCGATTGGTTCGCCGACACGCTCCGGCACTTGCCATGTGAGGGTTTCGGCGGCATCGGGGGCGAGCATCACTTCCGGCCCCGCGACACGAACAAGGGCATCTCCCGCGCCGTAGGCGTGCAGCACGAGGCCGCAGCGCACGGGGGCGGTATTCCCCGGCGCGGCGAACACGCGGGCATACACGATCTGCCCCGCATGGAGCGTGGGCGACGCCAGCAGGCCATACCCCGGCACGTCGAAGGCTCCCGGCGGGATAAAGGCGGGCGTGGTCACGTCCTCGAAGCCATCGCCCGCGCCGCCCTTGACGGCGATAGCGAGGCAGCGTGCACCCGCCCGTTCGCACCATGCGTTCGTCACGGCGGTGTTCGCGGTATTCGCCGCGAACCCTTGCACGCTCCCCGGCATCGAGAAGTGGAACCGCGCCCCGCCCTTCGGCGCGGAGGCCGGTTGCCCCGCGAGGGCGCGAGCTGCATCCACGAGCGCGGTCGCCTCGGTCACGGCGTCGGTGATCGTACTCCCCCCCTCCGCCGTGACGACATAGAGGCGATCCGCCACCGGGCCGCGCCAGTCGTACGCGCCATCGAAGGCACGGAGGCCGTGTGCGATGCCGAGGATGCAGCCCGCGTTGCCGGAATTGCAGTCGGTGTCCCACCCGCAGGTGTTGACGATGCCGAGCGTGCGCCCGAAATCGCCGTCGCCGTAGAGCAGACCGAGCACGATCAGCGCATGATTCGGTACCGTATGGCAGTTGCCGCCGAATCGGTCGTAGCCGTACTTGCCCGCCACGCGCCCCCGCGTCGTGCGCCAGTCGCCATCCGCCGCGTGCCACTCCCGCAGGTCGTCGTGCAGGCGGGAAATCGTCGAGTCGCGGGGGACGGAGCGCGTGCCGACATCGAGCAGCGTGTCGAGATGGGGCGTGACGAACGCCTGCGCCTCCATCGCCGCGATCACCTCCGCCGCGTGAATAGCCTCGCCGTCGTGGGAGACGCTCGCGGCGCGGCGGGCGAAGTCGGCGGCGCGTTCGGGGTCGCCGGGGCAGATCATCCCCCACCCGTCTATGAAGATCTGCGCCCCGATCTGCTCCGCCACGGTCGCCCCGTTCGTGGCGATGCTGCCACTCGCGGGGGCCAGCATTCCGGCCTTCAGCCGCAGGAACGCGGTATGCTCCGTGGAGTTGCCGAAGCCGCCCCACCAGAGGATCGTGCGCCCCTCGATAATCTCGTTCAGCCACGTCTCGCCGATCTGCGCCGGGGTGAGATCGGGCGGGTAGCCGCGATCCGCGAGGGCGCGAACGAAACCGAACGTGCCGGAAAGGTCGTCGTCCGCCACCACAAGCGGCCTGCCGAGGCGTTCGTGGACGTAGCCCGTGATCTCGCCCAGTTCCCGCACGATGCGTTCGTACGTCCACCCCTCGAAAGGCCGACCGAGGTAGACGCCGATCATCTTGCCGAGCACGCCCGCGTAGACGCGCTCCGCGTAGTCCGTTCCCAATTCCATCGCCCGTGCCTATCCCTTCGTCGCGCCCGCGTTCACGCCCTCGATGAACTGCCGCTGGAACACGAGATACAACGCCACCGTGGGGATGAAACTGATTACCGTGGCGGCGAAGACAAGGCTGTAATCGGTCGCATACTGCGTGGAGTAGCGCACGAGGCCCGTGGGCAATGTGCGCTTCGCGTCGGATTGCAGCGCGATCAGCGGCAGCAGGTACTCGTTCCACGACCCCATAAAGCTGAAGACCACGAGGGCAAGTGTGGCCGGTTTCGCCAGCGGCAGCATCACGCGCAGGAACACGATCAGTTCGTTCGCGCCGTCTATGCGGGCGGCGTCGGCGATCTCCTCCGGCAGGCTGCGGAAGAAATTGCGCATCAGGAACGCCCCGAAGGGGATGCCCGTGCCGACCTGTACGAGCACGATGCCGAGCAGGTTGTTGATGAGGCCGAGGGCTTTCATCTGGTAGAACACCGGGATGAGCAACGCCTGAAAGGGGATCGTCAGCCCGAACAGGTAGAGATAGAACAACAGCGAGCCGCCCGCGAAGCGCATCCGCCCGAAGGCATAGCCGGCGGGGGCGCACGCCACGAGCGTCAGGGCCACGGTGCCGACCGCAACGATCACGCTGTTGCCGACGTACTGGCTGAGGTTGCCTACCTGCCATGCGCGTACGTAATTGCCCCATTGCGGCACGGTCGGCACGATCTGCCCGCTGAAGATGCCCCGGTTCGTGTTCAGGCTGGCGAGGATCACCCACGCGAAGGGGAGCAGCGTGAGGGTGAGGGTCACGCCGAGCAGCAGGTACAGCGGTGTGTTGGGCAGCCGCCAGCGGCGGCGCGGTGCGACGTCGGCGGTCATGCGGTTTCCTCCTCGCGCAGGCGGTTGAACAGCACGGTCGTGCCGATCACGACCACGCTAAGCACCACGCTCGCGGCGGCGGCGGGGCCGAGCTGGTTGGCGATGAACGCGGCGCGGTAGATGTACGACGCCAGCAGGTCGCTGCTGTTCACGGGGCCACCCTGCGTCATGATCCAGACGAGCGTGAACCCCTTCAGGGCGTTGATGAAGGCGAGCACGAGCACGAGATTGAGGACGTTGCGCAGCCCCGGCAGGGTGATGTAGCGGAACAGGGCCAGCGGCCCCGCGCCATCCATGATGGCGGCCTCGTAGAGTGCGATATCTATCGCCTGCAACCCGGCAAGCAGGATCACCATGTAGAAGCCGTAGTTGTGCCAGTTGTTGGCGAGGTTGATCGCGGGGAGCACCGTTTCCGGCTCGGCGAGCCAGCGATGCACCAACCCGCCGAGTCCGAGATTTTTGAGGATGATGTTGATCGGCCCGACGACCGGGTTGTACATCTGCCCCCAGATCACCGCCACCACCGAGAGCGAGACCACGTTCGGCAAGAAGAACATCACGCGGAAAAAGGCTCTCCCGTGGCGTAGCCGCGAGAGCGTGGCCGCGAGCACGAGTGCCAGCACCACCGCGAACACGAGCGTCATCGCCGTCCACGAGAGGTTATGCGCGAAGGCGTTCGTGAACTTCGGGTCGGCGAAAATGTCGGCGTAGTTCTGGAAGCCGACGAACTTCGCGTCGGTGAAGCCGTCCCACTGGGCGAAACTGACGCCCACCGTCTGGATGCACGGCACGAGCATGAACGCGACGTAGAGCACGAAGCTCGGCAGCAGCAGCAGGTACGGCGTACCGTCGAAGCGACGGGCGCGTCGCTTCGACGTGGCACGCGGCAAGGCGGTAGGCGTGGAGGCCGTGCGGCTACTCACGCTCACCCCGCCTTCACGCGGGCGGCCTGAATATTCGCCATCCCCTTATCGGGCGCGATCAGCCCCGCCACGATCCCCTGCAAGGTCTCGAAGTACAGGGTTGCCACCGTCGGGGGCAGATGCACACTGGGGTTGTAGCCCGTGCCGTCGCGCCCCAGTACCTCGATGGCCTTCGCCAGCAGTTTCGTCTTCGGCACGACCCCCGCCGGAATCTTCACCGTGGGGATGTTGCTGGCACGCGGGCTTTCGAGGCCGACCTTCACCACCTCGTCCGAGAAGATGTAGTCTATCCACGCGAACGCGGCATCCGGGTTTTTCGAGTCCGCCGCCACCACCCAACTGTTGCCGAAGCCGCCGGTGGGGATCGAGCTACCCTGCGGGGTGATCTTCGGCATTGCGAAGGTCTCGATGTTGTCGAAGTCCGCCATCTGGTCGGTGAGGGAATTGATGGCCCACGTCCCGACGCAGAACGAGGAGGATTTCTTCGCGGCGAAGATCGGGTACGCCTCCATGTCCGTGAGGGCGGCGACCTCCTTGGAGATGTACTCCTTTTTACTCCAGTCCGCCAGCACCTGCGCCGCCTGCACGAAACCGGGCTGATCCCATGCCCCGGTACCGAACAGCACGTCCGCCACGCCGTCGCGCCCCACGACCGCTTGCACGATGTTCCCGAACAGCCAGCCGGGGGGCGTGTTCGTGCGGGCGGCGAGATGCACGGGGTAGACGCCCGACGCCTTCAGCTTGTCGAAGTTCGCGTTCATCTCGTCGAAGGTCGCGGGTGCCTTGACGCCCACCTTCGCATAGACATCCTTGTGGTAGTCCCAGTAGATCACGTCAATCGTGGCGGGGAACTCCCAGACCTTGCCCTGATAGATCTTGCCCTGATTGCGGAGCCGCTCGGTGACGGCAGGGACGAGTTTGGCTTCCCACCCGTACGTCTTGTAGACATCGTCGAGCGGACGAATCAGTCCCGCCTGCGCGAGAAACCCGACGCGAGACGGGCCGGAGTTCACGTTCACCGCGTCCGGACCGGAGCCGGACTTGAGGGCGGTGGGGATCGTGCCGTCGTCCACGTTTCCCGTGGTGACGACCATCTCCACCGCTACGCCCGTTTTCGCCTTGAAATCCGCAACGCGGTCGTTCCAGTAGGCGTCGCTGCCGGTGCCGCGCATCACGGTGAGCTTGCCCTTCAGCATCGGCCTCGCCATCGCCGCCGCCATGCCTGCGGGGGCCGCCGTGGTCATCGGCGCGGCGGTTGCCGCAGCAGCGGGAGGTGCCGTGGCGGCGACAGGCGCGGTCGTCCCGCCCGCTGTGGCGCGGGGTGCCGGTGTTGCGGTGCTTGCCGCGCTCTCGTCGCCGCACGCGGAGACGATGCTTGCCGCCGCGAGCGCACCGAGCGCGAGAATGTGCCTGCGGGTCAGTTGCTTCGTGTGCATCGTTACCATGATACCCTCCCCATAATCCCTACACGCATCCTCGTGTCCGTTGCCGCGTCTCGCCCGGTTGCCGAACGTCCCGCTGTATGCCGCCCTCACCCCTTCAACGCCTGCTCGTACTCCTTGCGGATCGCGTCGCCGCCCCGGCTACGCCAGTCCCGCACCCATGCATCGTAGGCACTGAACGGTTCGCGCCCGGTGACGAGTGCCGTGATTCGATCCCGACCCAATTGTGTCAATTCCGCCGATTTCGTGACCGCCGTGGGCGAATAGACATTCAATGTCGGGTTGTCTATCCCGATAGCGGACATTTCCTTGGCGACGTTCTGCACATACTCCGCGTCGCCGGTTGTGCCGGGGTAGTAGAAGACTTGGGGCGCGTTCGTGAGGTTGGGAAGGTTCGGCAGGCCGAACTGATCGCCGATCTCCCGCTTGCCCCGGTCGTTGATGTCTCGCGTGCCGTCCGGTTTGCGCGTGTGGTGGACGCCCTCGGTGCCGTAGTTGCGGAACACCTGCTCCTCGCTGCCGAAGGGGGCCGCGAAGTAGTCGAGGATGCGCAGGAGTTCGCGCACGCGCTCCGGGTCCTTTCCCACGCGTGCCGCCATGCCGCTGAAACCGTGGAACCCCGGCCCGTTGTAGGTCACGCCCTTGCCGCCGTCGTGACCGAAGGGGACGAGCGCACGCACGTTCGCGCCCGGAGAAAGCTCTCGCGTCTTGTACGCGAGTCCGCCAACGCCGCCGTAGTCAATCGTCACCGTCGTGGAGATCGTGCCGATCTTCCCACCATGAAAGCCGTTACGCTCGATAGAAGCGGACATGGATGCCGAGTCGGGGTGGTACGCGCCCGCCTCCCACAACCGCCGCGCAAAGGCAACCGCCTGCTTGTACTCTTCCGTTTCGATTTCGTGCAGCAACGAGCCGTCGGGGTTCAGCCGCCACTGGCTCGGCGCACGGTGGATTGCCCGGAAGATAAGGAGGTTGAAGGTGCCGCCGCTCGATCCCTGCGCGTAGGTATCGGCTTTCCCGTTGCCGTCCGGGTCGTTCTTGGCAAACGCGACCATCATGTTGAAGAACTCGTCCGCATTGCGCGGGTTCGGGACACCGATCTTCTCCGCCCAGTCCTGACGGTAGATGAGCGAGTCCCGTGCGAGGGTGCGCGGACGCGGCACGCCGTAGATCTTCTTATTGATCGCCACGTTTTTCCACGTCGCGGCGGGAAAGGCGGCGAGGTTCGGGAACTGCTTGAGGGCGTCCCCGGTCAGGTAGGGGGTCAGGTCGGTGAACGCCCCCTGCTGAATCGCCCGGTATTGGTCGGGAACGCTGGGAGGGTTGAGCCAGACGAGGTCGGGGATGTTGCCGCTTGCCAACACGGTCGCGGCCTTCTCCCGGAACGTGTCGTCCGGCCCCCACGTCACCTCCAGCGTCGCGCCGATCCGCTTCTCCAATTCCTGCCAATACAGGTTCTGGTCGCGTGGGAGGGGCGGCGGCCCTTCGAGGAACTGGAACGTCGTCACCTTGCCGCCTTTGCCGGGAACCGTGGGGATCGCGGTGAACACCGGGGGCGGGACGAGAAAGGCATCCGGCACATTCTCGTTAGGCGCAGGGATTTTCCCGTCCGTCCGCGCCGGAACCGCCGTCGCACCGGCGGCGACTGGTCCCACCGTGGGGACGGTCGGGGCGGTCGGGGCGGTCGGGGCGACGGTCGCAGCGGCACCGATAGCGATAGTGGCGGTCGGTGGTGCCGGTGTGGGCCGGAGCGGGGTAGCGACGGCAGGAGCGGCGGTACTCGTTGCCGCGCTCTCGTCGCCGCACGCGGAGGCGATGCTTGCCGCCGCGAGCGCACCGAGCGCGAGAATGTGCCTGCGGGTCAGTTGCCTCGTGTGCATCGTCATCGCTTTTCCCTCCCTGCCACGTCACCGAACCATACCGAACTCATGGCGGACGCGAACGTCCACACGCTGTTTCGCTCTCACTGGAGGTTGCGTAGTGCGATCACTTGCACCGCTCGACATCCCGCCGCGATCAGTTGTCTGCGTCGGCTCCGTTATACAATCCACAATCCGCCGTGTCAAGGGGGTTGACAGCACGGATTGTGGATTGTATAACGGAGCCGGTTCCTCAATCGGTTTGATACACTCTCCATTCGCGGGCAGGGCGCACCGATTGTTCTCCCGTTGCGATCAAGGGTGGTTGCGTGGCGAAACTCGAACATTCCACGCTGAACGAGCGCGTGTACCGACGCATCCGCGATTCGGTGACTTCGGGAGCGGTGCCACCGAGCACGCGACTCGACGAGCAATCGCTCGCCACGGAGATGGGTGTGAGCCGTACCCCCGTCCGTGAGGCTATTGGCAAGCTCACGAAGGAGGGGCTGGTCGAGTATCGCCCGTATCAAGGCAATTTCGTGCGGGCCTTCAACGCACGCCAAGTGAACGACTTGTACGAGGTGCGGAAGGCGTTGGAGCTGCTCGCGGTGCGTCTCGCGGTGCCGCGCCTCACGCCGGACGACCTTGCGGCCCTCGGCGCGATCCTCGACGACGTGCAGGAGGCGCGGGAGCGTGGCGACATGGCAACCTACAGTGCCGCAGATCGTTGCTTCCACGCGGCGGTGGCGATAGCGAGCGGCAACGAGACGCTGGTGGAAAGCCTCGACCGGCTAGGGCTACAGATTCAACTCGTGCGTACCGCCGCGAACCACGATCCGGCGGTAGTGAACCGCACGGCGCACCAGCGACCGGGCATCCTCGCCGCAATGGAGGCAGGTGACGCCGAACGTGCCGCCGCGCTGATGGCGGAACACATCGAGGGGGTGCGGCGAGCAGTGATTGCACACCTTGCCGGGGCGGATGACGACGACAGCGGCGCGACGTGCGCGACGGGCGCAATAGGCGCAATCGAGAAAGCGACAACGGGGGGAGGAAACGCATGAGCGTAGGCAACGCGGGGATACGACAGACGGAGCCGACGGTGCGGGTAGACCACGAGCCGGAGAACCGCACGCCGTGGGGGTACATGCAGTGGCTATGCAGCGGTTCGCAGTTCGCGGCGGCGCAGCAGACCGTGGGCTATGTGGAGATCAACGCGGGCGAGAAGAACCCGAAGCACCTGCACCCGAACAGCGATGAGGTGCTCTACCTCCTCGAAGGCGAACTCGACCACAGCCTCGGCGACGCGATGTACCACCTCACTGCCGGCATGAGCATCCACATCCCGCAGGGCGTGGCGCACGATGCCTGCAACACGGGCGTCGTCACGGCGCGGATGATCGTCTCCTACCCCACCGCAGACCGGCAAGTGGTGATGATGGAGGCAGGGCAAGAGTAGCGGCGAGCAGCGAGCGGCGAGCGGCGAGCGAATACAAGGGGGGCGATTGCATTTTGCTCGCCGCTCGCCGCTCGCCGCTTCCGAAGGGGGAATCGCATGGCGAAAACGGTGGCGATCATCGCCGCACTGGACACGAAGGGCGAGGAGGCCGCGTACGTGCGCGACGCGATAGCGCGGCACGGACACGACACGCTGATGATAGACGTGGGCATACTCGCGGACCCGCGCACCGCCGCCGATATCGGAGCAGCCGACGTGGCGCGGGCGGGGGGCGACGACCTGCACGCCCTGCGCGAGAGCGGCGACAAGGGGCGGGCGATGGCGACGATGACGCGGGGGGCGGCGGTGATCGCCCGCGAGTTGCACGCGGCGGGGCGCATCGCCGGCATCATCGGTCTCGGCGGCACGGCGGGGACAACCACCGGCACGAGTGCCATGCGTGCCTTGCCCGTGGGCTTCCCGAAGGTGATGATCTCCACCGTGGCGGCGAGCGACACGCGGCAGTACGTGGGCGACAAGGACATCACGATGATGCCGAGCATCGTGGATGTGGCGGGCATCAACGGCATCTCGGCCCGCATCTTTACCAACGCCGCCGGGGCGATCAGCGGCATGGTCGCGGCGGAACCGCCGACCCTCGCGGCCCGCCCGCTGATCGCGGCGAGCATGTTCGGCAACACCACCACCCTCGTGGACGCGGGGCGCAAGATCATGGAGGACGCGGGCTACGAGGTGCTGGTGTTCCACGCCACGGGCGCGGGCGGACGGGCGATGGAATCGCTCGTCGCGGACGGCTACATCGCGGGCGTGTACGACGTGACCACCACCGAGTGGGCGGACGAACTGGCGGGCGGCGTGTTCGCGGCGGGGCCGACGCGGCTGGAAGCGGCGGCGCGGGCGGGCGTGCCGCAGGTGGTCGCCCCCGGTTGCCTCGACATGGCGAACTTCGACGGGCCGGACACGGTGCCGGGGAAGTACGCCGGACGCAGGTTCTACCACTGGAACCCCTCGGTGACGCTGATGCGCACGACCCCGGAGGAAAACGCGCAACTGGGCCGGATTCTCGCGGAGAAGGTGAACCTAAGCACCGCCCCCGTCACGGTCTTCCTGCCCCTGCAAGGCGTCTCGCAACTCGACAGCCCCGGCGGCGAATTCTGGTGGCCTGAAGCCGACGCCGCCCTCTACGATGCGATTCGGCAGAACGTGCGGCCCGGTATCGAGGTGATGGAACTCGACTGCAACGTCAACGACCCGCAGTTCGCCGAGGCCACCGCACGCCGCCTCCTAGAGTATGTCGGGGCGGCGACGAATCGAAAGGATTAACCGCCAAGACGCCAAGACGCCAAGACGAAGCAAAATGATCGGATTCGGACGACGAGTAATCTCTCTGTATTTCTTGGCGTCTTGGCGTCTTGGCGGTTCACATTCTTCGAGGAGGTAGGATGCGGTACACGCGGGCGGAAGTGCTGACGCGGCTGCGGGCGCAGGTGGCGGCGGGGCGGGCTGTGGTCGGGGCAGGGGCGGGTACGGGCATCTCCGCGAAGTTCGCCGAAGTCGGCGGGGCCGACCTCATCATCATCTACAACAGCGGTCGCTACCGGATGGCGGGCCACGGCAGCCTCGCGGGGTTGCTCGCCTACGGCGACGCGAACGCCATCGTCAAGGAGATGGGCGAGCGCGAGGTGCTACCCGTAGTGCGCGACACGCCGGTGATCGCGGGGATCATGGGAACCGACCCGCTGCGGCGGATGGACTACCTCCTGCGCGAACTGGACGCCCTCGGCTTTTCGGGGATCAACAACTTCCCTACGGTGGGCCTGATTGATGGTCGCTTCCGCATGGAACTGGAGCGCACGGGCATGGGCTTCGGCAAAGAGGTGGACGCCATCCGCCTCGCGCGCGAGATGGGTTTCTTCACCGCCGTGTACGTCTTCAACCCCGACGAGGCGACGGCGATGGCTCACGCCGGGGCGGACGCCGTGATCGCGCACATGGGGCTGACCGTGGGCGGCAGCATCGGGCTGGAGTCGGGGGACGCGATGCGCTTAGAGGACGCCCCGGCGGCGGTGCAGGCCATCGGCGACGCGGCAAAGGCGGTGAACGGCGAGGCGATGCTGCTCTGCCACGGCGGGCCTATCGCCGCGCCGGACGACGCGGCGTACGTGCTGGCGCGGTGCGACGCGGTGGGGTTCGTGGGGGCAAGCAGCATGGAGCGGCTGCCCGTGGAGATCGCGCTCACGGAGACGACGCGGGCCTTCAAGAATGTGCCGCTCCGGGGCGGCGAGAAGCGGTAAGGTGGGCCGGGTTCCGCCCGATGCAGCGAGATTTTCGCGGCAATCATTCGCATGGAAGCCCGTTGGGGCGGGGAGGGGGAGGGTATGTCCTATCAGCGGGAATACGAGCGGCGGTTGCGGATCGGCGTAGTCGGCGTGGGCAGCCATGCCTACCGGAACATTTTACCTGCCTTGCACTATCTACCCGTGTCGCTCGTGGCGATCTGTGATGTGAACGAGGAGCTACTGCGTGCCACCGCCGCGCAGTACGGCGGCGTCGCCACGTATACGGACGCCGATGCGATGTACGCGGCGGAGCAACTGGATGCGGTGCTGATCTGCGCAGGGCCGCGTCAGCACCCGGCACTCGCGCTCGCGGCGTTGCGGGCGGGGCTGCACGTCTGGATGGAGAAGCCCCCCGCGATGCGGGCGGGCGAGGTGGCGGAGATGATCGCGGCGCGGGGGGATCGCGTCTGCGCCGTGGGCTTCAAGAAGGCGTACATGCCCGCCACGCGCAAGGCGGCGGAACTGATCGCCCTGCCGGAGTTCGGCCCCTTGCGCTCGATGCTCGCGGTCTACCCGATGACCATTCAGGCGGATGGTGCCGGGGTGTTGGAGCGCGGCGACTTCACGAACTGGCTCGGCAACGGCATCCATCCGCTGTCGCTGATGCTCGCCCTCGGCGGGCGCGTGGCGACGGTAACAACGGTGCGCGGCCCCGCCGACGGGCGCGGCGAGTGCGCGGGGGCGGCACATCTCGGTTTCGCCGGCGGTGCCGTGGGGACATTCTTCTTCGCGGGCGGGTCGCCGCCGGGGTACCCGGTCGAGCGGTACGAGTGCTACGGCGACCGCCACGCCGTGACCATCGAGAACAGCGGGCGCGTCGCCTACCACCGGGGCATCCCCTTCGAGTACGCCCGCACGCAAGATTTCACCGCCCCCGGCACCGACACAGGCAGCGTGGTCTGGGAGATCGAGCACCGGCTGGCGACGCTCGAAAACAAAGCCTTGTTCGTGCAGGGCGTGGTGAGCGAACTGGACGATTTTTGCGGCGCGATTCTGGACAACCGCCCCGTGCAGGTCGCCGATCTGGAGTTTGCGCTGCACGTCATGCGGGTCTACGAGGCGGGGCTACGCAGCGACGGGCAGCCCGTATCCGTGGAAGGAGGCGCGGCATGACACCGTTCTCCTACGGGTATGAGGCCACACGGCGGCTACGAGTGGCGTTTCTGGGGGTGTCGGGCGGGGCCGGACACGCCTTCCGCAATTTCCTGCCCTCCCTGCCCTTCGCGCCCGTGGAACTTGTCGCCCTCTGGGACCCGGACGCGGCGCGGGCGGAAGCCTTCGCACGGCAGTTCGGCGCACCACATCACGGCACCGACCTCGATGCCCTGCTCGCGGTGGCGCAACCGGACGCCCTGCTGATCGCCACTGACGACTACGACGGCGACGAGCCGCGCAGCGCATCCCTCATGCGGCGCGGGTTAGAAGCGGGCTGCCACGTCTGGACGGACAAGCCGCTCGCCGCGTCGGTTGCCACCGCCCACGACCTGATCGCACTGCGCGACCGCGTGGGCAAAGTCGCGGCGGTGGGGATGAAAACGATGTGGTACCCCGCATACGCGAAGTTGCGCGAGATCGTGCGCCTGCCCGCGTTCGGGCGACCCGCCACGTTCACGATGCGCTACCCGCTCCACGTCCCGCACGCGCCCGACCTGCCGATGAGCAACCCGACGTTACGCAGTTGTCTCGGTCACATCTGGCACCCGTTCGGCGCGGTACAGGCGGCTCTCGGCCCTGTGGCGACGATCACGCTCGCCCCCGCCGCGAGCGGACACGGCGGCGTTGCCCTCGCCACGCTCGCGGATGGTACCACGGGCAGCTTCCACTTCAGTGCGGGGCAGGCGGGTACCAGCCCCCTCGAACGCTTCGAAGTCGTGGGCGAGGGTGCCAACGTCGTGGTGGAGAACGCGGTGCGCGTCACCTACTACCGCCCCGGCTCCCCCGGCCCCTACGGGCGCACGCCGACGTTCCTCACCGACAACGACCATGCCCCGCTCCATTGGGAGCCGGAGATGACGCTAGGGCAGATGTACAACACGAACAACTTCTTTCAGGGCTACGCGCCGAGCATCGTGGCCTTCGCCCGCGCCGCCCTCGGCGAGGCACCGCTGGCCTACGGCACGCTGGAGGACGCCGCCCGCACCCTCGCGGTCTTCGAGGCGTTGCGGTCGGGCCGTTCGGTGGTCGCCCCCATGTAGCACAGGGTCTCGGTATCACGCAATGGTACGTTGCCGGGACTGATACTCGGCGTCGAGCTCGACGCGAGCGAGTTCGCGTGGACGCTCGACCGCCATCGCCCGATACCGATGCGTGCGCAGCATATGCTCCAGCAGGGAGGCGCGGAGTCGGGCGAGATTGTGTTCTTCCGTCGGGTCGGTCGCCAGATCGTCGAGTTCGCAGTCGCCGTCCGCGTAGTGCGCGTACTTGAAGCGGTCGGTGATGACGAGGAGGATGCGCGGGCGGCGTTCCTCCGGCGGGTGCGCGGTCCTGACGATGCTTCCGAGCGGCGAATTCGTGCGGAATGGCCCCCGACGGAGCGGTAAAATGCCGCCCTTCCGTGCGCCGCTATCGCGCTATTCTCGCACGCCTTCCCCTTGCGAGATGTACGCAGTTGACGTGGTGTGACCGTACGTAGCCTTCATTTCTCAACTCGCAGAGGTTCACCCCCTCCCCACGGGCGTGGAGAGGGGGTGAGGTTCTTCGGCGCGGCAACGACGTGTGCGGCCATCTGCGTACGTCCTACCCTCGCGGGACGGCAACCGCATCCGGCACGAACGATTCTGTGGTGTTCCTTCCCGTGATCGGGTCGAAGTACAACGGCGTCGCCCCGCCGCCCTCGGTGCGGATCGCCCAGTCGAGCAGCCGGTCCCGCAGTTGCCCCCGCACGGCGGCATAGTCGGGGTTCCGCGCCCGATTCGTCAGCTCCCACGGGTCGGCGTCGAGGTCGTACAGCTCGTCGGTCGCGTCGTCGGGGTCGTACACGTACTTGTACCGCCCCATGCGCACCATCTTCGGGCGTCCCTCGGCCTCGCGCCAGCGCAGCAGCGGCAGCCGCCCGTGTTCCCCCGCCGCAAGTAGCCGGGGCAGGTCGTCGAGGGAGAGGCGAGGGCCACCCGCGCCGTACTCCGAGAACACCGCGTCGCGGGGCGGGTCGGCCCCGGTTCCGGGCAGCATCCGCCCGTCCAACCCCGGCGGCACCGGCACCCCCGCGAGGCCGAGCGCGGTGGGCATCACATCCAGCAGGCTGACGAGGTTCGTGTCTGTCGCGCCCTCCGGCAGGTGTCCGGGCCACGACACGAGCAGCGGCACGCGGGTCAGGCAGTCGTAGAAGGCGGCGGACTTCACCACCGCCCGGTGTTCGCCCGCGTAGTCGCCGTGGTCGGAACAGAAAACCACAATCGTGTTTTCCGCCAGCCCACGCCGCGCTAAGGCGTCGAGGATTCGGCCCACGGCGTCATCCACGAAGCGGATCATGCCGGAATACACCGACACCATCAGGCGAATCTGCGCCTCGGTGAGGCGGTCGGAGCCGAACAGATGGCGGAAAACACGGGTGCGCTCGTTGGCGTCGTCCGCCTCGCCGTCGCGCCACGGGGGCAGCGCGACGGACTCCGGCGGGTGCATCGCGGCGTACGATGCGGGGCATTGATACGGCTCGTGCGGGTCGGGGAACGACACCCACGCGCAGAACGGCTCGCCCGCCGGGTCGTGATCTTCGAGGAAGCGCACGGCGCGGCGGGCGAGGATCGCGGTCGGGCAGTCCTCCACCGCATGGGGGTTGATGCGCGGCCTGCCGTAGATGCTCGGCTCCCACCCGGCAGCGTCGCCCTCAAGCCCCGGCTCGCCGGAGCGTATCCAGCGCACGACCTCGGCCTCCCGCTCGTTCGCGGTCTCGTCCGGCCCCTGATGCGAGAAGGCGTAGCGGTGCGCGAACAGCGCGTGGTCGCCCTCGCGGAAGCAGTGATCCTTGCCGAACAGCGCGAGCGTGTAGCCCGCGTCGCGCAGCACGCCTGCGCAGTGCGTCTCCCCCGGCGGCATCGGTATTTCGTTGATGCGCGAGCCGTGGCGGTGCGGGTAGCGGCCCGTCCAGAACGAGACGCGGGCGGGAACGCAGAGCGGGTGCGGCGTGTAGCACTGATCGTAGCGCGTGCCTCGCGCCGCGAGGCGTGCGAGGGCGGGCGTCGGTACCTGCCCGCCGTACATCTGGATAGCGGTCGCCTTCTGCTGGTCGGTCATCAGGATCAGGATATTCGGTCGTGTCGGCATGTCGCTCCCCCTTCCACGGGTGTCTCGCGGGCGTCGCCGCCGATCAAAGCGGTGTGGCACGATAATTGGCGGGGTCGTGTGCATGTGGCGCGGGCAGAGGAATCACGGGCTGATGGACTTCAAGAACCAGATCGGGGAGTGCGCGTTTTCGGGGTGGGATGGGCTAATGAACCTTAACAACTTAATCGGGTAGTGTCCGGCGTCCCTTGTGGCGCGGGCTTCAGCCCGTGATTCGTCTCGCGGGCAGGAATCACGGGCTGA
>JAABUN010001840.1_pt1 | contig 42639 bp, 38 predicted proteins | sample 5559311 | NCBI WGS metagenome assembly JAABUN01 (sample SAMN10711877, study PRJNA513370) | rock metagenome | isolation source: Antarctica rocks | place: Antarctica: Victoria Land, Siegfried Peak sud
CAACGAACCGCGAGCGACCGGCTCTTGTTATGAACGTCCAAGCACAGCCGGTCGCTCACGCTCGCGGTTCGTTGTCCCTCCGCATTTGACCACTACCTGTGAATCTATCTGTGCTTATCTGTGGCTTTTTGCCCCCTTAAAATCGAAGCGACAAACGCTGCCGCGCCGAATCCGTTGTCGATATTGACTGTTGCGATGCCGTTGGCGCACGAGTTGAGCATTCCCAAAAGCGCCGCGAGTCCGCCGAAGGAGGCGCCATATCCAACCGATGTTGGAACCGCGACGACGGGAACCGAAACCAGGCCCGCGACGACGCTGGGCAAGGCGCCTTCCATGCCCGCGACGACGATTAAAGCCTGACATTCGCGGATCAGCGGCAGTTTTTCCAGCAAACGGTGCAGTCCGGCGACGCCGACATCGGAAATTCTGACCACTTCGGCGCCCATCGCTTCCAAACACAATGCGGCTTCCTCGGCGACGGGCAAATCGGAGGTTCCGGCGCACAAAACGGCGGCTTTTCCGCCTAAATTGGGGCGCTCACCGTCGATTTGGATGAGTTTGGCGCTTTCGAAATAGCGCGCGGCGGGAACGACTTGTTGCGTGGCTTCAAAGGCCGCTTGCGAGGCGCGCGTGACCAGAACGGTGCCGCCCGCGGCTTGGAGATTCTGCGCGATGGCGGCGATTTGCGTCGGCGTTTTGCCCAGGCCAAAAATCACTTCGGGAAAGCCCTGACGCAGCGCGCGGTGATGGTCAACCGTTGCAAAACCTAAATCTTCAAAGGGCAAATCGCGCAGTTGGGACACGGCGGATGCGATGGACTGCTCGCCGTTTTGAACGTGTTCGAGCAAGGTTTGCAAGCGTTGCGGGGACATAATAGGTGGCTTTAACCCCGAAATTTTAGCAAAAGCGCGGCACTTGAACTTGAAATGCGAGGTGCGCCTTAGTAATATCTGACGGGCCGCCAAACGTCCCTTCTGTTTTGGCGGCTCGTTATGGGCACATTTTTGTTGATTTTGCAGATTCTGGCCGCGCTGGTTTTCGTCATCCTCATGGCGATTCAAACCGACAAAGCCGAGCAAAGCGGCGTGATGGGTCTGGGTGGGCAGGGCGGGCGCAGCATGGGCGCCATCGATATGCCGGTCGGGGCGGAGCGCATCCTCAAGCCGATGTCGAAGTGGATCGCGGTCGCGTTTTTGTTCTTGTCGTCGATGGCGGCGATGAACGGCGAAGGCGCGCTGCACTGGTATCATTTTCCGGTCGCCATCGCGCTGTATTTGATCGTGATGGTGCTGGGAAACCGGATGTGGGAGAATTTCGTGCGCTTGTTCGGTTCGGCGCAGTAGAAAGGGAAGGTTGAAAAGTCACGTCGCGGTGGCGAAATGGCAGACGCGCCAGCTTGAGGGGCTGGTGCCCGCAAGGGCGTGGAAGTTCGAGTCTTCTCCGCGACAAATTAAAAACCCCGCCAATTCTTCGGAATTGGCGGGGTTTTTCGCGTTTGAGTTTGGCGTTTTTTAGGAATGACCTCTTAACAAAAGCTCTGAAAATTGCTCGTTTGTCATTCTGGGCGCCCTCTGGCACGAGCCAAAACGAGTGGAGAAACGGTGACTATTTTCATTCGCGGACTGTCTTTCCACAAAATCGGCACTTTTGCAAGAAGTCTCATAGGAGAAGGCAAAGCAGCTTTTATCGAACGGCGCCGCCAAAAAAAAACTGGCCCTTTCTGTTAGAAAAAGAGTTTTGATGGGTATAATAGGTTTGAACAACTACTTATAAGCAGATGAACGCCTCTTTACCTCCCGGACTGCTCCAGCACATCAGAAACGCGAAACCTACGCGTGACGAACCGTTGCACGCTCAATTGCGCCGCGTTCTGCGCTCCGCGATTGACGAGCATTTTAGTGATGGACAACAGTTTTGGTCTGAGAAAACGCTCATTGATCATCTCGGTGTTTCGCAGATTACGGTGCGACGCGCTCTGCTGGATTTGGCTCAGGAAGGCGTTTTGGAACGCCGTCCCGCCAAAGGGTCGTTCGTGCATAAAGCGTCCGTCTCGGCCACGTTAGAAATCGGTTGTCTGGTTCCGCAATACGATTCCGAACACATCAACGAATTGTTGGAGCATCTCGCCAAGGTGTGCCGCGAACGCGAACACGTTTTCCGCGTTCATCACACTCATCGCGGTGAAAATCTGAATGACATTCGTCGCTATCTCGACGCCGGGCCGCGTCACGAACGCTTCGTTGTGCTGGGTGCGTTGCCCGATGCGGCGCGCCAACTGTGGGATGCGCTCGATGACCGGGGCTATCGCTGCGTCTGCGTGGATACACCCGCGATAGGGCGTCCGGCCCATTTCGTTGGTGTGGACAACGTGACGGGCATTCGCCTGGCTCTGGAACATCTGCGTGAGTTGGGCCACCGCCGCATGGTTTTTCTCAATAACGAGCCTGATATTCAGCCCAACATCATCGCTCGCGAGCAGGCCTTTTCGCAAATTACGACCCAATGGCACTTGAACGAGGCCAAGGTTATTTCCTGCGCTACCCAGCCGTGGGAAAGCTCTTATCAAGCGGCGTGGCGCACCATGCCGCAGGTGTGGCGCTCGCGTCCAACCGCCATCATGACGGCTTCGGACAATGGAGCCTGGGCTGTTTTGGGCTGGCTCGCCGAACACGAAGTCAAGGTGCCGCGCGAGGTTTCGGTGATTGGTTTCGACAACGCCACGCACAGCCAATTTACCCATCCCAAACTCACTTCGGTGACTCATCCCAAGGCCGCGATCGCGCGTTTAGCCGTTGAGCTACTCACTACAAATCCGGCGGGGCCGCAAGAACTGCGTTTGGAACCGGAACTTATCCAGCGGCGCAGCACCGGGCCAGCAATTCATTCAGGAAATCTTGAAGGATGAATGAAAACATGGATTCTCTTAACATCGTATTCACCGGGAAAAACCAGGTGGAATTGCGCCGTGAGGCGATAGCTACCTTGAATCAGGGACAGATATTAGTGGAGTCACAAGCTTCTCTTATTAGCACGGGAACAGAATGCATTTGCCTGGCGCGTAATTTCGCGGGGGGAACGCACTGGGATAATTGGGTGCAATATCCTTTTTATCCGGGTTATAGCAATGCGGGACGGGTAGTGGAAGTTGCTAAAGATGTGACAACATTTCGCCCCAACGACCGCGTGGTGCTTCGTATGGGCCACCGCCAATATGTTGTGGCAAATGCCAAGGATGCAGTTTTGATTCCCGATGAGGTTTCCGATGAAGCGGCTGCCTGGTTTTCCCTGGGATGCATCGTTCAAAATGGCGTGCGCCGCGCCCAACATGAACTCGGCGACAATGTGGTTGTGATCGGGTTGGGTTTGCTGGGGCAATTGGCGGTTCAATACGCTCGTCTGTTTGGAGCGCGCGAGGTAGTAGCTATCGACACAGCCGCGCCGCGACTCGAAATGGCGCGGATGCACGGTGCAACGCAAGTGTTGGAAATGACCGTCGATAAAGCCAAAGAACACCTTGCGGGCGTCACCAACAATCGGCTCGCGGATGTTGTTTATGACGTGACGGGGCATCCGGCAGTGTTTGCGGAAGCTTTAGGTCTGGCGCGACGATTTGGCAAGTTGTTGTTGCTGGGCGATGCGGGAACGCCGTCGCAGCAATGTCTTACTTCGGATGTGATGACGCGCGGTGTTCAAATTATTGGAGCGCACGACAGCAATCCGCCCGATGAGGCGACGGATTATTCGCACTGGACGCGGTATAACATGGTGGAACTGTTCTTCACCTATGTGGAACGCAGTCAGATCAAGGTAGATGATTTGGTGACGCACCGCTATTCACCGCAGCAGGCGGAAGAAGCCTATTCGATGCTGATGACCGACCGCACTTCTGCGATGGGTGTGATCTTCGATTGGTCGCGGTTGAATCCGTCTTGATTTGCACCCGCGCCGAGCGAATGTGAAGCGCAGGGAAACAGAATTTTAATTTCGGGAGTGAAAAAACCAGCAACTATGATTTGTAAAGTTGAGCTATTTTTGCAGAGTGGTGGACACGATAAACGTCACGCCACCGTATCACGACAGAGGCAGAACGGTCGTCTGTTCCCGTGGAATTTTTCTTAGTGGGAGCTTTTCCCAGGATCAAAATGGATAAACGTATGAAAATTTACCTTGCAGGAGCATCTTCTCTTTTCCTCTTAGGTGCGGGGGCCGTCTGGTTGAGCGCCGCGCCGGGCGACGGAGCTATACCAAACGCATCCGGCGCGGCGGTGCCCAAGCCCAATGGTGTGTTGCCCGTTGGCAGCGAAAATCCGGGCGGGCAAAGAGGCGCCGCAGTGCCCTTCACCACTTATGAAGCCGAGGCCGCACCAACCCGCGTTCAGGGCCGCAAAGTGATGATGTCCGGTCTGCCCACCGGAGATGCCTCGACCCCGGAAATGGAAGCGTCGGGGCGGGGATATGTTGAGCTATCGGCGACAGGCGATTACGTTCAGTTTCCTCGCGTGCGAGCGGCCAACGCTTTGGTCATTCGGCACTGCATCCCGGATGCGCCTGCGGGCGGCGGAATTTCGGCTCCGCTCAGTCTCTTCGTCAACGGCAAGTTCCGCCAGTCGTTGACGCTGAGTTCCCGGCACAACTGGCTCTATGGCGAAGCCGGGAAAAATGGCCAGTCCAACGACCCCGGCGCGGGCCAGGCGCACGTTTTCTGGGACGAAGCGCGCTTTTTCATCAACGGCGGCGTGAAATCGGGAGACACCATTCGCTTGCAAAAAGGCGCGCAGGATAACGCCGCTTTTTACCGCATCGATCTGGTGGAACTCGAAACCGCGCCCGCTCCTCTGGCGCCGTCTGCGACGGGCACGTTTCTCTCGGTCGCTGATTTCGGAGCCAAGGGCAACGATACCCTCGACGACACCGACGCCATCACAAAATGTATCGCCGCCGCCAAAGCCGGCGGCAAAATCGTCTGGATTCCCGCCGGAACTTATTACCAGAACGCCAAGTTCACTCTTGATGGCGTAGCGGTGCGCGGTGCGGGAATGTGGCGAACCCAATTGATCGGAACCGAAGAAGGAACCACATGGTCGGGCAAAGTTGGCTTTCAAATGAACGGCGAAGGCCCCAAAGTCGCCGACATGTCCATTGACAGCGCCGCTCACACCCGGCGCAGCGAGGGTGGCAAAGTTTTCAGTGGCGGCCCCAACAACTGGCGCATCGAAAACGTCTGGGTCACGCACTCGCTCACCGGCCCCTGGCTCGAAGGCCGCAACGGAATCATGCGCGGCTGTCGTATCCGCTCGACCTACGCCGACGCCATCAATCTCAATAATGGCGCCAGCAACAACCTCATTGAAAACAACCACATTCGCGGTTGTGGCGATGACGGAATCGCGGTGCTGTCCGAAACCGAGTTCAAAAAACCGCCCTCGGTCGGCAACCATGTGCGCTTCAATACGGTGAGCGCGATTTGGTGGGGCCACAACGGCGATATCGCCGGTGGTAGCGGCCATGTCGTGGAAGACAACATTTTCGTCGATAACGCCAAAATGGGTTGTTTTACCCTCAACCTGCCCGGCGCCTACGAGATGAACCCACTCCACGACACCCTCATCACGCGTAACTCGTTCATTCGCGGCGGCGGCAACTACGCCTTTCAAAAGCGGGGCGCGATCTGGATTTACTCGGACAGCGCCGCCATCAGCAACGTTCTTTTCCAAGACAACGTCATTCTCCAACCGATTTTCCGGGGCATTCAATTGACCGGAGCAAAAAGCCAGCAAATCACTTTCGAGAACAATCTCATCGACGGGCCGGGAGAAGATGCCATCGCCATCAGCGGCGAAGTCACTGGCTTCGCGACTTTCAAATCTAACCAGGTGCGCCATCTCCCTTCAGGAGCAAAAGCGCTGGCCAACGCGAGCAAGCCCAGTTTTGTCGTCACCCAAACCGGCAATTCATGGCAGTAATTGAAAGCAAAAAGGAAAACCCCATGAAAAATCACATCGAAAAACCTGTCAACAACCGCATTCCTGCCCGTTTGGGCTTTACCCTCATCGAATTACTCGTGGTTATAGCTATAATAGCAATCCTCGCGGCAATTCTGTTTCCAGTGTTTGGACGCGCGAGGGAAAACGCGCGCCGCAGTTCGTGCCAGTCCAATCTCAAGCAGCTCGGTCTGGCTATGGCACAATACACTCAGGATTATGATGAAAGGGTAGTTCCCTATAGTTCGGATGGTTCATCAGGAGCCGCAAATGCCATCGCATCCTCATGGTCGTCGGTTTTGCAACCTTACTTGAAGAGCACTCAGATCTTCATTTGCCCCAGCAATGCTAACAACAACACCATCACCTACACCTACAACGCGCGTTACGGCGGCGCGGGAACCGCTCTTGCGGCTATTGTTCTTCCGGTGCAAACTCCAGTGTTCCTGGAAGGACGCGGCATCAACGACCCCAATTTGAGACAAGGCTTGGCCTTTTTCACTCAAAGCACCGGTTCTTTCGATGGTCGGCACCTTGATACTTCCAACGGAAAGTGGAACGGCTCCACATCAGCAGCCGATGGCGTTCAGGCTTGGGGCCAGCCTTTCGTTCGACATTTCGACGGCATGAACTTTCTCTTCGCCGATGGCCATGTCAAGTGGCTCCGCAACCAGAAAGACAATGTGCCCTATGCCAAAGATGTAGATTACAATCCAGACGGCAACATCAAAACGCCGGTGGATTATTGAGCGACGATTTTAAGCTCAGGCTCGCAAGTTGAAAAAGTGTGGACTAAAAATCTCGTGCAGAGCAAATATCCATACCTTTCCTCTCAGAAGCAGTCTGAAAAGTTGCGGGGAAGTTCGAGTCTTCTCCGCGACATACAAGAAAACCTCGCTGGTTCTTCGGAATCGGCGGGGTTTTCGCGTTTCAGTTGAAATAGAAGCAGGGAAGAAAAGAAAGGAAGAAAAATCCAAATAGAAACATCCGTTCTTCTATTCTTCTATGCCGTGAAGCGCTAAATTCTTCTATTCCAACTGAAACGCGAAACCTAACATCTATATCTCTTTAGATACTTTCCTATCACAAATATGCGTGACGCGATTGCGACCTTTTTCTTTGGATTGATAGAGCGCGGCGTCAGCGGCTTGCAGCAGATCGGCGGTGGTTTTGTGGATCGGGAGCAGGCTGGAAACGCCCAGACTTGCGGTGACGGCGCGCTCTTTCCACGGCGCGCTCTCGATTTTCTCGCGCAGCCGTCCGGCCAGAATCATCGCGCCCTCGGCGTCGGTGTTGGGCAGTAGCACGACGAACTCTTCGCCGCCGTAGCGCGCCAGAAAGTCCGTCCCGCGCACCGCCGCCATCAGAACGCTCGCCACGCGTTTCAAAACCTCGTCGCCCGCCGGATGGCCAAAAGTGTCGTTGAACTGCTTGAACTTATCGACATCGAGCATCACCACACTGAGCGGCGTGCCGTAGCGCCGCGCGCGCGACCATTCTTCGTCGAATTTTTCCGAAAAAGCGCGCCGGTTTTTGGCGCCGGTGAGCGCGTCGTGAGTGGCGAGCGCTTCGAGTTTGTCGTTGGCTTCCAAGAGCGCTTTTTGCTGCCGGGCCAAAGAATTTTTGGCGTTTTCGCGCTCGATTTCGCCGCCGACCCAATCCGCCATCAGTTGCAAAAGTTCGATTTCCTCGTTGCTAAAAGGTTTGTCGCGCGCGGTGGAACTGGCAAACGAGAGCATCCCAAACAGCTCGTTTTCCACCACAACTGGCGCGCCGAAATACGCTGCGCCCTCGTTTTTGGCGATAAAAGGAGACTCCTGCCAATGGGTGTAATCGGGCAGAAAATTCAGGCCCAAAAGCGCGGCTTCGCTGGCGGTGTCGGCGCGCGCAATCGTCAGCGCCGGTCGAATGCGCCGGTCGGGGCTTTGCACCCACAGCGTTTCGAAATCGGCGCCCGAAAAACGGCCTATCACGCCGGTGGGAAGCTCGAAACGCCCGCAGCCCATCGCCAAAAGCGAGCGGATTTTGCCGTCCAGATCGCGCGATTTGTCGCCCGCGATGACCTGATAAAGCGCGCTAATCGCCTCGCGCGCGCCAACGAGTTCAGTTTCGGCACTCGCCTGGGCGGTCGTGTCCCGAAAGGCGAGCAGAACATGGTCGTTGGGACGCGCTTTGCCCGACTTTTGGCCGCAGAGAACGGCGTGAAACAGCGCGCCATCATTGCTGAAAAAGCGGCAAGAAATCGAGAAATCGGCGCGGTGGCCGCCCAGAATTTCGTGGAGAGGCGTGCGGGCGCGCATCAGGTCGTCGGGATGAAAAAGTTGGGGAAAACTGCCTTCCGAGCCGAACCAACGCTCGAACGCCGCGTTTTTGCGGGTAATCTTCTCGCCTTCATCGACGATGGCGAGGGGGAACGGCATTCGCTCGAACCAATCGGGCGTTTTGGAGGTTTCCGTCGTGCCCGCGCCCGATTTTTTGAGCGCAAATCCGAGCGCCGCGCCGAGCGTAAGAGCGCCGATTCCCACGCCCAGCATCAGCGGCAAAGGCGCCGATTTCGGCGCCGGGGCTGGTTTTTTCGGCGCGGTTTTGGCTTGTGCCTGGACAGATGCGGGGAAAAACAGCGCGGCGCCCAAAAGGAGCGTAGGAAAGCAATGGCGGCGGTTCATGGCGAAAAATCTTTCTCTTTATATGCCACATATGCCACACAAACACGGATGGCAGCGCGGCGGCGCTCAACAACCTTTATGAAAACCCGAAACGCTTAAAGGTGGCGCGCGCGCGCGGAGTTTGCAAAAAACGCCAGAACTTCAGCGCGCCCGCGCGATGGGGCGCGTTGTGGACGAGCGCCATCGGATAAATCACGCTCTGGTGCGACCCCGGCGGCGCGATGGCGACGATTCGCACGGTTTTGGAACTCAGAGCGTCGGTTTTGTAGACGATTCCGGCGTCGGCGTTGCCAGTTGCGACGGTATTCAAAACCGCGCGCACATCTTTGGCGAAGATGAGTTTCGGGCGCAAAATCGCGCTCAAACTCAGGAAATCGAAGGTCTGGCGCGCGTAATCGCCCGCCGGAACGCCCGGCCCGCCGATGGCAATCACTTTGACGTTTGGGCCGCGCAAATCGGCGAAAGAGCGCAGTTTCGAAGTTTCGGGCGCGATCAGAACCAGTTTGCCGCGCGCCAGAACGCGCCGCGTGGCGCCGTCGATATCGCCCTGAGAAGCGAGTTGCGCGATGTTTTTGCGCGCGGCGGCGATGAAGAGATCGACGGGCGCGCCGGCCTCGATCTGCTTTTGCAGCGCGCCCGACGAGCCGAAATTGAAGCGAACCTGCGGCCCGGTGCGCCCGAAATCGTTGCCCAGGGTCGTTAAGGCATCGCGCAGCGAGGCCGCCGCCGAAACCGTGATTTCATCGGCGCGCGCGCTGGGCGCGCGGGCGCAAAACAGCGCGATGAAAAGTGCGAAATTGGATTTAGGAAAGAGATTTCTCATAGCCTTTGCGCGCGCCGTTTTCCCAGCGCGCCAGCGACCAGCAAAAACGCGAAATTGGCGGCGCCCAGCCAGAAAGCATACCTGGCTGCGGTGCTGTAGTCGCCGTTTTCGGACGCGAAATAGAGCGCGACCGGCGCGGTCAAACTCTGGCCCGCGACGTTGCCGGCGACCATCACCGTGGCGCCGAACTCGCCCAAAGCGCGCGCGAAAGCCAGAATCGCGCCCGCCCACAGTCCCGGCGCGGCGAGAGGCAACGTGACCGTCCAAAAGGCGCGCCCCGGCGTGGCGCCCAGGCCGCGCGCGGCATCTTCGAGATGAAAATCGACACCCGCAAGAGCGACGCGCGCGCTCTGGAAAATCAGCGGAAACGCCACAATCGCCGCCGCAAGCAGCGCTGCGAGCGGCGAAAACAGGATTTGGAAGCCCATTTCGAGCAGAATTTTGCCGATTGGCCCGCGTTTGCCGAGCAAAAACAGCAAAATCAGGCCGGTAACGACCGGCGGTAAGACGAGCGGCAGCAAAAACAGGCTTTCGAGCGCGCTTTGAAACGGAAAACGGCGCCGACGCAGCCACAATGCGGCGCCAACGCCGAGCGGAAAAGCCAGCAACAGCGCGCCCAATGCCACCCGAAGCGAAAGATAAAGCGGGTGGAGATCGAAGGGCATCGCGGGTTGGGAATGGGGAAAATGGAGGTTGGTGGCGTGGAGACCCCACCCTAACCCTCCCCGCAAGCGGAGAGGGAACCGGTCAGTTCCGCACTCAGTGAAAGTTGCAGGAAACGCGATAATGACCGGTTCCCTCTCCGGTAATCCGGGGAGGGTTAGGGTGGGGTCTCCACGCGACGAAACATCGCCTTTATCTCTCTTGCGCGGCGATCACGCCGCCCTCGCCGCGCGCTTTGGCGCGGTGTTTCCACTCGGCGGCGGCTTCGCCGAGATGGGCGACTGAAACCCAGGCGCTGGGTTCGACCGGCAAAATCACCGCGGTGAGGCGCGCGAGCGGAAACTCTTGCGCGCCTCCGTCGCGGTTTTGGCCGCTGAAGACGCCGCGCGCGAAAACATCATCTCCGACCGCGCGGCGCACCACGTCGGCGAAGCCGAGCGCGCCCTTTTGGGCCAAAATCGCGGTCCGCGTCGGCGGGCAAATCATCAGGAAATCGTCGCCGCCGATGTGTCCGGCGAAATCGCCGCACTGCGCGGCGAGGTGGCCCAGCAGCGCGCCGGTTCCGGCGATCACCTGGTCAGCGATGGCGAAGCCGAAAGTGTCGGCAAACGGCTTGAAAAAGTCGAGATCGAAGTAAACCACGCTGAAACTCTCGTTTTTGGCGACGCGACTTTCGATTTCGAGTGCAATCGCGCGGCCTCCGGGCAGTCCGCTCGACGGGTTGCGGTCGCCCTCGCGCGCCACCAAACGCAGCAGCGCGGCGACGCGCGCCGAGAGTTCGCGTGGCTCGAAGGGTTTGACCAGATAATCGTCGGCGCCCGCCTCGAAACCTTCGAGTTTGAAGTCGATATTGCCCAGCGCCGTCAGCATCAACACCGGCACGCGCGACAGAAACGGGTTGGTTTTGAGCGCGCGGCACACGTCCACGCCGTCCATGCCGGGCATGGAGCGGTCGAGAACCACCAAGTCCGGCTCGCGCGCCGCGATCTGTTCGAGCGCGGCGAAGCCGTCGGGCGCGATTTCGACCTCATGGCTCGCCATGCGAAGAATCTGGCGCACCAGCGAGGAGATAGTGGGGTCGTCGTCCACGCAAAGAATGTAGGCCATTGGAAAAATCGGAGAGTCAGTTTGAAAAGTCGGAGCGCGGGCGTCTCGCCCGCATCGAAAGCGCTTTGTTTTCATCCGAAATCGGCTCATTCAGCTGCCATCTCTGCGGGCGAGACGCCCGCGCTCCGACTTTTCAAACTGACTCTGAGGGGAATCTTGGAAGTTTCGCCGCTTAAAAGTTCGCGGCGATGAGGGTGATGAAAGGTTGTGGCCCTGTTGCGCCCCACTGCCACAAACGCGCCGCTTCAAACGGTTGCCAACCGGCGAAGTTCGCCATTATTTCCGGCAAACTCCAGCGATAAATCGTGCCCTCCAACGGATTTTCCGCTTCTTCTTCGCGCGCGAAAACCGAAAGTCCGATCACTCCGCCCGGCGCGACCAGGTTTTTGACCTTGGAAAGCGCATCCGGTGCGTCTTCGCCGAGAAATTGCAGGCTGTTGATGGAAAGCACCAGATCGAAACGTTCGCTCGTCTCCCAATCTCGCAAATCCGCTTGAATCAAGGTCGCGGTGCGCTCTTTCTCGGCGAGAAGGCGCCGCGTTTTGGCCAAACCTTGATCCGTCCACTCCACGCCGGTCACATCGTAGCTGCTCTCCACCAGATAATTGACATCCTGCCCTTCGCCGCTTCCGACATCGAGCGCGCGTCCGCCGCGCGATTGCAGCGGGCGATGATAGCGCACCGCGCGACGCGCGACCGGGCCGGCATCGTAGCCGTAATAAAACTGCGGCGAGGCGAAAATCTCGCTCCAACGCTTGAATTCGGAATCCATACAAAAGACCAACTCGAACACGAAGAAGCGGCGAGACGGTGATCAAACCGCCTCGCCGCTCTCTTTTTGCTGACTTGTCGATTTACTTCTCTTCTATCGTCAGTTTGGTGATGGTGTCGCCCTTTTGGATCGCGTCCACCACGTTTTGTCCGCTCGTCACCTGGCCGAAAACGGTGTGTTTGCCATCCAAATGCGGCGTGGCGACATGGGTGATGAAAAACTGCGAGCCGTTGGTGTTCGGCCCGGCGTTGGCCATCGACAAGCTGCCGATTTTGTGGCGCTTGAAGCCGCCGCTCAGTTCGTCCTTGAATTTGTAGCCCGGCCCGCCGCTGCCGGTGCCCTGCGGGTCGCCGCCCTGAATCATGAAATCGGCGATGACGCGGTGGAATTTGAGGCCGTCATAGAAGCCGTCGCGCGCCAGAAAGACGAAATTGTTGACCGTCATCGGCGCTTCGGCGGCGAAAAGTTCGGCGACGATGGGGCCTTTAGAGGTCTCGAAAGTCGCGGTGTAGGAATTGGAAACGTCAATCGTCATTGGGGGAGCGGAAGCGTAAGTTTTCATAGCGTCGCGGCGGGTTAGCAAAAATTGGGCCTTTCAATGGGTCAAACGCGCCACCAAAACCCGCTCAATGCCCACCAAATCGCGCCGCGCGGCCTCGACTCGCCAACTTTTTTCCTCGAATATCGCTCGAATTGGCTCGAATTGCCCCGCGCCGAGTTCCACCGCGACGAAGCCCTTTCTCGAAAGCACGCTTTTCGCGCCCGCCGCGATGCCGCGATACGGATCGAGGCCATCTTCGCCGCCGTCTATCGCCAATTTCGGCTCGAAATCGCGCACGCCGACTTCCAATTCCGCGATTTCCGCCGCCGCGATATAAGGCGGATTGCTGACGATGGCGTCGAATGGCGCGAAGAGTTTCAATGGAGCGAAGAGTTTCAATGGAGCGATCCAATCGCCCGCGCCGCGCAAAAAAATCACCTGCGCGCCGTGCAATTCCGCATTTCTGGCCGCGATTTCCAGCGCGCCTTTCGAAATATCCAGCCCAAAAACCTCGAAATCAGGCCGCTCCAACTTCAAACTCACCGCGATGATCCCCGAACCCGTCCCCAAATCCGCGACTCTCGCCCCGCGCGTTGCCCAATTATCGCCCAGCAACTCCAAAGTCGTCTCCACCAGCAGTTCCGTTTCCGGCCTGGGAATCAAAACCCGCTCATCGACCGCCCATTCCCGCCCGAAAAACGGAGCTTTGCCCAAAATGTAGGGAATGGGACGACCGCGCGCGGCGTCTGCAAGCCAATCTTGTAACTTTCGCTGCGCTGCCGCCTCTAAAGTCGCTTCCGGCGCCACCAAATGACTGAAACGCGTCCCGCTTGCGCCGTCGAGCAGCAGTCGCGCGTGAAGATGGGCTTCCGACCTCGTTAAATGCCCCTCATCCGTGAGAAACTGAGTCGCGCTTTCGAGCCATCGCTGATTGGTCATTGCTTCATCCCTGTTCCCTTTCCCGTTTTCATGCTTCCCAATATCGTCCGGCGCGGCGTTTTCGCTGCGCTTTTGCTTTGCCCCGCCTTCGCGCTCGCCCAAACCGCGCCCGCGCCGCCCATAGCGCCGCCCACAACGCCCTCGGCCACAACGCCCGCCGCCACGCCGATTCCCGTCCCAAGCGACACGCCTCTCGTCGCGCCGGCGACCGTTCCCGGCACCGCGCAGCCCCTCACGCCCAACCTCAATCAAAACAGCGTCGCGCCCGTCATCGCGCCCGGCATCGCGCCCGGCACCAACGGCGCCACTTCCGTCCCCACCGCACCCAATTCCGCTGCCACAACCGCCACACCGACCCCGACGCCCACTAAACCGCCCGTTTTTCCCGCGCGCGGCACGCTCAAAATCGATGGCGACGGCCAAAACTTGTCGGTTTTCGCCATCGGCGTCGATGCCGCCGAACTTTTGACCGCCATCGCCTCGCGCGCGGGTCTCAAAGTCGTCATCGACGACACCGTTTCGCGCAAAATCACCCTTTCCGTCAAAGACAAACCCGCCCGCGAAGTCATTTCGTCCATCGCCAGCGGTTATGGCCTCTCCGCCGCCGAAGTCGAAGGCGTCACCATCGTCTCCGAAGGCATCCCGCGCACGCCATCGAGCTATTTATTGTCCGACATCGACCAGATTTCCACCAAATACGTCGATGCCGCCAACGCGCGCAACCTTTTGCCGGTCTTTTTGCAGGATTACGTCAAAGTCAACGCCCAGCAAAACGCTGTCGTCTTGTCCGCGCCCGCCGATGTGATCCAAAAATTCCGCGCCGATGTCGCCGGATTCGACATTCCCGCCTCGCAAATCCTCGTCGATCTGCTCCTCGTCGAACTCACCGACAGCGGTTTGCGCCAACTCAACCTCTCGCTCAACTATCAGAACAGCGGCAACGCGCTCACCATCTCGCCTTCCAACGGCAGCGTCACTTTTCGCGCCCTGTCCAAACTTCCCGACCTCTTTGGCTCGACTTTGGTCGCCTTGCAGGAAAAAGGCATTGCCCGCGTCCGCGCCAACCCGCGCATTGCGACGGTTTCGGGCCGCCGCGCCTCGATTTTCGTCGGACGCCAGCGCTATATCGTCACCCCCATCGACACCGGAAGCGGCCAACGCAACTTCATCGACGCCGGTGTGCGCCTCGAAATCACGCCCTACACCGGCGGCGAAAAGCAAATCATCATCGACCTCAACGCCGAAGTCTCCACCCTCTCGGCGGTTGACCCGACCACGCGCTTGCCGGAGAAATCGACGCGCACCGCCAACACCAAAGTCCGCGTTTTGGACGGCCAAACCATCGTCATCGGCGGTTTGAAGCAATCCGAAACCAGCGATGTCCGCACCAGCGTGCCGGTTTTGGGCAAATTGCCGATTCTCGGCCCGCTGCTTTTCCAAAGTCGCAACAAGCGCACCACCGACACCGAACTGGTGCTGTTCATCACGCCGCGCATCCTCAGCGACACCGGCCATTTGCCCCAATCCGAAGAAGACGAACTCAAAAAACGCTTCTTAGCGCCCAATTTGAGCGCGCCGCTCGCCCCCGCCACGCAGTTGGACGCCTATCCCAAGTTCAAAGAAGCCGCGCCGATGCCCGATTCGGCGCCCAAAAGCCAGTAAAACGGTCTTTCTACCGTAAAGATGAAGCCCAGCACGTTAAAGATGATGCCCAACACGTTGACGGCAGACAAACAATCCAAAGTTTTTGGTCTACCATCAACATGTTGGAGGTTGCCGCTGACGCGTTGGAGGCTGCCGTTAACGCGTTGGAGGATGCCGTTGACGTGTTGGGGGTTGCCGTTAATGCGTTGTAGGTTGCCTTTAACGTGTTGGAGGCTGTCGTTAAGGCGTTGGCGGTTACCGTTAATGCGTTGGAGGCTGCCGTTAACGTGTTGGAGGTTGCCGTCAACGCGTTGGAGGCTGCCGCCAAGGTGTTGGGCATCATCTTCAACGTTTTGGAGACTGCCGTCAACGTTTTTCGTAGTTCTGGCGATGTTTTGGCTGTTGCTGAGTCCGGCGCAGGCCCAACAATCGCGCAATGCGATCAATGTCACCGCGATTCGCGTCAAAAAACTGCCCAATGCGGTGCAAATTCGCATCGAAACCGACGGAACGGTGCAATTTGGTGCTGATCTGGCTGATTTTATTGATTTCAGCAGCGGATTTGGCCTCAAATCGACACAGAGTTTGCGGCTTCGCTTGCCCAACGCGCGCTCCAAAGTGCCGACCTACGTGCCGCTCGACGCTTATCCGATTGATGGCGCCTTCGTCGCGCGCGGGCAGGAGCCATTCGAGCGTCCCTTTTTCGGCGGCAATGGCGATGCCGCCAACGAGTTGAATGTGCAGGTCGAATTGCGCTTCGCGGCGCCGATTCGCATCCGCCGCTTCCAGCCTGATGCCAATGGCGGCCTCGATTTCGGCGGCGTTTTGGGGCCGCTCGAAGCGCTCATCGAGCTGTCCAGCGACCGCCGCGCCATCGTGGTGACCGTCATCACCGACCGCTCCGATTCGCTGGCGACCAAGCGGCTCGACCGTTCGCCGCGCGCGGATCGCCATTCGACTCTGCTTTTAGGCGGGCGCAAAAACGGGCGATTTCGGCTCGAAACCGTGCATACCCCGCTCAAAAACGTGCTGGATAGCGTGGCGCAAATCACCAAAAGCGAGTTTTTGACGCGACCCGAAGTCGCGGATTTGGATGTTTCGCTCAATCTGCCCGACGCGAATGAGGCCGAACTGCTCGCCGCGCTGCAAAACGCCTATGGAATTGGCGTGCGCGAGGAAAACGGAGCGACGATTCTGGGTCGCGGCGGCGAATTTTTCGAAACCCGCACTGTGGGGTTGCAAAATCTGTCGCCCGATGCGGCGCGCTTGCTGTTTCCCGACTTTTTGCTGCCCTTTTTGCGCGCCGACCGCGAGTCGAATTCGCTTCTGGTGTCGCAAACCGCGCCGATGGCCGCCAAAATCGCCACCGATTTAGCCCGATTGGACGTGCCGCGCGCGCAATTCGAGATCAGCGTCGAGGCGTGGGAACTGAGCGACACGCGCGAGGTCAATCAAACCCTCAATTTGACGCGTTCGATTGGCGGCGATTCGCAGGTTTTGGATTTCGGAGCCGGCACGGCGTCGGTGCGCGTCCAAACCGGGCAGACGAACCGGCTTTCCGCCACGCTCAATGCGCTGTCGCAGCGCGGGCGGGCGCGATTGGTGGCAAGTCCGCGCGTCACGGCGCTGTCGGGCGAGCGCGGCACGCTATTTTTGGGGCAAACGCGCTATATTCAAGTGCTGCAAAACCGCTTCGGCGGGCAAAGCGCACAGGCGCTCGCGCTGCAAATCGGCACGACTTTGGGCGTCACGCCGCGCGGCGACGGGCAGGGCGGGGAAATCTTGCTCGACATCGCGCCGCGGGTGTCGAGCATCGACGAAATCGAGGCCCGAACCGGTCTGCCGACGTTGGGAATCCGCGAATCGAGCGGCACCATCCGCGTCGGCGACGGCGACAGCCTGATCCTGGCGGGCCTGGATTTCGATCTCGACGCCAAAGCCAGGCGGAAAACGCTGAAAATCCTGCCCTCGAAGCGCGAAACCGGCGACGCACGCGCGCTTTTGGTGCTGGTGACGGCGAAACGGGTGGGAATTGGGGGCGAAACGAGCCGCGCAAGTGAGATTGAACCGATTCCCCCGCCAAATCGCAGGTGACCGGTTCCCTCTCCGCTTGCGGGGAGGGTTAGGGAGGGGTTCACGAGCGAAGCGAGAAGTCGCATTTTCCAAACTGGAAATCCTCTTCATTAGACCCCTCCCTAACCCTCCCCGCAAGCGGAGAGGGAACCGGTCAAATCGCGTTCGCGTGAATCGCGTTCGCGTGAATCGCGTTCGCGCAAATCACATGAAAACCTTACTTTTCGCGTCTCGCATGGCGCTCTTTTGCTTCACAGCGCTGCTTTTGACAGCGCCGGGTGCGTTCGCGCAGCCGCGTTCTTACACCACCATCACGAAAGTCACGACTAATGTGCTGTCCAATGGCGTGCAAATCACCGTGGCGGCGGATGGCATTTTGCAGTTCGATGACGCCGACGGCTCCGGCCAGCGCATGAGCGTGAACTTTCCCGACGCGCGCAACGGAACCGGCAAGAATTTCATCAATTTGAACCGTTATCCGGTCTCCACCATCACGCTTTCCACGCCGCAGGGCGCGCAAAATGGCATCGGTCTGCGGATGCAAATCTCTAACTTCATCTCGACGACCTCGACTTTCACCAAAACGCCCGACGGTCAGGGCGTTTTGATCACGGTGCAATCCGACCGCACGCTTCCCGGCGCGGCCAAGGCGGGTGCGGGCACCGCGACCGGCGCCAAATCCACTGATGAGAGCGACACGGCGGCCACGGTGAGTTTCGAGGCCGGCAAAATCTCGCTGCGCGCCGTCAAAGCCGACATTCACGAATTGATGGGCGCCATCGCGCAAAAAAGCGGCTTCGCGGTCGCGGTTGATGACGCCGTTGACCGCAAAGTCAGCCTCAATTTGCAGGATGTCACGCCCGAAGTCGCGGTTCGCACCGTCGCGGCGGCTTATGGCCTGGCCATCGCGCCGATTAATGGCATCACCATGCTGACGCAGGGCGAAACTTCCGATTTGGCGACCTATCGCGCGAGTGAAACCCAGAGTTTTCGCATCCAAAACACCCAGGCGGGCACCTTGTCGGGACTTTTGCCCAACTTTTTGTCGGGATACGTCAAAGTCAACGCCGAGCAAAACGCGGTTGTGGTGACGGCGCCTTCGCAAATGCTCGCCAAAATCGGCAGGGATTTGAAAAAAGTCGATATCGTGACGCCGCAGATCCTCATCGAAGCGATTGCGGTCGAGCTTTCCGACACCACCGATCTCGATATCGGTCTTCGCCTCGGCAATCCCAACGCCGGCCAGTTCGCTTCGGCAGATGTGGGCGGCGGCTCGATTTCTTATTCGACCATCGGCGCTTTGCCGCGCAATTTCGAGGCGAATTTGCGCGCGCTCGAACTCAAAGGCCGCGCCAGAGTGCGCGCGCGCCCGCAAATGGTCGTCGTCAACGGCGAAGATGCCAGCCTTTTCATCGGTTCGCAGCGCTTTATCCTCACCCAGTTCAACCAGTCGGGCCAAACCCAGAACCGCATTCAGCCCGTCGATGTCGGCGTGAAACTCTATGTGCGACCGCTCACCGGCGGCAACGGCGAAATCACCACGCGCATCGCGCCCGAAATCTCCAACATCACCGAACTTGACCTGGGAACCGGTTTGCCGGTGCTTTCCACGCGGCGGTCGGACACCACGGTGCGCGTCAAAGACGGCGAAACCATCGCCATTGGCGGCCTGACTTTGGATCAGGAACAGGTTCGCAACGGCAAAATCCCCCTCTTGGGCGACATCCCGATTTTGGGTAGAATCTTTCGTTCCCGCAAGAAAACCTCGGTGCGAACCGAACTGGTCGTTTTCGTCACGCCCCGCATCTTGACCGCCAATGACGCCTTTTTTGTCAAAAACGGACAAAATGGCACGCCGCGTGCTGAAACCACAGTTGTTGACCAACAGAATGGCAACGTCAAGCCGTGAATTGCGTCCAGCGCTTTAACCCCCATTCCCAACAAAGGAAACCATTTTTGGTTTGAACCGATATGTCAAGCAAAACCCATGTCCTCGTCATCGATGATGACAAACAAACTGGCCAAGGCCTTATTACTCAGTTGGAAGAAGCCGGATTTGCGACTTCTATTGCCAGTAGCACCCAAAACGCTCTCTCTAAGCTCCGCGAAGCGCGCCCTGACGCCATCGTTTTAGATATGAACCCGCGCAACGGCGACGCGGAATTTCTCCGCACCATCCGCTCCGAAGGCGATTTCGCTTCGAGCGCGCCGATTATTCTCCTCACGCCCAAAGGCGCCGAAACCGAAGCGGTGTCGGCGATTTCGACCGGCGCCGACGATTTCATGGTCAAGCCGGTGCGCGGCGCCGAACTCGCGGCGCGTTTGCAGATCGCTCTGCTCAAAAACAAGCATTCCGAAGCGCCCTCGCGCGCCGTCGCGCTACGCGCCGGCCCGATTTTCCTCAACGCCGACCGCCGCGAAGTCTATTTGCGCTTCGACAACGGCGAAATCCGCCCGCTGTCGCTCACCAAACGCGAATTCGCGCTCTTGCGCGCCTTGATGCAGCGCAAAGGCCAGATGATGTCGCGCCAGCAACTCGTTGACGAGGCGTTTGGCGAAGGCGCCAAAGTCGATCCGCTCAATCTGGGCGCCTACGTTCACCGTTTGCGCGAAAAAGTCGAACCCAACCGCGCCAACCCGCGCCACATCGTCACCGACCGTGGTTTGGGCTTCAAAATCATCGATTGATTGAGCCGCTGGTCAAAGCCGTTTGAAAAAGGGCAGCCCTCGCCGACAACTTTTCTGTTAAGTTGTCGGCGAAGGTTGCCCTTTTTGCTGGTTGCGGCTGCGGGCACTTTTCGCCTCACGCGTCGCAACGATTACAAAATTTCGGCGCACTCGTTCTGAGTTGAAGCCGCCGATATCCGCGCGTAGCTCCATCACTCATCAGTCCAAGCCTCGATTTGAAAGCGCGTTTCGTCCGGGCGCAGCGTGTCGTGACCGCTCCACTGACTACATTTTGCCGCGCATCATTTTGCCGGGATTAAAGCCGCGCGGCATCTTCATTTTGCCGCTCTGCATCGCTTGAAGCTGCTTCATCATTTTTTTCATGTCGCGGAATTGGTTTAAGAGCTTGTTGATCTCCTGAACACTGGTGCCCGAACCCGCCGCGATGCGTTTTTTGCGCGAAGAGCCGATGATGTCGGGGTCGCGGCGCTCTTTTGGCGTCATCGACAAGACAATCGCTTCGATGCGCGCCATCACTTTGTCGTCCATTCCGAGATTTGTGCCGGCGGGGAGTTTGTTCATGCCGGGCAGCATCCCCAAAATGTTTTCCAGCGGCCCCATTTTCTTCATTTCCTTCATCTGCGACAGGAAATCTTCGAAATCGAAGACGCCGGAACGCATTTTGGCTTCCATTTTGGCGGCTTCTTTTTCGTCGAACTGGGTTTCGGCGCGCTCAATCAGCGATAAAACGTCGCCCATGCCGAGGATGCGGCCCGCCATGCGGTCGGGATGAAAAACTTCGATGGCGTCGAGCTTTTCGCCGGTGCCGATGAACTTGACGGGGACTCCGGTGACGGCGCGCACGCTCAAAATTGCGCCGCCGCGCGCGTCGCCGTCCATTTTGGTGAGAACCACGCCGGTGAGCGGCAGCGCTTGGTTGAAGGCGGCGGCGGCGGAAACCGCGTCTTGGCCGGTCATCGCGTCGAGCGCGAGCAGCGTTTCGTTGGGACTCGTCATTTCGGCGATGAGCTTGACCTCGCTCATCATGGTTTCATCGACGTGAAGGCGGCCGGCGGTGTCGATAATCACCACGTCGAGACCCTTTTCACGCGCATGAGCAACGCCGCGTTGCGCGATATGGACGGGATTGGCTTTGCCCTCTTCGTAAACCGGCACGCCGACCTGAGCGCCAACGGTTTGAAGCTGCAAAATGGCTTGCGGACGGTAGATATCGCAGGCGACGAGCAGCGGTTTTTTGCCTTCGCGCTTGAGAAGCGCGGCGAGTTTGGCGGCGGTGGTGGTTTTTCCCGTTCCTTGAAGTCCCGCGAGCAAAATCACCGTCGGCGGGCGACTCGACCAGGCGATGCGGTGCGCCGAGCCGCCGAGAAGCGCTTGCAGTTCGTCGCGCACGATGGCGATGACCTGGGTTTCGGGCGAAAGCGAGTCGAGAACCGACTGACCAACGGCCTTTTCGCGCAGAGATGCGACGAAATCTTTGACGATTTTGAAGTTGACATCGGCTTCTAAAAGCGCCAAACGCACTTCGCGCAGCGCGGCATCGACATCAGCCTCGGAGATGCGGCCTTTGCCGCGCAGTTTGGCGAAAGTGTCGGAAAGTTTCTGGGATAAATTGGCGAGCATATTGGGAATCAGTGTAGCTTTGACGCACAAAACGGCCCGCGAATGGGTCGCGGGCCGTTGGGAAGAAATGGCAAGGCGTTAGGGCGTGGTGGCGACGGCTCTCTTGCGGCCAAACAGGAAATAATCGAGCGACAAAAGGCCGGGGCCGATGAGGAAAAGCGCGAGCGCGATGACGAAATAAAGCGCCGAGGACTCGGATGAGTCGCCGCCTTTAGGATCGATGAGCATCTCGCCCGCGTTCAGGTTGTGGAGTGTAGCGACGAACATGGTGCACATCACGCCCCAGCAAGCGAGCGGGAAAAACGCGCCGAAAATGAGTCCCAGACCGCCAAAAAATTCCGAAAAAGCGGCCAAAGCCTGGAGAACCGGGGGCGTTCCGGCGATGAAGCCATCGCCCCAGTGAAAGGGATTAGCGATTTTGCCCAGACCATATTGGGCGAGCGCGTAACCGACGAAAATTCGCAGAAACAACAGGCCCACGGCGGGCAAACCATCGGGATAATGTCGAAAATTGCGGAGATAGTTCATAGGGTTCTCACCATGCGGGCGCGCGTTGAAAGCAAATTTGGTTCCCCGCGGCGATTGGCGATGGCGTGGGGGCATGGCATCCTTGTGTCACCCTTTATGCGCAATCCACTCGCAACTCAAACCGCCGCGATGCTGCGCGCGGCGGCTCCCTTTCAAAAACCCGCGCTTTTGGGCTTCGACGGCTTCATCGACACCATCTGTGATGTCGTGGACACGCGCGAAAACGCCGAGAATTATCAGCGCGTGGCGACCTTGGCCGCCTTTGGCGCGCGCATCGCGGCGGCGGCGGGCCAATCGACCAACATCGAGATCGTGCCAACCCTCGTCAAACTCGGCGGCAACGGCCCCATCATGGCCAATGCGCTCACCGCGCTCGGCGTGCCGGTGACATATTGCGGCATGACCGGCTTCCCGCAAACCCATCCGGTCTTCGCCGATTTCGGGACGCGCGCCCAACTGCTGCCGGTGTGCGAACCGGCGCTCACCGACGCTTACGAGTTCGACGACGGCAAGCTCATCGCCGGAAAACACGCCACGGTCGCCGAAATAACTCACCAAAACATCCTTGAACGCGTTGGCGAAGTCGCGTGGCGCGCGGCGTGGCAAAGCGCGAGTTTCGTGGCGATGGTCAACTGGACGATGCTGCCGCATATGACGGCGCTCTGGCAGCAAATCCAGCGCGATTTCCCTTCATCAGACGAGCGCAAAACGCTGTTTTTCGATCTCGCCGACCCGGAAAAGCGCTCCGATGAGGACATTGACGAGGCTTTGCAAACCCTCGCGGCTTTCCAAAAAAATCACCACGTGATTCTGGGCCTCAACGAGAAAGAATCGGTGCATATCGCCAACGTTTTGCATCTCGAAACCCCGCTTGGTGGCGTTTTAAGCAGCGAAACCGCGCCCGAACTCGCCGCCGCGATTCGCGCGCGCCTCGAAATCGGCGTCGTGGTGATTCATCCGACCAAATTCGCCGCCGCCGCGACGAAAAACGAGGCGGCGTGCGCGCCCGGCCCGTTCATCCAAAGCCCCAAAATCTCGACCGGCGCGGGCGACCATTTCAACGCCGGTTTCTGTTTCGGCCAACTCCTCGGCGCAACGCTGGAAGAAAGCCTGCAAATCGGTGTCGGCACGTCGGGTTTCTATGTTCGCAGCGCGCAAAGCCCGGCGGTCGGCGATTTGGCGGAGTTTTTGGAATCTTTGTGAGATCGCGCCTGGAAATCCCACGGATTTGGCGTGACGCTCCGTTTTTGAACACAAAAAACCATGTTTTTGCTGATTTATTCGTGGACGCAGTGGCGGCTCGATTGGCGCGTGTGGCAGTTGGAAGCGCAGATATGGCTCTTCACGCACGGCTACGTGTGGCTCGGTTTGCATCTGCCCCGGTTGCTGCGCCGCGCGCCCTCCAACGCATTTTTTCTGCTCTGGGTCGTGGAAATCGGGCGCGAAATCCGGTTGCTGTGGGTTTTTCCGGCGCGGGCGCGCCGCCTCGCCACGCGCGGCGAATTCGAGCGCGCCATCGCTTTGATGCGGCGTTCGGTGGGCGCTTTCACGCCGCTTCTGGGCACGCGGCCTCTGTTTTGGTCGCGGGCGTTTACGCTTGGCCAAATGCTCGAAAACGCGCGGCGACATGGCGAGGCCAACGCGGTTTGGGAAGATCTGGCGCGGCGTCCCCATCTCGCGCCCGCTTTCGAGGCCGAGGTGCGAAAGCGCTGGGCCAACGGTTTGGAAATCTTGGGTGATTTGGGGGGCGCGGAGCGACAGCGGGCGCTGGTTGAAGACCGCATTCAAAATGTCGAAGCGGCGGGCGGCGGCCAGGACTGGTCGATTTTGCTCCAACGCGGCCTGAGTGCCAACGATGCCAACCGGTTTTCCGAATCTCTATCGCTTTTGGAGCGCGCCCTTGACGCGCCCAAATTCGGCCTCACGGCTGCGAAACGCGATGCTCTGGAAGCCGAAATCGCCTGCCGCGTGGCGCTGGCGGCGTATCAATGCGGTAACAACGGGCGCGCCGAAAGCGCCGCGCGTTTGGCGCTGGAAGGCGCAAAAACTCCGTTTTGGCGCGGCCAGGGTTTTCGGACTTTGGCGCTCAGTTTGGGCACCCAAAATCGCTTGCCCGAAGCCCTTGAAGCCTCGCGCGCCGCGCGCGAAGAGTCCGCAAAAGTGGGCGACGCCAATATTTCGGCTCACGACCGCTCGCAATACGCGCTGCTCTTGCTGCAATCCGGTCAAGTGAAAGCGGCGCTCCAAGAAATCGAGATCGCCGCTGCGACCGCGCTGGACTCCTCGCACGTGATTCATCATCACGCGGCCAATTGTCACACCTTGCTGGGCGATTATGCGGCGGCGCGCGCGGCTTTGGAACGGGCGCGCCGCGCGACGCCTTTTCCCAACCCCGCCGCCGAACGGCAAATGCAGGGCGCGCTCGACATGGAAGGCGCCAACATCGAGATGAAAGCGACGCAATTCGGCGGCGAAGAGCGGGCACAAACCGCGTGGGATCTGCTGCAACGCGCTAAAACCAATCTCCAGGGCTTCGAGCGTCTTCTGTTCTGGCTTGAAGCTGCGGAGGCGTCCAACCTCGCGCTTTTGGGCCAGAGCGACGCGGCGCGGCGCCAATGCGAACTCCTCGCGGCGCGCCTCGGCGAATTCGAAGACGATCCGGCGACGCTCAACGCGATCTGGACGATGTTGGCGGAAACTTATCAGCAACTCGGCGAATGGCAGGTCGCCCACGACTGGTGGCGCCGCTATCTCGATGCGCCCTTTGGCCGTCCGGTCTACCGCGCGGACGCGCTGTGTTCGTGCGGCGAATGTTTGCGCGCTGTGGGCGACCAGAAAGGTGCGCGCGAGTGCTGGCAACAGGTGGTGGCGATGGGATTCGACATCGCCGCGACAAAGCGTGCGCAAAAATTGTTGAGCGAACTTTCTGCTGCGGCCTAACCGGACATATCGCCCCACGGAGCTAACTACCGAGGTTTAGTTAGACCTCTTGCAAAAGTCGCTTTGGGAAGTGAATTTGGACTTTCGCAGAGCTTTGTAGAGACGTGCGGAGCGCGTCTTTTCATCCCCTGCGGGGATGAACGCGGAGAAGAGGCAGACGCGCTCCGCGCGTCTCTACGAAGTTGCAGCCACGCTAACCGACTTTTGCAAGAGGTTTATTATGAAAATCGACCATCTCAACCTCGTCGTCGCCGATTTGGAGCGCTCTGCCGCGTTTTACGAGCGCGTTTTCGGTTTTCAGCGCGGTTTTGCGGCGATTCTTGAAGGCGCGTGGATCGAGGCCGTGACGCAAATTCCCGGCGCCCGCGCGACCTGCTTGTTTCTGGAAAATCCGGGGGGCGGCGCGCGCATCGAACTGATTCGCTACGACTCACCCGCCGAAGGGCCGCAAAATGCGCCGGTTGCGCGGCCCGATGAGTTGGGACTGCGCCATCTCGCGTTTGAAGTCGAAGATATCGCGGCGACGCTGCAAAAAATCCGCGAACTGGGCATCGAACCGTTGAGCGCGCCCGTCGAAGTGCCGTTTCGCGTCGGCGAACTGGGCACAAAATGGCTGTGTTACCTGCGCGACCCAGATGGCGTTCTGGTCGAAATTGCGGCGTATCGACGCGATTAACTGGGGTAGAAGCGCAGGGAGACGGCGGGGCCAAGTGCAGGGAAAACGCGGTTTCCCAGGCCCTTATTTGTTTCTGCGCTTCAAGATTTGCACGATGATCCAACCCGCGACACCAATCAGAAAGATGACGATGCGAAATGGTATCGCGGCGCTGACGGTGGTCGGTTTAGAAGCGAAAAGGTAGCCGGCAAAGGCCGCCATAAAAGCAAAAACGAACTGGAGCGTGTCGAGAGATTCCGACTTTTTCGGCCCTTTTTCGTTTCCTGTCTGGTTTGGTTGCATAAGAATTCCCTCTGAATTTTGCCGCAATATGGACGCCTCTCCGGTGCGGTTTCAAGAAACGCTCTGGTTGATCGGCGCGGCGTAAAGCGCGCCGTTGAGCGTGAAATAAACCCAGATTCGCACCAGGCCCGACTCGGCGAAACTGACCGGCCAGGTGCCGTCGGGGTTGCGCGCGAAATGGGAAAACGTGCCGCCCTCGGTGAGCGCGACGAGTTCCATACCCGCTGCGCCAGCGGGCGCGCCTTTGATGCTGACCGCCCTCATTTCTTTGGCGTTTGTGGGCAGGTTTTCGATGCGAAGCGTGCCCGCCGGTTCGCCATCGGGCGCGCCGCCCAGGGTGATGGGAATCGGATTGTGGGTTGGCAACCAGTAAGGCGTGTCGCGCACCGGTTTTTCGCTCGATTTGCCGGACGCGACACGGAAATTCCAGCGCGCCATCTCCATCGGAAACACGATCTTTCCCGACTGGCGCGGCTGATACTCGACGAAAAGCGTGTATTTTCCGGCGCGCGGAATCGTCCAATCGGTGTTGAAGGAGCCATACGCCTGATATTTGGGCCGCGCCGGGAGAAACACGTGACCGTCGCGCGAAATGACCCACGCTTTCATCAAAACTTCGGAAATGGTGGCGTCGGTCGAGGTTTGCGGCAAATCGTTGAAAAATTTCCACTCCACGCGCGTGCCATCGGGTTTGTCCTGGATGTCGAAAACCTTCAAATCCCAGAAGGAAAACTCACCGGCACGCGGAATTTCGGGCTGCACGCGGGCTTCGAGTTTGGTGTTGACCGTGCCCGTCGCGGTGCGCGCCGCCATACGATGAAGCATCGCCGCCGTTGGCGGTTGCGGCCCTTCGCAACCCGCGAGGAAGATCGGTAGTATCAGCAAGAGAATCCGACGATTGAATTTCATAGCAAACATCAAGGTCTTGGACTCGCAGCACCCGCACCTGCGGCCTGTTTTTCGGCTTCAATGTGACTTTCTTCGCCTTGGTTTGATTGTTTTTTCATTTCGTCGCGTTCGCGGCGCACTTGGGTCACGTAGCGCAAATGCTCAGCGTAAGTTTTGGCGAACAAGTGGCGCTTGGATTTCGGCGAATAAACGTAAAACAGCGCGTCGGTCGAAGCGGGACGCGCCGCCGCTTTCAATGCATCCGCGCCGGGATTGCAGATCGGTGTCGGCGGAAGGCCGTCGTTGCGATAGGTGTTGAAGGGCGAATCGATTTCCAAGTCTTGAAACAAAAGCCGCCCTTTGTGTCCCTGATTAGCCAGCAGCCGCGCGTATTGCACCGAGGCATCGACTTGAAGCCGCATCGGTTTTCGCAGGCGTCCCACCAAAACGCCCGCGACGAGGGGCATTTCCTCGCGCGACGCGGCCTCGCGCTCGACGAGCGAGGCGAGCGTCACGACTTGAAGCGGGGAGAGCGGTTTGCCGCCGATTTTGGGAAAGGGGCGCGGCAATTTCGCCATTTCCTGCTTCCATTTGTCCTCGAAAAGCGCGACGAGCGCGGCGCCGTCGCCCGCGATGGGCACTTCGTAAGTGGCGGGGAAAAGTTTGCCTTCGAGCTGCGCGGGCGGGATTTTCGCCATGTTTTCGGCGCCTTTGAAGCCGTTTTTTCGCAATCGGGCGACGAATTGCAGCGCGGTAAAGCCTTCGGGAAAGGTCACGTCGAGGTGAGTCGGCCCGGCTTTAAAGGCGCGCGCCAGGTCGAGCGGACTGGCTTTGGCGGGCAAAAAGTAGCTGCCCGTGGTCACGCTTTGCAAACCGACCGAGTCGGCGGCTTCGACAAACGCGTCCGCGTCGCGGATTTTGCCGTTGTCTTGAAGGCGCGCGGCGAGCGTGCGCGCGCTCCACGGGGCGGGAACGCGCGCCATGCGTTCGGGCAAAACAATCGGCGCGCGATTGCGACGATAAAGCGCGTCGGCCTCGCGGCGCAGCTTGTAGAAGTAGCCGCCAGCGCCCAGAACCGGCACCAGCAGCAAAAGCGGCCACAGCGAGCGGCGACGCGGCACTGGCGGCTCCTGCGCGACGGAAACGTCGGGCGTCGGCGCTGGCTGGCCTTGTTGAATCTGGGCCTGTTGAAGCTGGGCTTCTTGAAGCTGGGCTTCGAAGGGGTTTTCGGGCACCAATTCGGTTTCGGTTTGGGGGGAAGAAGATTCAGGAGTCACGGGGCGTCCGGTTGGAAAAGTTGAGAAGGATCTTCGTCGCTCTGGGCGCGACGAGAATCGAGAAAAGTTTGCAAAAAAATCGCGGCGGCGCGCGCGTCGATGGAGTGAGAACCGCCTTCATCCCGCGAAATTCGGGCCGAAACGCCCTGGGCGCGCAATTCACTGTGCGCCTGAGCGCTCGAAAAGCGCTCGTCGGTCTCGAAAATCGCCAGTTCCAGGCCCGCTTCGCGCGCGCTTTCCCGCAGTTTGGCGGCGAAACGACGCGCTTGACCTGCGGTTTCGTCCGAAGCCGCGGAGCCGCCGGGAATGCCCAGAACAAGTGCCGCCGCGCCGCGCGCGCGCATCAGGTCAAGGAGATGCTGCATATCGCCGCGCGCGTCGTTTGGGCGCCGCAACCAGGTTTGCAGCGGCACGGCGAGGCGTTCCGCCTCATCCGAAATCGCCAGTCCCAGGCGCCGCGTGCCGTAATCGAGAGCCAGAAAAATCATCGAAGATGAGGGAAAGTCAAGCAGAAATCGACTTCTGGCGGCATCGAATGACGGGAAGTCCGGGTTTGAAGCTCAATCGGTAGGTTTCAAGACAGCCGCGGCTGTTGCCGCGATGCCCCGTCTTTAAGAAAGAGTCTGAAACGTCGGAGCGCGGGCGTCTCGCCCGCATCAAAAGCCTTGATCTAACCTAAAAACCGGCTCCTGAATGAGCCAGGTCAGCGGGCGAGACGCCCACGCTCCGACTTTTCAGACCGTCCCTGACGCTTCGGGAAAAAGCGCTTTTTCCCGCGCCTTGTTTTACTTAAAGCGTGCCGCTTTCGCCTCGTTTTCTTGTTTGCGCCCTTTTCGTCTCGCTGGGAGCGCCGTTTTGTGGCGCGCGCGCGGCGGTGTGGGCGCAGGACGCGCGGGAAAATTTCGATGCTGCGCCGAGCGTGCGTGTCGGCGCGGCGCGGGCGATTCGCCTCGTCGATGCCGAAGGTCGGGCTTTGCAAGGCACTTTCAGCGATCCGAAGTGGGAAACGCGCGGCGGCGGGCTGTTTTTCACGCGCGAAGCGAATGGCACGCGCAACATCTGGCGCGCCTTTCCTGACCCGCGCGACGCGTCGCGTTATCCGCGCTGGCGCGCTTTGCCAGTCACGCAGTTCGTGGCGCCGCTTTTCGCATCGGATGCGTGTCCGCTCGAAGGCGAGCGCGAAATTTTGATGCTGTCCAACGCCGCCAACCCGCGCGGCGGCCCGCAGGTCACGCTCTTCAACCTGCAAAATCGCTCGCTGCGCGCCCTCACCAAGGAGCCGGGCAACGTTTTGAGCGCCGCGCCCGCGCCCGATGGCAGCGCTTTCGCGTTTGTGGTGGCCTCGCGCGAAGTGCCAACTCTCGATGCGACGCTGCGCGGCCAAAATGCCAAGATTACCGTCTCGGTCTGGAAACAAAACCTGTCGGGGCGCGCCGGGGCGCCGGAACTGATGAAGCGCAACGCCTGGCGCCCGGCGTGGCAGGGCGCGGATTGGCTTTTGGTGGAAAACATTCTGGATAGCGACATTTTTCGTTTGCCGGTCGGCAACCGAGCGCGCGCGGGCCGGGCAACGGGGACGAAAATCGCCGAGGGCAGCCAGATCAGCGCCAGCCGCGACGGTTCGACCTTGATTGTGGCGGGAAAAACCGGGGGCGCGGCGCCGCTTTATCTGCTGTCGGGCGACGGTTCGGGCCTGCTCGCGCTGGGTTCGACCGAGGGCGCGCAATCGCCCGCTCTGTCGGGCAACGGACGACTTTTGGCCTTTATCGCGCCGCTGGAAAGCAAAACCGAGCGCGCGATCTGGGTGTTGCCGCTGCAAGCGGAACTCGCTCCGGAAATCGCGCTCGCGCCGCCTTTGAGCGCGCCGGAAGCTGCGCCCGAAATTGAAACTGCGCCCACGTTGGATTTGGCTCCGCAAAATGACGGGGAAAGCACCGTGGTTGCCGCCAAAAAGCGCGCTCCGGCGCCGGTGGCGCAGATTCGGAGCGTGCAAAATGCGGCGCGCGGCGCGATTGCGATTTTGGGCACCGCGCGCGGCGAAGGCGCCAGCGCGACGCTCGAAATCGGGCAGGGCGCCATGCCCAACCGCTGGGAAGCGCGGCCTCTCGCGCTGCCGATTGCGGCCAATGCGCCGCTTTTGGTGTGGAATCCGCCGGTTGCGGCGCGCGGCCTGTGGAATTTTCGCCTCACGGTGTCCGGCCCCGGCGGTGCGGCGCAAAGCCTGTTTTCGGTGCAGCTGCCGCTCGCGCCCCGCACTCCGCCGCGCACCGCGTCGCGGCCAAAGCCTTCCGTTGGTTCGATGCCCGCCGGGGGGCCGCTCCCTGCGGCGCCGCTCCCCGATTTGCCCGCCGCGCCGCAGCCATTCGTGTCGCCTTTGCCGCCGCTTTCCCCCGCGCCGCCGGTGCGCGAATCGCCCGCGGATGGAGCAACCAGAGCAACGCAACCGCTGCCGCGCCCCAATTTGACGCCATCCCCTTCAAACCAAAGCGGCGACGCGGCGACGTTCAACGTTTCCAACACGCTGGCGCAAATGAAGGCGGGACAAAGCGTGGGCGTCACGTTTTGGGCGCTCAACCGCGGCTCGCGCACCTGGGATGTCGGCCCGTCGCGCGAGGGCACGGTGCGCGAGGGCACGGTGCGTTTGGTGACGCGCTGGGTCAGGTTCGAGAGCGGCAATCGCAACGGCTGGACGTATCAGACCATGAAAAACCTGGTTTTGCCGGGCGCGCGGGCGCGCTGGAACTTCGAGTTGGTCGCGCCCAGCCAACCGGGTCGCTACAAATTGATCTACGCCTTGCAGCGCGTGGCTTCGGGCTGGCAGCCGCCCGCCTATAATGCGCCGCAAGAAACCTGGCCCGACGATTTCGCCGCCATCGCGTTTGCCGTCGTGGTGAAACCTTAGGTGAAGCCTTAAATGAACACTCCGTGGCGGCTTTTTCTGGATGATTCTCACCGCGGCGCCTGGAATATGGCCGTCGATGAAGCGATGCTGCTCGCCCATGCGCGCGATTTCGCGCTGCCCACGCTGCGATTTTACGGCTGGAATCCGAGTTGTCTGTCGCTGGGGCGCTTGCAAAAGCAGTTGCCGGACGCGGTTTCGTCCGCTTCAACGGAGTTCGACATCGTGCGGCGTCCCACCGGCGGGCGCGCGGTGTGGCACGCGGCGGAAATCACTTATTGCTCGGTCGTGCGCGCCGAATTGCTGCCCCCGGAGTCGCGGGGTGTGGCGGGCGCTTACGCCTATCTCAGCGCCGGTTTTTTGCGCGGTTTGCAAAGTTTGGGACTTGCGGTCGAGATGGCGCCGGGCGGGGTGCGAACCGACGGCGCCAACTGTTTCGCGGCATCGGCGGGCTGCGATTTCGTGATCGAGGGCAAAAAGCTCATCGGCGCCGCGCAGTGCCGCAAGGATGAGGCGATTTTGCAGCACGGTTCGCTGTTGGTCTCGATTGACGAAACTCAGTGGCGCGCCAACGCGGGCGGCCCCATGGACGGCGCCACCAGTCTGGAGGCTTTGGGCCTCACCCTAAGCCAAGAAACCGTTGTCGAAGCGCTTTATCGGGGTTTCGCGGCGCACGCCGGTGCGAGTTGGCAACAGGGCGGCTTGAGCGAGCGCGAAGGATCACTGGCGCAATTGTTGTTAAATCAAAAATATACGAGCGCAGAATGGACTTTGGGCGCAAAAATCGCGGAGGAAACGCAAACTCGTTTGGATGAGATGCTGAGAAACTGGAACTCAAAATGAAAACGTGAGACAAATGCGCTGCCGCCGTTGTCTTTTCAATTGGTTGCCCGCGCGCTATAATCACGGCTCATATATGCTTTGGGTTAAGACGTTGCGCGTAGCGCAGGGAGCAAATGGCGATGGCGAAGCGAATTTTAGCGGTCGATGACGAAAAACATATCCTCCGTTTGGTGCAAATCAATCTGGAAAAAGCCGGATATCTGGTGGTGACGGCCTCCAACGGGCGCGAAGCGCTCGAAGCGGTCGCGCTGGAGCGGCCCGACCTCATCGTGATGGACGTGATGATGCCGGAAATGGACGGTTTGGAAGCGCTGAAAAAGCTCAAGGAGAACGAGCAAACCGCCGATATTCCGGTCGTGATGCTCACCGCCAAAGCGCAGGACGCCGACGTTTTGCAGGGCTGGCAGAGCGGCGCCGATCTGTATTTGACCAAGCCTTTCAACCCCATCGAGCTTTTGACCTTCGTCAAGCGCATCATGGACGCGCAAAGCGAGCAAAAAAGCGACAAAACCTATGAAATCGAGGACGATGTTTACAGCCTGGATTAATTGCAGCGAGACAGCGCAACGATGAACCGGAAACTTCAATTGGCAGGCGCGCCAACGCGCCACGAAAACTCGCGCCACGAAAACTGGTTGTATGGCGGCGTGGCCGCCGGTGTTTTGATGGGCGCGGCGATTTCGACTTATGTGTGGCGCCAGCGGGTCAGAGCGGCGGCACTGCTGCAAATGACGCCGCTCGAACGCGCCGAAAAGCTCATCGAAGCCTGCGAAGCCAAACTCGATTCCATCGAGAAATCGGTGCGCGATCTGGGCGATAAAAGTTAGAATTCGCCGCTTGACGCGGTTTCGATTGGCCCCATTTTCGGCGCGAACAATGGGTGTGTTGTTCAAATTCGCGTCACAGCGGTAGGTTGGCGCGGTTTTGGGGCCTTCAACTTGCAAAGCGTCTGGCTCCAAGTTTTATTTCGCCGTTGATGGTTTTGATGTGGAAAAGAGATGGATGGCCAAAGCGAGCGAACTCCGGACAACTTCGCGTCGGCGCCTCTTCCTTACATTGATTTTTGCTATTTTTGGGTTCTCGTTGCCCCGTTTGACCGGAAAACAGGGATGAGCGTAACCTGGTCGTGAGATCCCATTTTAAGTGGATAGAAACTGAGGTTCAAATGGTGTTGACATCGAGTTCGCTGAGACCGGGTGAGGTTTTGTCCTCGCTTTCGGCTCGTTCGCAAAATGGAAGTAGTGGCCAGGGCATCGGTCAGCGCGGCGCGCAACTCTTGAGTTCGCTTGCGGCTCCCGCGCGCGCGCAAATCACCGCGATGGCCGAAGGCATCGGCGGCGTGGGCATCGGCGGCGTGGCAGCCCCGCGCGCGAGCGACGCGGCGGGCGCGCCCGAAGCCGTGCCCTTTGCGTCCGGCGTCGTCACCAACGTTTTCACCTCGACCGAACCGGAAGTCGATCTCGAAGCCGAAGGCGAAGAGGAAAACGACGCGCCGCCCGTCAAAGCGCCGCCTTCAGCCGAAAAATTGGCGTTTCTGGCTACCTTGCAGCGCGCCAAAGAAGGCGACCTCAAAGCGTTCGAGGAAATCTACCAGCTTTATCATCGCCGCATTTATAACGCGGTTTACGGAATGCTCGGCGATCCCGACGACGCGCAGGACGTGACGCAGGACGTGTTCATGCGCCTTCACGACGCGCTGCCGACACTGCGCGCCGACGAAGCGTTTTCGACCTATTTGTATCGCATCGCGCTCAACCTGTGCCGCGACCGCGCGCGCCGCAAAAAGCGGGTGCGTTTTCAAAGCATGGACACGCCGCGCGCCGACGACGATGGCGATGTCGAGCCGATGGAGTTTCCCGATGCCGGAAAACTGCCCGAAGAACTGATGACGACCGACGAACTGCAAAGTCGGGTGCGCGAAGCGGTTTTGACGCTTTCGACCGACCACAAAGCCGTCATCGTGATGCACCATTTTCAGGGCATGGAAGTCAACGACATCGCGCGGATTTTGAAAGTGCCGACCGGAACCGTGAAAAGCCGATTGGCGCGCGGACGCGACCAGTTGCATCGCAAACTGCGCTCTTATTTGAACTTTTAACTGCAAAACAGCGATAATCCAAAAAGCGAACTTTCTGCCCCCAGAAAGTTCGCTTTTTTCGTTTTCCGCTCTGTAAAGGCATTCGATTTGCGTTTGTGCCCCACACCTCAAAGGGAGAAAAAATATGGCACACGTCACCAAAGAAATCATCGTCAACGCGCCCATCGACAAGGTCTTCAGCTTCTGGAAAAACTTCGAGAATTTTCCGCGTTTTATGGAAAACATCGAATCGATCAGCGTGATTGGCCCCGAACTGACTCACTGGAAAATGAAAGGCCCGCTTGGTATCTCGGTTCAGTGGGACGCCAAAACGACTTATATGGAAGAGGACAAAAAGATCTCCTGGCAAAGCACCGAAGGCACCATCGAAACCCATGGCGCCGCGGTGTTCAAGGAAGTCGATGAAGGCCGCACCCATATCTCCGTCGGCTTGGAATACAAAGCTCCGCTCGGCGTGGTGGGCGAAACCGTGGCGAAACTGCTCAACAACCCCGACAAACAGCTTGAAGAAGACCTGATGCGCTTCAAAAAAGTGGTGCAGGAAGGCAAAGACGAGTTCGCTTCTGGCGCTACTCCGGCAACGGGCGGCGGCGAAGCCGATCACACGGCAGCGGCTTCTTCTTAGACACACTGGAAAAGAATCTTAGAGTCCGTCTGAAAAGTCGGAGCGCGGGCGTCTCGCCCGCATCGAAAGCGCGTTGCTCTGGCCGGAAATTGGCTCCTTCGGATCATGAGGTCAGCGGGCGAGACGCCCGCGCTCCGACTTTTCAGACTTCTTTTAAAGCGGCGCGTCATTGGACGCGTCGCTTTCGCATTTTCGCATTTCGGGCGCCGTGCAGCGCGTCTTTTTCCAATTCGTTGAGCGCCTGTGCTAAATTAAAAGGTGGGACGCGTCGTGATTTTTGGCGTCCCGAAGGAATCTTTATGGCCACCGCCGATTTTTCTCCGTCCCGCGCTTCACAAGCGTCCCCGCAAGGAACATCTGGCTTGGCGCTGCAAAATCGCCTGAGCATTCTGGCGCGCCGCCGCAACGCGCAAAAGATGAGTCGCGCCTTGATTGGCGCCGCGATTCCAGGTGTCGGCGTCGCGGCGCTCGCTACGCTGCTTTACAAACTCCACATCATCCCCGACGGCCCGCTCTGGGCGCCCGCCGCGATGGTGGGGTTTTCGCTGCTCTGGGGGTTCAAAAATGGCCTCACCCGGCGCGCCGGAGCTTTTGTCGCCGCGTGCGATGCCGACCGCGCCCTCGGTTTGGATGATCGGCTCGGCTCGGCGCTTTCCTTCGTCGCGCCCGCGCAAATCCAACGTCAAACCAGAATCGCGCCCGCTCAAACCCCGCTATCGCGCTTTCAAAGCGCGCTTTTTCCGCGTTTCGCAACCTCAACGGCGCCGACCGCTGCGCCGACTGATTTAGTTCCCGCTCTGGTCGATGAAGCCGCCGCGCGCGCGCAAAATCTCGATCCCAAACGCGTTTATCCGCTCCGTTTCGACCGCCGCGCGCAGGTTTTGGCGCTTCTCAGCGTGCTTTTGGTCGGATTTCTGGTGATGCCGGATCTGCCGCTGTTTCAAACTGCGGCGCAAAAACAACAGGTCGCGGCGATGCAGGCGGCGGGCGAAAAGCTGGTAACGGTCGCCAAATCGGTTCAAAAAACCGCGCTTCCCAAGGCTGAAGAAGAGAAACGGCTCGCCAAAAGACTCGAAAAGTTGGGCCAGAAAATGGTGCGCGGGCGCATGACCAAGCGCGCAGCGCTGACCGAACTCGGCGAACTCAAAAATCAGCTGCAAAAAGCCAAAACCAACAGCCAGAAGAACAAAAGCGAAGGCGCGGCGCAGATCGCCGAAGCGCTGCGCGATGCGCCGCTGCAATCGCAGGTCGGGCGCAAAGTGCAGCAGCAACTCGGCGACAACAAGGCCGACGAAGCCGCGAAATCGCTGGAAAAACTGGCCGATCAATTGGATAAAGGCCAGGTTTCGCAAGCCGAAAAGCAAAAAGCCGCGCAAGACTTGCAAAAAACCGCGCGCGATCTGCGTTCGCGCGGCGGCGCGGCCAACAAAAAAGCGGCGGATCAACTCGAAAACGCCGCAAAACAGTTGCAGCAGCCGCAGAACCAGCAGAATCAACCCAACAATCAGTCTCAAAAACAGCCGAGCAGCCAGCAGAATCAAAATTCCCAGCAGAATCCGCAAGGCCAAGACCAAAAAAAGCCCGACCAGAAAGGGCCGCAGGGTTTGAACCAGCAAAAGCAGTCGCAAAGTCAGAGCGGGCAGCAATCGCCGCAAAATCAGTCCGGCCAACAGCAGCAAGGTCAAAAAGGCGCCAACCAACAGCAGCAACAGGGCGGACAAGAGGGAAAACAGGGCGAACAGGGCCAGAATCCGCAGCAGGGCGGACAGCAAAGCGCCTCGGACGCACTGCGCGACATGGCGAGCGGTCTGCGTCAGGGCACATCGAGCAATGGCAATTCGCAGAATTTGCAGGACATGATGAACAAAATCCGCGACGCGGAAAGTCAGACCGGCACCAATGGCGGCTCGCAGTTCGGACAGGGAAAACCCGGTTCGGCGAGTCTCAAAGCCGGTTCCGGTTGTCCTCCCGGCGCCGATTGCCGCCAGACCATGAAGCCCGGCAAAGACTTGATTTCGACCGATCCGCGCGGTTTGGTGAACGGTGGCGCCGGTCTCGGCCCACGCAACAACGCCGGGGGCGTGCAAAAGGGAGGCGGCGTTTCGGACAAAAAGAGCGAGCGCACCGGCGACAAACGGCGCTACGCCGATGTGTGGAGCGACCGACTTCCCAAAACGCGCGCCAAAATCGACCGCGTGAAGGGCAAATGGGGCGGAAACGGCGAAATCGAGCAGATGCCGACCAAAGGCGAAGCCAAAGGCGGACAGGTCAGAACACCGTATTACGAGGTCTACGAATCGTATAAACGCGACGCCGAAGAAGCCGTCGGGCGTGAAAGCGTGCCGCCCGCGTATAAGCAGCCGGTGAAAGATTATTTCGAGAGCATCAAGCCATGAACCAAAAATTTCCTTGGGTTCAATCAAAATCTTCGGGGTCGTTTTTCTTGGTGATCATGTCGGGTGTAATGCAGGGGCAATTTTATAAGGTCAAGTCTGAAGAATTCTGGCATCAATTGGTTATCAATTCAGTGGTAACAACTTGTATCCTACTTTTTATTGTCGCTGTAATGTCTCCCCTGGTGTGTCCAAACCCTTTGCCACCAGAAAAATTAGAAAAGTTGGCCAAATCACAAGAAGTGGGAATTACTTATTCCAGTCTCCCTGGGATGTTGTTGAGTTTGATATTAGTATCTTCGTGTTCTCAATACATGATGCACAGCCAGGAAACTCAACTGAATTTTTGGCATTTCGTTTTGTCCTCTGCTGTTGCAATCACTCTTGGTTTTCTGGTGCGTTGGGTTTCATCCCGCCTTGTTAATCGTCGTGTCAACGAAGCCACGCAACTCGGTTCAATCTCTCAATTTCCCTTATGACTGATTCAAATTTCGACGCACAAGCCGCCGTTTCACATTTTCAAGAGCGCATGACCGCCGTCAAAACCCAAATGGCGCGCGTTCTCGTCGGGCAAGACATGATTGTCGAGGGCGTTTTGATGGGCCTGATGGCGGGCGGGCACGTTCTGCTCGAAGGCGTGCCGGGATTGGGAAAAACGCTGATGGTGCGCGTTTTGTCGGGCAGTCTGGGCCTCGATTTCTCGCGGATTCAGTTCACGCCCGATCTGATGCCCGCCGACGTGACCGGCACCAACATCCTCGCCGAAACGCCTGAAGGTCGGCGCCAGTTCGAGTTTCAGCGCGGCCCGGTGTTTACCCATATTCTGCTCGCCGACGAAATCAACCGCGCCACGCCCAAAACCCAGTCGGCTTTGCTCGAAGCGATGCAGGAACGCTCGGTTACCGTCGCGGGCACGACCTACAAACTGGAAGAGCCTTATATCGTGCTGGCGACGCAGAACCCGGTCGAGCAGGAAGGCACTTATCCTTTGCCCGAAGCGCAACTCGACCGCTTTTTGTTCAAACTCAAGGTCTATTTTCCTACCGAAGATGACCTGATCGAGATTTTGAATCGCACCACGACCGGTTTCGACGACGCGCCCGAACCGGTGCTTTCTGCCGAGGAAATTCTCAAACTGCGCCAGTTGGTGCGCGAAGTTCCCGTCGCGCCTCACGTTCAGGAACACGCGATTCGCCTCGTTTTGGGCACGCATCCCGACTCAGAACACGCGACCGAAGACGTGAAAAACTTCGTGCGCTATGGCTCCTCGCCGCGCGGCGCGCAGGCGCTGATTCTCAGTGCCAAAGTGCGCGCTTTGTTACAGGGTCGTTTTCACGTTTCGTTCGAAGATATCGACTTTGTGGCGCGCCCGGCTTTGCGCCACCGCATTATACTTTCCTTCGAAGGCCAGGCCGAGGGCATCGAAACCGACGATTTGATCGACGCTTTGTTGGAGCGTCACGCGCCCGTTGCGGCTTGATTTTCCGTGTTATTTTGGTGGGTTCGCTGTGGCGACCGCTTGAACTGTAAACCCAGAGCGGACTCATGATAAATCCCGATTCCCTGCCGTCTTTTGTCTCTCCGTCACTGCGTGTCCTCATCGTGGACGATCAGCCCGATTTGCTTTCGATGCTCGATTTGATGATGCAGCGCCGCCAATACGCCGTGAAAACCGCGCAATCCGGCGACCAGGCGATGTTGCTGGCGCCCGATTTTTGTCCTCACGTGGTCATTTCCGATATCGGAATGCCCGGCATGGACGGCTATCAATTGATGCAAAACCTGCGCGCCAACGATGGCCTGTCGCCCTTCAAGTCGATTGCGCTGTCGGGGTTCGACGTTCAAGCCGAAAATGAGCGCGCGCGCGAGGCCGGATATGACGCGCAGATGTCCAAACCCATCGAATTCGAGCAGCTTTTCGAAATGATCGAGAATCTGGCGGGCGAAATGCACAATAACGCTTGAGTGGCAGCACAAAACGAAACGGCCCGTGAAATCGAATTTCGCGGGCCTTGGTTATTGCTTTTCCAAGAGTTGGCCCAGAAGCGCGATTTGCTCGCGCTGCACGGTCAACAATTCGTTCCACTGCCCCTCGCGCAGCGAATCGAGCTTTTCGTGGAGCGCCGAAATCTCCAGTTCGGCTTTGAGATTGACCTCGTAATCGTGCGCGGCATCGAGACGGTCTTTGATCGACTGGCGATTCTGGCTCATCATGATGACCGGCGCTTGCAGCGATGCGAGCATCGACAAAAACAGGTTGAGCAGAATATAAGGATAGGGATCGAACGCCCGGCCCCAGCGCGTCAAAATCAGCGAGTTGAGCGCCACCCAGCCGAGCAAAAGCCCGAAAAACAGGAAAATAAAGGGCCAGGAACCGCCAAAAGCGGCGATTTTGTCGGCGGCGCGCTGGCCGACGGTCAATTGGGCATCGAACTGCCGGTTGGTGTCGCGGCTCACCTGAAGTCGCTGTCCCAGTTTTTGCAGCACCAGTTGCTCGGTTTGGCCGGTTTGCGCGCACGTCGCGCGAAATTGCTCGGTGAGATCGTGAATCGGATCGGTCATGGTTTTCTCAACGCTCTCGCGTCGCCGCAAACGCAACAATTCTTGTGATTGGAACTTTTAAAGCCCATCGCGCACGCGCTCGAAAACCGCCCGTGCGCCTTGCGTGTGCCTCTGCCACTCCTCCTCAAACCGCGCGCCCGCCGCGCCATTTTTCAGGCCCGGAAACAGCGCGCGCGCCCACAGCGCGGCATCCTCGCTGCCTTTTTTGACCGCCGAAAGTGCGCCTTCGCGCGCGATTTGCCAGCGCAGTTCGGCGCGGCGCAGCCAGGTATAAGCCGCTTCCAACGTCTGAAATTCGCCGTCCGAAAGCAGTTCAGCATTGCGCGCCGCACTCAGTTGGCGCCTCGTGTTGGGCGTTTGTAGCGCGGGAAAGCGCGCGCCGTGCTTCATCGCGTTCCACTGCGCGCTCCATTCGATGTCCGACAGACCGCCCGGCCCCAATTTGAGATCGAAAACCTGATTTTTGAAGGCGCCTTTGCCCGTGCGCTCGTTTTCGACGCGATTTTTGATGTGTTGGAGTTCCTCGCTCCATTCCGCTGGCCAGATTTCGGGAAAAGCCGCGCTGCGCGCCAGCGCCATGAAACGCGCGCCTGTGGCGCCATCGCCCGCGGCGAAGCGCGCGCGCGTCAGCGCCTGTCGCTCCCACGCCGCGAAACCGGATTTCGGGTTGTCGAAATACTCTTCGAAGGCGCCGAGCGGCGAAGCGAGCGCGCCGCTGGCGCCATAAGGCCGCAAACGCGCATCGAGCGGAAATCCAGGGCCATCGACGGTGCGTTCGCCGCACCAGGCGAGGAGCTTTTCGGCGAAAAGTGTCGCCATCGGCGCCGCGTCGGGCGAACCGGGCGCGCTTTGATAAGCGAAAACCACGTCGCAATCCGAGCCGTAATGCATTTCCACGCCGCCAAATTTGCCGAGCGCGATGGTGGCAAAGGCGATTTGCATCGAACCGGGCCGCAGTTCGTCGCGGATTTCCGAAGTCGCCAAATCGAGACACGCGCCCGCCAAAACCGCGATTTCGGATGTGATTTCGTGCGGAGAAGCCTCCATCACCAAATCCCTCAGCCCGATTCGCAATAATTCCCGCCCGCGCCAACGCCGTAGCGCGGCGCGGCGATCCCGAAACGCGAGACAATAATCGCGGCAGTCGGCGCGCGCTTCATCCGCCGATTTGGAGCGCGCCAAAAGCGTTCGATTCGCCGCCAAATCGAGCAGTTGCGGCGCATGAATCAGGGTTTGCGCCAAGGTTTGCGCGCCGCCCAGAATCGTCCAGATCGCGTCCGAAAGCTGCGGCGCACCGTCGAGCGCGCGTAAAAGTGACAGGCGATTTCCCGACGCTTCGCACAGGTTTTCAAAGTTGGCGAGGGCGCGTTCGGGGTTGGCGGCGCGCTCCAAACCGCGCATCGCGCCGGGAAGCGCCGCGCGAATCTGGCGCGACAAAGGCGCGGGAAGCGGCCTCGCCTCTGTGCCGTGCGCGAGCCGATTCAAACGCGCGATCTGGGTTGTGTCGCGCCATTTCGCGGGCAAAAGCGACTCGATTTCGGGTGTTTCGCCGTGCGAAAATCGCCAGAACAACGCCTCGCAGAGCGCTCGAATCGCGCCCGCGTCGCGCGCGTGTTCTTCGTCCAAAAAGCGCGCCGCCGCTTGTCCGCGCCACGGGCAGCCGAGTCTGCGCGCCAGCGCCGCTTTCTCCTCGGTTTTGGCCGGCAAAACCCGAATCGCCTGTTCGTTCCAGATCTGCAAACGGTGTTCGGCCACGCGCAGCCACAAATAACCGGCGCGCAGATGGCGCGCTTCATCCACACTCAGCGCGCCCATGTCTTCCAACACACCAAGCGCCGCCAGAGTCGATTTGGCGCGCGCGCGCGAGTGCGTCGGGCCGATCATCATTTGCAACTGCTGCACGATCCATTCGGCGTCGCGGATGCCGCCCGGCCCGGATTTCAGGTTGCGCGCGTCTTGGCCATCGGGCGTTTTTTCCGAGCGCTTTTTCATCTCGAAAACCTCGCGCAAATGCCCGTCGTCGGCGCGTTTGGCCCAGGTGACGCCGCGCGTAAAACGCCGAAAACGCCGTCCCAAACGCGCATCTCCCGCCACAACACGGGTTTTGATGAGCGCCTGCCACTCCCAGGCCGCCGCATACGATTCGTAATACGACAGAGCGTAGGAAAACGGCGTAACGAGCGCGCCTTTGCCGCCATCGGGCCGCAGCCGCATATCGACGCGATACAACTGGCCCGCCGCCGAGATTTCGCCGAGTTCTTTGACCAGTTTCTGGCCGATTTCGAGCGCATCAGAGCGCCCGTCGTGGAGGAAAATCAGGTCGATGTCGCTCGAATAATTGAGTTCGCGCGCGCCGCCTTTGCCCATCAAAATGATGCAAAAACCGTCGGTTTTGCGGTCGCAAATTAGGTCGAGAGCGCTTTCCAAAACGACTTGCGCGAGATCGGAAATCTGGCGCACCACCAGCGAAAAATCGCGCGCGTCGCGCCAACTGTCGCTCTGCAAATCGAGCAGTCCGATCCGCACGAACTGTGCGCGCCGGAATTTTCGCAGCGCATCGAAAGCCGCTTTTCCGGCCAGATTTTCGGTTTCCAAACGCGCGATTTTCCGCAAATCCGCGCGCGAGACGGCGCGTCCGCCCTCAAAAACCAGTTCGAGCGCCTCGGCACTGCGGACAACCGAATCGGAAAGCGCCTGCGACCACGAAAACAGCGCCGTCAAACGCGCCAAAACCGCCGAATTTTGCTCTAAATGCGCGAAAAACGCGGCGCGGTCGGGCACGCGGTCGCACAAATTGGAAAAATTGAGCAAAGCGCGCGGCGGTTCGGCAGAGCGGCTCAAATTTTCCAGCAACTCCTCGAAAATCACGCTCAGAGCGGGGATTTCGGCCTCGGTTTTAGCGAGCGAACGCAATAATTTTTCGGCGCGCGTCGCGTCGGGGAAGCCGAGCGCGTGCAACGCGAAATGCAGCGCGGCGGGGTCGGGATTGGAATCGAAAAATTGGGAGGAAAGCGACATGGAATGCGCTTGCGGAGTTGCGCGAGCTGTGGCTGAGATGCAGTTGGAAAAGTCAGTCTAAGAAGTCGGAGCGCGGGCGGCTCGCCCGCGGGC
>JAABUN010001842.1_pt1 | contig 42544 bp, 33 predicted proteins | sample 5559311 | NCBI WGS metagenome assembly JAABUN01 (sample SAMN10711877, study PRJNA513370) | rock metagenome | isolation source: Antarctica rocks | place: Antarctica: Victoria Land, Siegfried Peak sud
CGGGAGCGTATCTGACGTGCTGACTTTATAAACAGTCATATCTCAACCCCGGCTTCACCGCCGCCCGTGTTGACAGCCAAAGTTTGCGGCTTTAACCATCCTCTGTCAACATACAATCTCAGCCGTTAAGTCTACCAAATACTTCACGATGTAGCCCAGTAAATCAAATAATAAATCCCAAATCCCGCGCCGATTAAAAGTAAAATCAATCCGAGAATTGCTAAAGCGACGAGAAGTTTAAATTTTTTGTAACGCTTGTCGCTGGCGGGCGAAAGCTGGCTTTGCGGAAAATACGGCGGTGGTCTGTCCATAGCTTTAACATTTAACATTTCTAATTTATCAAGGCAACACGAGATAGGTGTTAAAGTGAAAATGAAAAATTGTCAAAGAAAGTAGAAACAGTGTTTAAGCCTTAGATTTACACGGATTGATTCGATTATTTCTTCAGAAGTAAGAAGCCGATTTTCATTCGTTTTTTATTTGGGTTTATCCGTGTAAATCTACGGCTTAGAAATACTTTTATTTTGTCCCGCGACATCAAATTCAATTCTAACTTGCTACCAAACTGTGTAATAATATCGCTGCATTTTTTAATTTAAATTTTCTGAAAGTAAAAATATGAAACGCATTTTCTTTTCGCTTTTGCTGCTCGCGTTTGCACTGGCAAACGTCGAAGCTCAACAAAATTCGGCTTTTTCCTTTAACGATTTGATGAAAATCAGGCGCGTCGGCGACCCGCAGATTTCGCCTGACGGTAAAAACGTCGCTTTTACTGTCGGCGACGTTAATATGTCAGCTAATAAAACCCTGACGCAGATTTACACGGTTTCGATTGACGGAAGCAATTTGAAACAGATTACGAAAGGCGACAAATCAAACAGTTCGCCGCGCTGGTCGCCGGACAATACAAAAATCGCTTTTGCCAGCGGCGGTCAAATCTGGACGATGAATCCCGATGGAAACTTAGCAACGCAAATCACGAAAATCTCGACGGGCGCGGGAAATCCGGTCTGGTCGCCTAACGGGAAAATGATTGCTTTCAGTTCGGAAGTTTATCCCGAATGCGACAGCGACGAATGCAATCAAAAAAGAGACGCCGAAGCCGAAAACGGCAAAGTAAAAGCGCACGTCACCGAACGGCTTCTTTATCGTCATTGGACGGAATGGCGCGACACGAAGCGGACTCACGTCTTTGTCGTCGGAAGCGCGGGCGGCGCGGCGCGAGACGTAACGCCCGGCGATTTCGACGCGCCGCCGTATGCCGCTTCGACCGGAAACGATTACGCCTTTTCGCCCGATTCAAAGGAAATCGCTTTTTTAAAAAATCCCGATAAAGTCGAAGCCGTCTCGACCAACAGCGACATTTTCATCGCTTCTTTGAACGGCGGAACGCCCAGAAATATCACAATTAGCAATAAAGGTTACGACGCTTCGCCTGCTTACACGCCGGACGGCAAATATATCGTCTACCGCTCGCAGGCGACCGAAGGCTTTGAATCCGACCGCTGGCGCGTGATGCGTTTTAATCGCAACAATGGAGAAACGGTCGAACTCACACAAAATTTCGATTTTCAAGCTGATGAATTTACCATTTCACCAAACAGTAAAATTGTATATCTCACTGCCACAAAACGCGGAAACTCACTAATTTACTCTGTTCCTCTTGAACCTGATTTTCGTTTAAAAACTTCAATTTTTGTTAAACCCTTAATAGAAGATAATTTTATTAGTAATTTAAGTGTTTCTCCTGACGGAAAATCACTTTTTTTCCTGGAAAGTTCAATGAGTAATCCACCAATAATCATGCGTGGTGACAGCGATGGTGGCGGCGTTGGTTCAGTAACAACGGGTAATAACGACACTACATTTCCAAAACGTCTGCAAAAGCCCGAGGAGGTTGAGTGGAAAGGTGCAGAAAATCAAAACATTCATGGTTTTTTGTTGAAACCCGCGAATTTCGACGCGAGTAAAAAATATCCGCTGCTCGTGCTAATTCACGGCGGACCGCAGGGCGCTTGGAACGATAATTGGAGCTATCGCTGGAATCCGCAGATTTTCGCCAATTCAGGTTACGTCGTTTTTATGCCGAATCCGCGCGGCTCGATCGGCTATGGGCAAAAATTTACGAACGAAATTTCCGGCGATTGGGGCGGCAAAGCCTACGTCGATATTATGAACGGCGTGGCTGATGTTTTAAAGAAAAACGCTTATTTGGATAAAGATCGAATCGGCGCGGCGGGCGCGAGTTACGGCGGTTATATGATTGATTGGATTCTCGGACACAACGACGATTCGCGCTTCAAATTCAAAGCGCTCGTTTCGCACGCCGGAGTTTTCAATCTGGAAAGTATGGCGGGCGTAACCGAAGAACTGTGGTTCGTCAATTACGAATTCAAAGGAATGCCGTGGGAAAACGCGGTCAATTACGAAAAATGGTCGCCGAGTAAATTTGTTAAAAACTTCAACACGCCGACGCTCGTGACCGCCGGAGAAATCGACTACCGCGTTCCGGTCGACCAGGATTATCAACTTTTTACGGCATTGCAGTTAAAGAACGTTCCTTCCAAACTCATTGTTTTCCCCGACGAAGGACATTGGATTGCAAAACCGCAAAACTCTGAATTCTGGTACAAGAATGTGCTTGATTGGTTTGGAAAGTATTTAAATCCGTGAAAATAAATCAGCCGCGAAAAGGCTCGGAAAACCCAAAATTTTATTTTCTATTTATTTCGAGTAATTTGCGCTTTTTTCGCGGCTGATTAAAATTTCCTTTCAAATCTATTTTATGATTGCGTCATCGGCATACTTTCCGAAACCCGTTTACCTTCAAACGAAAGCGGCGGAAATCCGGGCATTTCCGATTCGATAACACCTGTTATCGATTCGCCGTCAACCGTTCCGTTAATATTCAAATCAACAGTCTGCCCCTGAATTTCGGTTTTTGCCGTGGCGGAAATTTTGTTTCCTTTTACTCGACCTTCATTGATTTTACCTTTGCCGAGCATCGAATCGAGCGAACCTGTAATTTGATTTTCCGTTTGCTCGACTTTAAGCGTCACCGGGACGCTCTGACCTTGAAAATCCACGATCAGATTCCAATTTCCAGTTGCGTCGGAAGTTTCGCCGCCCGCTAACTTTCCGTAGTTTGAAATATCGCGCGGATTTCCTTCGGTGTCGAAAATTTCGATGTGCCGGGAATATGATTCGACCTGCGGCAAAATTTCTTCGGCATCGCCGACAATAACAATGGCGATTTTATCCGGCGTAATATACTCTTTTGCGACGCGGCGCACATTTTCAATTGTCACTTCGCTAATTTTCTCGCGGTAAGTTTGCAAATAATCGGCAGGCAAATCGTTGATTTTTTGCGACACAATCAAATTCGTCAAACCTTCCTGCGTTTCCGCCCGCAGCGGAAAAACGCCGGTCAAAAAGTTTTTTGCATCATTTATTTCTTCTTCCGAGACATCTTCATTGCGGATTTTATTTAACTCGTAGAAAAATTCTTTCAACGAATCGCCCGTGACAGTCGTGCGAACTTCGGCGGTCGCTTCAAATGTTCCGGCTTGACGGCGCGCGTCAAAGCTCGAATATGCGCCGTAAGTGTAGCCTTTTTCTTCGCGCAAATTCATAAAAAGACGCGACGAGCCGCCAGAACCCAAAATCTGATTCATCACCAGAACCGGGAAATAGTCAGGATGATTGCGTTCAATCGCCAAATTGCCAATCACGATATTCGATTGTGCCGAGCCGGTTCGGTCGACGATTGTGATGGTCGTCAAATCTCGCGCCGGCGGCGTGTCGAATTTTGTTGCCGCGACACTTCCCTGTTTCCAATCACCGAAAGTTTTTTCGATTTCCGCTAAAATATCTTCTCGTTTTATGTCGCCGACGACAATCAAAGTCGCGTTGTTCGGCACGAATTTTTCGGCGTGAAACTCGGCTAATTTTTCGCGCGACAATTTTTCTATATCGTTTGGTGTCGGTGTTGTTACGCTGTACGGATGCAAGCCGTAAACGACGCGCGACATTTGCTCGTCGGCTAAAAAGCCGGGCTGCGAACGCTGAAATTTTAAGTTTTCAATCGTATTTTGTTTGTAAAGATTCAACTCGCTTTCGGGAAACGTCGGAAACAAAACGATTTCCGCCATTAGCCGTAAAATATCGGAAGTATAAAGCGACAAAGCCGAAGCTGCTACAATCGTATTGTCCTGACTTGAGTTTGCCGAAATATACGCGCCGAGTCTTTCGATTTCTTCGGCGAGACGGCGACTCGTGTAAGACTTTGTCCCTTCACTGAGCAGTGATGTCATTGCCGATGTCAATCCTTTTAAATCAATCGGGTCGTTAATATTTCCCGAAGGAAAAGCCAGACGAAAACTGACTATCGGCAAGCGCGTGTCTTCAAAGATGACGATTTTTAAATTGTTTGCCAATTCTGTTTCAAACGGCTGGGGAATGTCAAAAGGAACGGGCGCGAGCGGCGCGGGCGCTGTTTTGCGAAAATCTTCAATCATAATTTTTATCAATAATGTTTAATTCAAATAACAGCCGCAAATTTACCAGTAACAGAAAAAATATTTTCTTTATTCTGTGTATTTTGTAATTTTTTGCGGCAAAAAGTTCCTAGCCTTTTCCCGCCGGAATAACATTCAGCAAAGCGCGATTGTCGGTTTTCAGAAATTTGTTAACCGCCGATTTTATATCGTCAGAGGTGATTTTCAATAAATCTTCGAGTTCGGAATTGATTAGCGTCGGGTCGCCGTCATAGAGAGCGTATTCGGCAATTGCCTGCGTGCGCGCCATCGAAGACTGCCGCGAGCGCACCGTGTCGTTGATTAACTGATTTTGAAGTTTCTGCATCTCTTTGGCACTTGCGCCGTTCGTCGCTAAATCGTTTATCTCGTTCATTATCGTTTCACGAATTTTACTTAAATCCTGTTCGGGTTTCGGAATCGCGCCGATAATCACGCTCGAAGGTCCGCGCCGCTCGTCGGTAAAGCCGAAAAGCTGAACGATTGATTCTTCGCCTTTGACGAGCTTTTGATAAAGCCTCGAGCTTTCGCCGTCGTAAAGCAGTTTCCCAGCCAAATATATCGCGTCGAATTCGGGCGTGCGGCGCGGCGGAATTTTCCAGCCGATAAGAAATGCCGGAAGCGGCGCGAGTTTATCTTCGTAATCTCGATAATTTTCGGCAATCTCCGCCGGTTCTTCGACATCGATTGACGGCGGTTTCGGCTGCGCTTTGATGCCCGCAAAAAACTTTTCAACCTGCCGTTTCGCTTCCGCCTTATCGAACGCGCCGGAAATTACCAGCACGGCATTGTTCGGCGCGTAATAGACGCGGAAAAATTCCCGCACGTCTTCGACCGTTGCGTCATCCAAATCTTCCATCGAACCGATAGTCGAGTGCGCGTTGGCGAAATTTTTGAAAATCATTTGCGTCAATTGATCGAATACCTGACCGTAAGGCTGATTGTCGTAACGCATCCGCTTTTCTTCTTTGACGGCATTGCGCTGATTTTCAAGATTTTCTTCGGTGACCGCAAGAGAGCGCATTCGGTCGCTTTCTAACCATAAACCGAGCGGTAATTGGCTCGCCGGCAGAGTTTCAAAATAATTCGTGCGTTCCGAAGAAGTCGTCCCGTTCATCGTGCCGCCGGCTTTCATTACATATTGAAAATGCTCGGCTTTTTTGACGTTTTCCGAACCTTGAAACATCATATGTTCAAACAGATGAGCAAAGCCGGTGCGTCCCATCCGCTCGTTGCGCGAGCCGACATCGTAATAAACCGCCATCGAGACGACCGGAATCGAAGTGTCCGGGTTTAGCACGACGCGCAGACCGTTTTCGAGATTGTATTGTTCGAGTTTTAACGCCGGGATTTGAAATGTTTCAGACATTTTTTTACAGATGTAACGAAAAATTTTCGTTGAAATTTAATTTTATTTTAATAATCGAAAGTAATTTTTCGAGTTATTTTCTCTCTCTACAAATTTGTCAGAGAAAGAAATATGTAATCATTTTGCCGTAAAAAAAGCAAAAACGCCCGTTTGCAAAAAGTTTTTTTTCAATAATTTTTCGTCATCCGACTTTTGGAAATTTCCCGCGAAACCAATTGCCAACCGTTATTGATTGTCCGCAATTATTGGATTGTAATAATTAGTGGAATAATCAAACGATTAAACCTTTCCACAAGCACAAGAAAATTTGAAATAAATTTTGGCGGAACGGCTCGGAGAGTTGCGCGGCGGACGTCTATTTTTGTAAGATGCGCCCAACGCTTTAAAATTCAAGTCGCGGGGTTCAAGCCAAATATCAATCGAGGTCTTTTTGTGTTTATGAAAAAAAGTCTTTTCCGGCTGATTATCGTTTTATCGCTCGTTGCATCTTCGGCTCTTTCGCAGACGAAGCAAAACACCATTTCGCAGTCGCCCGAGGTCGAGCCGTTTAAGATCAGTCGCGGCAGTTCTTTTTCTGCCGCCGCCTCGCAGACGCGACCGCTCGTTTCGCCGCCGCCGCAATTAACCGGAGAGGAAAAAATAACCGGAGATTTTTCCGACGCGCTCGAAGTCATCCGTCAGAATTATGTCGGCGGCAGGCAAATTGATTTTAACGAGCTGACCAAATCTTCGATAACGTCGATGCTCCACACGCTCGACCCGCATTCAAATTATTTCGATTCCGCCGAATACGAAAATCTTTTGACCGACCAGCAGAGCGAATATTCCGGCATCGGCGCGAGCATCGTCAATTACCGGCAGAAAGGCGTTTTCGATACTTTCGTCACTTCGACGTTTCCCGATTCGCCCGCCGCCCGCGCCGGTTTGCGTTTCGGCGACAAAATTTTAACGGCAGACGGCGAAAAAGTTTCCGGTTTATCATCGGCACTTGTGCGCGACAAAATTCGCGGGCGTAAAGGAACGATAGTCCGAATCACAGTCGAGCGCGCCGACACGAAAAAAATCGAAACCATCGAAATTCGTCGCAACCGCGTGCCGCAGCCTTCGATTCCCGATGCTTATTTATTGCGCCGCGGTATCGGATACATCGACCTCACAAATGGATTTAACTACACGACCGCCGAAGAGTTGACTGCGGCAATCTCGAATTTGCACGAACTTGGAATGTCTTCACTGGTTTTGGATTTAAGAGATAATCCGGGCGGCATTCTGGAACAAGCCGTTAAAGTCGCCGAAAAGTTTTTGCCCGGCGGCAATACGATTGTCACTCAGCGCGGACGTTTTCGGATTGATAATCATATTTGGAAATCCGCCAACAAAAATGCCGATAAAGTTCCGCTGGTCGTTTTAGTCAATGAAGGAAGTGCGTCGGCGTCGGAAATTGTCGCCGGAGCCTTGCAGGATTATGACCGCGCTTTGATTGTCGGCGAGACGACCTTTGGCAAAGGACTTGTTCAGAGCGTAATAAATCTGCCGTATAATTCCGGTCTAACATTGACGACGGCGAAATACTACACGCCTTCGGGTCGACTGATTCAGCGCGATTATTCAAAAATCGATAATTACGATTATTTCAACCATAAAATTTCGTTGACCGAAACCGAAAAGAAAAACTTTGCCGCCCAGACTGTAACGGGCAGAAAAGTTTTCGGCGGCGACGGCATTACACCGGACGAGACGGTCAAAAACCCTTTGCTCAATCAAACAGAGATTGATTTGTTAGACCCGCTTTTCTTTTTCGCTACCGAATTAGTCAGCGGTCGAATCAAAGGATTTGAAAATTATAAAATCACGCGCCCGACCGGTTACGGTCAGCGCATTCGCCCGGAAGATTATCCGGTTTCGGACGAACTCCTTTCAGTCTTTAGAACATATATCCCAAAACAGAAGGATTGGAAAATTACAGGCGAGCAGATTTTTGGGGAAAAAGCATTTATCAAAACGCGCCTGCGTTATAATTTGATTACGGCGGCTTATGGAAATGTCGCGTCGAATCAGGTATTAATCGAAGATGACGCGCAGGTTGCCAAAGCGATGGAAAACTTACCGCGCGCCGAACAACTAGCGCTATCGGCAAAAAAGACTTTGCAAAAGCAAAATAAATAAAAAAAACCCGCCGGGTCGCATACTCGGCGGGTAAAAGAAACAGGAGGAATCAGAAAGACTAAAAGTCGCGCTCCGATAATTGCAAAAATAAACAGGTCTCGACTCTTAGCCTATTTAACTTGATGCCGCATTTTTAATACGAGTTGCCTTGCCGAAAAAAAAATCTCTGCAACTTTAAATTTTAAAGTTGCAGAGATTTTAAGATTTAATTTCGAGAGTATTAGAAATTGAACTTGCCGGAGAACTGCATTCTTCTAGCATTGCTGATAACACTGCCGCCGATTTGTCCAAAACTTGCCGTGTTAAAAGTAGTTCCCGGAAAACCGAACGACGGTGTATTAGTCAAATTCTTTGCGTCAATTCTCACCTCAAAATTCATTGATTCGGTAAATTTGAATTTCTTTGAAAGAGAAGCATCGGTTTGAAACTGAATCGGACCGATAAAGAAATTTCTTCCGACATTACTAAACTCACCCGGTGCCGGGGTTGAAAATAGCGCGCGTTGTTCGTCTGTAAAGAAGAAGTTAGTAGCTGTTCCGTTTGAAAGCTGCTGTTGAAATATGCTTCCCATATTTCTCGAACAATTATTACAGTTAGCCGGTGTTACCACAGCATTACTCAAAGTGTTCGCTTCCGAATAAACGGTGAACGGGCGACCCGAGGCGAGATTGAGAGTTCCGGCAAGCTGCCAGCCGCCGAGAATCAAATCAAGCGCTTTTGGTATGTCGGAGCCGAAATACTTTCCTCTGCCAAACGGCAATTCAACAACGTAAGTTCCCTGCAAAGCGTGCCGACGGTCAAAATCCGACGGCGCGTAATTTAAACGCCGGTTGTTGTTATCAAACGGCGTGCTTGATGCCGATTGTGCCGTTCCGCGCCCGACGGTCGTAAAAACCGGGTCGAACGAGCGCGTGTCTTTCGATTTGGCAAGTGTGTAGCTAACTTGAAAACCGACGCCTTTCGAGATTCGACGTTTTAAGATAACTTCCAAAGCGTTGTATCGGGAAACATCGTTGCTGTCCAATACATTTAACGCTCCGGTAAATTGCGGATACTTCTGAAAGAAGAACGGACTGAATCCGCCGAGAGACAAAAGTGAGCTGCCGCTCTGGAGCCGCTGCGCCGCCGCCGCCGCCACAGAAGCGACTGAGCCGGTTGTAATATTTGACGCAAATTGCACTCTGACAAATTGTGAACCCGTCTGGCTGGCAGTTCTGCGTATATCGTTTAGAAACAGTTGGTTAATTAACGGGCTGTCTCCACCTGCTTTGACATTGTTAAAGGCTTGTAGAAAAGTTTCCGAAAATCTCGGGTCTTTCGCGTTGATATTCACCTGATTGGCATCGTAACCGCCGAACAGATGAGTTCCGCGCCTACCGATATAGTTGACTTCCAAAACGGAATTAAAACCTATTTCGTGTTCGACGCCGCCAAACCATTGATGAACTTCGGGAAATACCAAATCCGGGTCAATGACGGTTAATGTTCCGGGACCGAAAGCGGGTGGCGTCCGCAATTGATTAGGCGTGCTGGTGGCGACAATCGGCTGTATGTTTCTCAACAATCCGCCGGTTTCTCCGAAACCATTAGTCGTCGGGAAAGAGATATTGTTTCCGGGGGTACTCTGGAAAATAGACGAGGCAAACACAAAAGATGAAATGCGGTCGTAGGAAAGGCGATAATTTGCTCGGATTGCGGTTTTACCGTTTTTGAACGGGTCGTATGCGAAACCGATTGACGGCGAAAGATTGTTCAAATCGTTTTTAAACAAACTGCCTTCCACATATCTCAACGTATTTGACGACGCAGCCCCGAAAGTTACCGGTTGGTCAGGATGAAGAATCGGCAAGCCCGAAGAACTCGGCGAAAATTTCGGCTCGTACCGAACTCCGATGTCGAATGTCAAATTTTGACGAAAACGCCAGGTGTCCTGAATATAAAAGTCATATTCGGGGTAATACGCGGTAAAGTTATAACGAGTTCCGGCTGGCGCAAACGCGCTGCCGTCAGGAGTGGCTACAAAAGCCTGCGTATAGCTTCCGACTCTTCCCAAGAAATTGTTGATCTGACTTCGCAATGTATTAAAGTCGTTGGTGTTAATCAAATTCGGATTAGCTGTCGATGCGATGGCAGGCAATCCGAAGGCATTAAAATTAGAATTAATCGCCGTACTAAAATTAATTACCGGTTCGACATTCGTTCCGAAAACCGATGTACGGTCGTCAAATTGTTTGCCGAATCGGAAATTGATTCCGGTTTTGATTAAATGCGGAGACAAATCAAATGTTAAATTGTCGACAAACTGAAATGTTCTCGCGCTTCTGGCGTTATAACTGAAATTCGTTGAGGTATCCGATACCAGATTCAAGGTAAACGGAACGTTTGCGTCCGGCGACGGATTTTCAAAACTAAAACCGAACTTGCTGTAACCGAAAATAAATTCATTGGTAAGTTTTGCCGTCGGCGAGACTCGATAGTTTATCGCCAGATTTTTCGGCGTGCGGAAGGTGTCAACCAGGTTTGGAAATCCGGGAAAAGATTGAAGCCCGCCGTTTACGGCATCGCCAATCGTATTTTGTCCGCCCTGCGCATATCGAACGTAAAACCGATTTTTGTCATTTATATTAAAATCGAATTTAGAAACGAAATCGTATTGTTTTTCAATCTGCGGCGCAAGAAAGTTAAAGCCAGCCGTGTTCAGTCCGTCGCCGCGCGTAAAATCATTCGGCAGAGGTGTTGAATTAATGACACCAAGAACAGTCGGGTCAAAACCTATCCCGGACGGATTAGTACCAATATTGTAAGTTGCGACGCAGCGCGTCGTAACTGTCGCGCTGCAAATCGGCAGTGTCGGATTACCTGAATTATCAACTGCGCCTCCGTTTGGAAATGCAGATGAAACAGCCGTTCCTGCCGCAGCGTTTCTGCCGCCCTGCACATACCTGAAAATTCCGTTTCGCGCCGCTTGCGTATAAACGGTGCGCTGCGCCAGACGATTTTCGGCAGAACGAAGAATTTGCGTGTTGACAAAGAAGAATGCTTTGTCTTTCAGTAAGTCAAAACCCGACGTTCCTTCGCCGAAACCCGGATTAAAAAGCGGTCCGCCGAGACTTCCGCCGAAAATATGCTGAACGAATTTAGGTCTCCGCACGCCCAGAAAATTATTCGTATATTCATTGGCGTTGGCGCCAGGAGTTTGGTAATACTCAAACAAATTTCCGTGAAATTTGTTTGTTCCGCTGCGGGTGACGAACGAAACCTGCGCTCCGCTGCTGCGCCCGAGTTCAGCCGTAAAATTGCTCGTCGTAATTTGAAATTCCTGAATCGAATCGGGATTAGGACGAAGCGGCGTAAAGTTTCCGCCGCCGGAGGTTGATTCGTTGATGTCGATGCCGTCGAGCGTAAAGTTAAACGCGCGGTCGCGCGAGCCGTGAACGTGAACGCCGCCGCCGGTATTCGCACCCACGACAACACCCGGCTGATAATTGAGCAAATCGAGCGGATTGCGTCCGCGCGTTCCGACAATCGGCAAACTTTCTATCGCTCTTTGTTCAACAACTGTTCCGACGTTACCGGAAGTGCTGGTTTGAACTTCGCTAACCGCGCTTTCGACCGTTACGACTGCCGAAACATCGCCTATTTCCATCGCAACATTGACGGTTGCAGGCTGATTTACGTTGACAATGTTGTTTGTCGAAATAAATTTCTTAAAGCCCTGTCTTTCGACCGTAACCTGATAAGTTCCGGCTGGAATCAAATCGAAAGAGTAAGCTCCGCCACCAGCCGTCTGGGTCGTTAAAGTTGTTTGCGTGCCTTGGTCGGTTAAAGTAACGGTAGCGCCTTCGACCGCCGCGCCCGAACTGTCCGTCACTGTTCCGGTTATGCGTGTCGTCGTTCCCTGTCCCACAGCATCAAAAGTCAATGCCGAACAGAAAATAATGGCAGCAAAAATGATTAAAATCGTTTTGAGTTGCATCTCTTTTCCTCCGCTTATAGCGTTAATTTAGATAATAATTGCTTATGTAAACTTGAAAGGTCTTAAGGAATGTTTATGTAAATTAACACAAACAAGGTAAGAAATAGAAGTGAAATTTTACAATTTCGTATTTTTTTTGAAAAACTTTAAATTAACGATTTATTTTTCATATTTAAGAATCGAGCCTTTAGCTCCGACCGCCCAGCCGTATTTTTTCGTCATAAACAGTCCGTAAAGATTTCCCTTTGTGCCGCTGTCCTGTTTTATCCAGGTTTTGCCTTTATCTGCCGACCGCAGAATCGTGCCGCCGTAGCCGACGATCCAACCATTTTTATCGTCGGCGAAATTCACGCGTAGAAATGTTGCGGGAAAATTTGTTTTGACTGATTCCCAATTCTCGCCGCCGTTTTCAGTCCGCAAAATCGTCCCTTTTCCGCCGACGGCGTAGCCTTCTTTTGAATCTCTGAAATCAACATTATAAAGCGCTTTATCGCTGCCCGATTTTTGAACTTGCCAATTCACGCCGCCGTCGTAGGTGACAAGAATCAATCCTTTGTCGCCGACAATCCAGCCGCGCAAACTGTCGATAAAATCCAGATGATACAATTCCGTTTTTGAAGGCACGAGAATTCTCGACCAGCTTTCCCCGCCATCGTCGGTTCGCATTATCAACGAATCGACGACGTCTCCGTCTTTATCGAGCAAGGAGCCGACCAGCAGACCGCGTTTTTTGTCGGCGAAGCGAATGCTCAGAAATTCCGGCGTTAAATTCTTAAAATCACTCGATTTGTAAATTTTTGTTTCGCGCCAGCTGCGCCCGCCGTCGTCGGTCAAAAACATTTTTTTTCCCGCAACGATATAGCCGTTGTCATTGTTGCGAAAATAAATTTCGTTGATGTCTTCTTCAGTGTTAAGAAATTGTTTGATCCAATTTTTTCCGCCGTCAGTCGTAAAGGCAAAATAACCTTTGTCGCCGGCGGTAAATCCGCGCTCGGATGAAGTAAAACAAACGGCGACCAAATCGCCTGCCGCGCCGCTTTTAACGGTTTTCCACGAGGTTTGGGCTTGAATATTGAGAATTGCGATGACAGATAACAGAGAAAATAAAATCGTTTTTTTGACAAATAACACTGCTGATTCCTCCGACTAACTCAAATATAAAGAATGAATTTAATAAAATAAATCTTATTGCTCCAAATGTCACTTTTCTAAATTATGAATTGCAAATTACGAATTACAAAAAAGTTTTTTATCTTTGTATTTAAATTGTCGCTCTTATTAGTAATTTGTAATTTCGTAATTCATAATTCATTTCGCTACACGATAAACCTTGTTTCTCCAAACAACTAAAACTTGTTCGCCGAGCGCAAAAAATTGCGCGACGCCCGATTCTTTAGCGATAAAATCAAAGTATGCGCTACTCGCAAATTTCAACCTGATTTCTGGAAGTAGAGCTTCTTCTTTAAATTCCGCATCAACCCAGATATTATTTTCCAGATAAAATGTTTTCGCAACGACTTTTTTGACCGTGCCGGTTTTAATAACTTCATCTTCTTCCCAATCGGCGGTTATTTTCAATTGCTGTTTTTTGGCTTCCTTGCTGGCTTGAACGGAACTTTGCCCGGTGGGCATCGCGCCAACAATCGGTTCGGATTTCGCCGCAGGTTTTCTCTTGAAAACACGACCGTTTATCGGCAGGTCGGCGACGACATTATTGGATAAATCGGTTGCCCGCGAATTTGAAAAGTCGCTATTATTTCTTTTCTCGCCTCCGTCGATTGCCAGATAGGAAGTATAAGGCGTAACTATTCCGTAACGCGTTCCTAAATCAATAACTTCATCGCGCAGTTCCTTTTGTTCGCCGTTTGAGCGGATTTGCTCCATCAGCCAACCGCCGCGCCGCGACGCCCAAAGCCTCGGCAGAAAATCGTTTTTCTCGGCGCGCAGCGGAAAATTGAGGTTTGCAAAATTGAAATTTCTGGTTTCCTTGCCTGTTTTTCCTCTCAGATGAAGCGTAATATTTTCAATATCACGGGAATTTTTGTAGCGTCCGATTAAAGTTATTTGAATGCCTTTGAATAGGTCGGTTAAATTCCTCGGATAAAGCAAATCCGTTTGCGCGGCGCTGAAATCCATTTCCAAATTGGTGAGAACGGGCGAATTAACTTTTGTAAAAAAGTTTGAAACTTTAATTTCCAAATCTTCCTTCGGTTCGACATAATCAGCCGCGCCGGAATTTTCCGCCGCGAGACGATCAAGCAAAAGCGTGTTCACATCGTAACCGACACCAAATGTGAAAAGCCGTAAATTTTCGACTTTTAATTCTTTGGCATTTGCGATTATTTTCTCGACATTAGTTTCACCGACTGTCGGCAAGCCGTCAGTCAAAAAGGCGAGCATTTTCGGACGTTCGGACGAATCATACTGCTTGAGCGCGGCTTTTAACGCATCGTTGATATTCGTTCCGCCCGTCGGCGCGAGTCCTTTGACAAATTCTTCGCCGCGCATTTTGCCTCGCGAATTTGCGGTTATCATTCGGCTTTCCATTAAATGTTCTTCGCCCGCAAAACTTATCACATTAAAACGGTCGCCGTCACGCAAATTTCGGATGCCGAACAACAAAGCCGCGCGCGCTTTCTCCATCTTGCCTTCGTCCGCCATCGAACCCGACGTATCGAGAACGAATACGATGTCTTTATTGAGCAATTCTCGCTCGGAAACATTGTCTTTCGGCGACAACTGCAAAAGAAAATAACCGTCTTTGCCGGCTTCGCGGTAAGTCAGGAGCGACATTCCGAAATCGCTGTTCGACAGACCGTAAAAAAGCTGGAAATCATTATCGCTGCTGTTCGTTTCAAATGAGACGGTCGCGGTCGTTTCGCCTTTGTTATCGACTTGGATTTTGTGCGTCGGCGAGTAAATATTTCGCAACGCTTCTATGCCGACAATTTCGATTTTGCCGGAAACCGCGCCGAATTTCTGGGGATTCGCCGTTTTAGTCGAATAAACCGACGAATCGCCTTCCGGCAGCTGTCTGGGATTCGTCCACAAATTTCTGCCGGTACCCAAGGGATAACGGTACGCGACCGTTCCTGATTCGGCTTTCAAAATTTGAGAATAAGTGATTTCTAATTTCTTATCGGATTTCGGCGGAATCGGAAAAATCGACGCCTGAAACAAATCTTTACCCGCGTATTCAAGCAGTCCCGGGTCTTTTTGCCGTCTGACGATTTCATCGTAAATTCGTCTGGCTTCTTCGCGCGACCGCACTTCGCCGACGAGTTTTTTGCCGTTTTCCCAAATCGCAAACTCGATTATCGCCGCCGTTTCGGGAATCGGAAAAAAATACGTTCCTTCCAAAGTATAAGGCGTGTCGTTGCGAAAAACTTGTTCGACGCGCGTCGTCCCAACCTGCCCGTTTATTTTGGTATCGAGCCGGATTGATTTCACGGGCAGCGCGTTCGGTAGCGGAAACGGACGCGGGCGCGGATTCGGACGGCACGGGCGTACGTCGCAGACAATCGGAACAATTACGCCCTGCGCAAATACCGAAACAGCCGTCAAAAAACTAAAGAACAAAAGACAAAATAGAATTCGCACAGCAGTAAACATTATAATTTTTTCCTTGATGTTCAAATTAAAAGCGCGGGTTTTATAAACTTTACGCCCGGTTTGACTGTTTGCTGAACGGTTTCAGCGGGTAAGACTTGCATAATAATTTTTCAACCTCTTAAACAAACGATGTTAAAGTTTGGAAAAGTTGAAATACGAATAATTTTTTTTAGGAAAAGCGTAACTTTTATCGCGTTCAGAGGAAATAAGAACGGAAGAGAAAATAAAGCGGCGGAAATTTACTTGATAAAATCAAATCGCATTATCGAAACGGAATTGATTGAAAGTGCCGCCAAAGGCGACGCGGCGGCTTTCGGCAAGATATATATTCTGCTTCGAGACCCGATTTACGGCTTCGCTTTTCGGATGTTAGGCGACGGTTCGACGGCTGAAGAAATTACGCAGGAAACCTTCGTATTTTTCATCGAAAATTTGAAAAAGTATCAAAAAGAACGCGGTTCGCTCTTGTCTTTTCTCTGCGGCGTGGCAAGAAATCGGATAATGCATTATTTGCGAAACAACGGAAACAAATTTGAGGTCAGTCGAGATGACTCCGACGATTTTGTCGAACCGTTCGACGAAAGCGGAAGCAGCCCGCTGGAAATTCTGCTCGAACACGAACTGGAAATAAAAGTTAGGGAAAGTTTGGCGAAACTTCCGCCGTTACAGCGCGAAGCGATTATTTTAAGGGAAATGCACGAGCTTTCTTACGAGGAAATAGCAAAAATTACCGGAGATGATATAAACGCCGTCAAGGTTCGTCTTTTTCGCGCCAGACGAAATCTCGCTCGCCGGATTGCTCCGTATCTGAAAGGCAAAAAGGAAAATTGTTATGAAATGCAGTGAAGTTGAACAACAGATAAATTCTTTTATCGACGATGAACTCGAAACACCGCTCGCCGGTAAAGTCGGGTTTCATTTAAAGCAATGCCGCGCGTGCAGCGAAACCTTTGACAATTTGCGGGCATTACGCGGAATACTTAAAAGAAACATTACAGTTGCCGATTCGTCGCGCCTCGACGCGAACGTAATGAAAGCATTCGCTCTTTATTCGACCAATAACCAAAAGAAAAATTGGCGAAACGTTATTTTCGGTCGGTTTGTCATTTCCAAACCTGCGGCGGCGTTCGCTCTTTTAGCATTTGCGGTTTTCACCGGTTTTGCTTTTCAGTTAGGCAAGATGTCGGCGACGGATGTTCGTGTCGAGATGCCGTTTATGAAAATGGTAAATCTCGCGCCGGAAGCGTCCGAACCAAATTTGCCTTCTGAATTCGGCGAAAGATTCGAGAGAACTTCCGTTGCTCCGGTTATTAAATTTATCAAAGTGCCGATTTTCAAAGAAAAAATTGTCACGCGCATCGTTTACGCAAATAAAGAGCCGCGAAACGACACGAACTTCAAGTCGATAAAAACCTCGCCAGCCAATTTTGCATTAAACAGTTCAATCAATGAAAACAGATACGCGACGCAAGTTAATCTAAAGGAATTTCAGCCCGTCGGTGAAATGAAAGCCAAAATTATCAAAAAGGATGAAAACAATGAAAAGTAAAATGTCTGTTCGATTGTGTTTGATTTGTATTTTGGGCGTCGGCTTTTTCAGCGATGTTAAAGCACAGCAAAGTTCGGTTCGATTTAAGAGCGGCATTACCATTGCGATTAAAACGGAAATAAAATCGGCGGATTCGAAAAATAAGACGCCCGGCAGCTTCGGTTATTCCGTTTCGACATCGACCTCGGAAAATACAATGCACCGCCTGTTAACCGATAAGAAAAACAAGCTCTATTTCGGATATGACGTAACCGTTATACCGCAAGCGGAAAAAGACAAATTTAAGGTCTCCATCAAGCCTTTATCAATCGATCCAAATAAACTGCTGACAAATCTCGACAATCTGACCGTTCAGGTTCTTCCTAAATATCCCGATGAAATTCTGGTCGGCGACGGCGATACTATAACTTTGGAAATTCTCGAAAATCCGCAAACGCGAGTAAAAGTTTTTGACCTTATTAAAATTACCACTGAAAATCAGGTTGGCGGAAACTATTTCTTGGAGAGCAAAACAGCGCGCGATTTTACCGTCGACGACGTGGAATTGCAGATGAGTAATTTAGAAGTTTTTGTCAACGGCGAAAAAATCGGCAAAGGCGGCGGCGTCTCAGGGGCGAACATTTATTTTTATCTGCCGGAGAAAGGACGTTTTATAATGTCGGTCTTTCCGCGAAACGGCTTTAATTTACAAAAAATCGGCGTTATCGAAAATAACAAAATCTCTTTTACGTTTAACGGTGACAATTATAAGTTCGTTTCGTCCGCGCCCATTTTAGGCTCCGGCGGCAAATGGAATTTATGGGTATTACACGACCCGGAATATCGCTCGTCTTATAATCTTTCGCCAAATTCGCCGTATGAATTAGGCGCAACCGACAAGCTAGAATTTCTATTTAAGAAGCAATAATTAATTTTTCATCGACGAGAAACAATTTTCCATCCAGTTAAATTTCAATCCTAATTCCGGTTATAAGACGTTGCATCGATTATGTTTAAGAATTTGAAAGTTAAACTTTTGCCCGCGCTTTTTGCACTTTTTATTGTCTCCGGCGTTTTCGCTCAGGAGACCAAACCGATGATTTCCGAAATTGACCGCATCCGTTTGGCGGAGGCTTTTAGAATCGGTGAAACTCTGGGAAACAAAGTCTGGAAGGATTGGGACAAAGCGCCTTTCGCGGTTTTGCTGGTTACGCCCGAATACGAGTTTTTAATCCGCCATCCGCGACCCTCGAAAGATTTTACTCTTCTCGGCTACGATTCTCTTTTAAAGAGTAATATTTATTTCCGCAAGCAAACGCAATCAATCAATTTTTTAGCCACTTTTCCGGCAGTCGGCGGAGTTTCGACCATCGTTATCGGTCAAGCGGAAAATACGTCGCAGAGAACATCCACGCCCTGGGTGATAACGGTGCTTCACGAACATTTTCACCAGTTGCAGGATTCTCAACCGACTTATTATCAGGAAGTCGACGCATTAAATTTGTCGCGCGGCGATCGGATGGGAATGTGGATGCTGAATTTTGCGTTTCCCTACCGGGACGCGAAAGTCGCGGAGCGTTTTTCCGCTTTGAGCAAACTGCTCGCAGAAACTTTACAGACTAAAAATAAATTTGGGTTTACGGCAAAACTCAACGAGTATCTCGAAGCGCGTCGAGAGTTTCGACAAATGCTCAACCCGGACGATTACAAGTATTTCTCATTTCAAATCTGGAAGGAAGGCATAGCCAGATATACGGAATGGCGAATTGCCGATTTAGCGGCGCGAAAACATAAACCGAGCAAAGAGTTTCTTGCCCTGAAAGATTACACGCCGTTTAAGAACGCCGCCGATACGATTTTAAATAAGCAAATTATGACGAATTTGCCGATTCTTCAACTTGAGAAGTCGGAAAGAAATGTATTTTATCCGTTTGGCGCAGCGGAAGGTTTATTACTCGACCGTGTAAATCTGAAGTGGCAAAGTCGTTATTTGACCGAAAAGTTTTTTGTCGACACGTATTTTGTCGAAAATAAATGACGTTTCTATATTTGCTGCCGAACGAATCAGTAGTTAGCGGAGTTTTATTAATAAGGAGTAATCTATGCGAAGTTTCCCAATATTTTTTACGTGTTTGTTACTGTTTGCCGGTTCAAATCTTTTCGCGCAGGCGCCGTCGAAAAAGCCGGTCAAACAATGTAATGCTCAGCTCGCGCGGCAAATCGTCGAGCAGCAAGCCGATTTTAGTAAAACGCTCGAACAAGCCGACCAGCGTGTGCAGGTTTTAATCAAAGTTGCCGATTTTCTGTGGACAGCCGACCGTGAGACGGCGCGAAGATATTTTGCCGAAGCCTTTCAAATCGCCGAAAACCGTTTCAAAGAAAAAGGTTTGGAAAAAAAGGAAACCAAAGGCATGATTATTAGTCAGCCCGATTATCGCTTTAAAGTCATCAGCGTAATTGCCGCGCGCGACGCCGAATGGGCAAAGAAACTATCCGAGCAAGTTTTGAAGGAATTTGAGGAAGACGCGGAAAAAGATAAGCGCGACGGATTCAATAAAGACCGCGAAGTTCAAGAAATTTTGACCCTCGCGGTGGAAAGGGCGAAAGATAATCCGAGCCTCGCCCTCTCGCTCGCCCGCCGCGTAATGCGTTATCCTTTGACTTATAATTGGTACCATTCGCTTTACGCGACAGCTCAAGTCAACCAATTGTTAGCCGACCAAATTTATGCCGAAGCGCTCGTTAGTTACCAAAACGCCGAAGTTTTTCGTCTTTTGTATCTTTCGGCTTACCCGTTCGGGAGTGAAAGAATTTTCGGCATCGAAAAATACAGTCTCGGTGCGAGCGTTCCCGCCGGTTTTTCTCCGAATACCGATTTGCAGCGACAATTTTTGATTACTCTGCTTCGCCGCGTGATGCGGCTGACGCCCGAAAACACGACTAAATCTATGCAAACTTCAACGCCCGAAACTGCCGTCGCCGTTCTTGCATTAAACGAAATCGAACCGATAATCGAACAGCAATTTCCCGATTTGATGACAATGTTTTCGCAAGCTAAAATTGCCGTCAGCTCGATTGTCTCTAACGAACTGATGGATGCGGCGAATAAGCGCGACGAATTGGGAAAAAGTTGGAATAAATCGTTTGCCGAGCGATTAAAAGAGGTGGAGAAAGCCGACGCCGACGCAAAGCTCAAAGACGAGCAAATCATTCAACTGGCGACATCGGCTAAAAAGGAAGAAGATTACCGGGCGACGGAAACCTGGCTCGACAAAATCTCGGAAGCCGCGCCGCGCGAAAGCACCGGAAATTACTTTTATTTCCGGCGTTCCAAATTGGCGACTAAAGAAAGTCGTTTCGACGACGCACGAAAATTCGCGGAGAAAATCAGCAAAATAGAGCTTCGCGCCGTCGTTTACTTCGATATTGCCGAAGCCAAACAAAAAAACACCGCAACGCGCACCGAATCGCTCGAATCGCTTTCGGAAGTTTATAAAATGGCGCAAAAATCTGCTGATTCGGTCGAGAAGGCACAGATTTTTCTCGGTTTGGCTTATATGTACGAAAAGGTCGACCATTTTAACGCGCTCGACGCCCTTTCAGCGGCTATCAAAACCGCCAATAAATTAGAAAACCCGAATCTTTTTACGTCCGCGTCATACCAGCAAATCATTGCCAAAGATTTTAGGTTTTATGCGGTTTACGACGTTCCGGGATTTGATATAAACAAAGCTTTTTATGAAATCAGCCAAAAGGATTTTCAAGGCGCAATCTCGCAAGCAGAAAGTTTTTCCGATAAATATTTGCGAACACTAGCTGTTTTGGCTTCGGTCAAAGACTGTGAAAAGAACGATAAGCCCATCAAGCCAGCGGCGAAAACAAAATAATCCAAATCAGGAAAATAAATCACACGAAAAGGCGAAGAAGTTTCAAAAATAGATAATAATTTTTGAAACTTCTTCGCCTTTTGCAGCTATCTATTTTTATTTGTTATTAACTGGCTGAAAATCTTTATCGGTTGGAATTATCGTCCGTCAGCGCGTCGTCAATTTCCTTTTCCATTTTGGTACGTACTTTTTCAACCAGTGAATCGGCTTTTTGTACGCTTTGTTCCAAAACAGCGCGATTATCTTGAATTTGTTTTAGTAGAGACTCCAAATTTTTTCGCTCGGCATCGAGCGATTTTTTCCGCTGGTCACGAATGTCTTCCGGTCGCAAGGAACCGGCAAAAGCGGCGGAGCGTTCGAGATTTTCCGGGCGCAAATCGTATCCGAGCTGGTCGATTCGCGTCTTCACCGTCGATTCCTTTTCGATAATGTCGAAAAGCTGTTTTCTCAAAGATTCCGCGCGTTGTTCCGACCGCGAGAGAATATCGAGATTCAGAAGAAGTCGTTTTTGCTTTTCGTCATATTCGTTTTTCTGTGTCGATTCGAGCGTTTTGATGCGCGTGTTTAGTTCCTTGATTCGCTTGTTCGACGCGGCGATTTTGTCATCGACCGTCTCCGGCGGCGGTTGTGCAATCGGTTCGCTGACGACCGCCGGAGTTTCGCTCGAAACGTCATCGGCGCGGCTAATTATTGTCGGTTCGATTGGCGTCTGTGCCGGATAAACGATTGGCTGTTTCGGGCGGTTTGTTTTTCGTTTCGATGTTTGCGCGCTCGCCGGGGAAATCGAAACGAACAGCGCGATTAAAATCGCCGCGATAACAAATTTTATTTTGAAGACTTCGTGTTTCATTTTTTACACCTTTTTTTTATTACTCGCATCTTTATCGGGCAGTAGATCGCCTGTGAAAAATTCGACGATATTTTTTCCCATCCCGACAAACGGAATCGCGTCGAGTCCGGCATTCAGCACGCCTTTGACCACGCCTTTGTTTTTAATATCGTATCCGACCAGACCGATTGCCATTGCCGTTCCGACATAGGGAACCGATTTGGCAATGCGCTTGGCAACCGTCCAGCCGCCCGCGTGAACCAATTTTCTTTTAATACTCGAATTCTCTTTCGACATAATAATATTCGCTCCATCGGTTGTTTATTATACTTGCCTTATTCGGATGACGAAAGCATACTCTAACTTTGCACGCGCAATTTACCTGAAAGTTTCAAATGTTAAAATAAAACGATGTCGCTGATTATCAAAAATCTTTCAAAGAAATTCGACAACAATTGGATTTTAAGAGACGTTTCGCTCGAAGTGAAAAGGGGCGAAATTCTCGGTTTATTCGGTGTCGTCGGCGTAGGAAAAACGACGGCGGTTCGCGTCATTGCCGGCGCTGAAGACCACGACAGCGGAAATATCATTTTCGATTCAAAAGATTTAACCAAATTAAACTGCGAAGAACGCGGCTTTCATTTCCCGAAACTGACGAACGACGCATTTTGGAAATCGATTTTTAAAAACCAAAAATCCTCGCAGCTTGCCGACGGCGAAGGTCAGGTTTTAGCGCTCGAAGACGCGCTGCAAAAGTCCGAAGCAGTGCTGCTGCTCGACAATCAATTTTGTTTTATGGACAAGCAATTGCGCGAGGAAAATTGCGAGAAGCTGCGAAAAACGACAAAGGAAAAGAATTTAGCGGTCGTTTTTGCAACCAACGATTACGACGAAGTTTTTTCGATTTGCGACCGCGTTGCCGTCCTTCATAACGGTGAAATCGTTCAGACCGGAACGCCGCGCGAAGTTTATGAGAAACCGAATTCGGTTGCCGTCGCGCGCACGACCGGAAATAATAATTTAATTGAAGTTCGTCGTCTAACTTCAAATAAAGCAGAAAGCTTTGAATTTCAAACTATCGTCGGCGAACATCGCCTGCTGACCGATAATGTCGATAAAAATCTGCTCGGCGCGATTCATCAAAACACGACGCTCGCCATTCGTCCCGAACACATTTCAATTTCCTTCGGCGCGTCTTTTCCCGAAGATAATCTTTTAAAAGCGAAAATTACCGGCGTGACCTTTAACGGCGCGACGACTTCGATACATCTCGACGCCGACGGCTTAAAACTCGAAGCATTGGTTTTGCGTCTGGTCGGGTTAAATATCGGCGACGAATGTATGGTCGGAATTCCGCCGGACAGAATTTTAGTATTGAAAAATTAAATTTTTAAACGATTTTCACACCGTAACCCAAACCGTCGCCGATGGATAAAACCTGTGCTTTCATTTGCGGATGATTGACAAACATTTGATTAAATTCTCGCAGTGCGACTGTCGAATCTTCGTCATTTACACCAAAATTTTCATTTGCGACTTCGCCGCCCCAAAGTAAATTATCGACAATAATAACGCCGCCGACACGCAACAAAGGCAGACAAAGTGTTAGATAATCGATGTATTCGGTTTTAACTGCGTCAAGATAAACCAAATCGAATGTTTCCTTCAATTTAGGCAAAACGTCCAGAGCCATTCCTTTAAAGATATCGACTTTTCCCAGCAAGCCGAGTTTCTCCAGAAAATTTCGCGCTAAATCAATCATCGGTTGGCTCGGCTCAATCGTCAAAACTTTTCCGTCGCCGGAAATTCCTTTTGCCAGATGAGCCGCTCCGTAACCGATTGCCAAGCCGATTTCCAAACAATGTTTTGCCCTCACCGCCCGCGCCGTCGTCTCCAAAAAACGGGCGACTTCGCGGTCGGCAACCGGTACATTATTAGCTTTAGCGTAATTTTCCATTTCCGCTAAAATCCCGTTACTTTCCGGTAAAAGCCGTTCAAGATAAAGGGCTTGTTGAGGCTGAAGAATCGCGTCGAATCTAGATTTCATAAAAATTGTCGGTCGGAATATGTAAGTTTAATTTTCTAGGTCAAACGTCCAAAGAGTAAAGTCAATTATTCAAGTTTTACTTTAACTGTCGAAGGTAAGACATTGAATATTTAACTTTAAGAGTTCAGCCTTTTCCGCCTGTAATCACTTACTCGACATTCGGAATCAGCAGAATTTGAACCCGCCTGTTTTTGGCACGACTGATGTTTGTCGTATTCGGAGCGGTCGGCAAAGACGCACCGAAGCCTTTTGCTTCAATGCGGTTTTGCGCGACGCCCGAGGCGATGAATTTGTCAGCTAAAAACTGTGCGCGCTCCTGCGTCAAAGTTTGCAGTTGGTCGGGGGTTCCCTTGTTATCAGTGTGGGCTTCAACCAGTATTTTGTAATCGGTCCCGGTCGATAAAACTTCGCCGAGCGAATTGATTTTCGTATCGGCAAGCGGCGCGAAAGTGCTGACTCGAATGCCTGAAAAATAATTTTCGGGCAAAGTTAAAACGATTCCGCGTTCGGTTTTTTCGACCGTGCCGAATTTTCGCAGAGACTGCATCAATATCGTTTCATTCGATTGTAGACGAGCGAGGCGGTCGGATTGTTCTTTTTGCTGCTGGACGGCGAGTTTTTCGCTTTCAGCGGCAGCGACTTTGGCTTTCGCGTTTTCTATTTCGCTTTTGACGCGACCGAGTTCTTCGCGCAGTTGCGCAACTTCGCTCTTTAAATCTTTAACCTGACTCGAATAATTTTGAGCATCGCGCTCGGCAAGTTCGCGGTCGCGCGTTTCGCGGGCGAGTTCGGCTTTTACGTCGGCGATTTGGCTTTGCGCGTCCGAAACTTTTTCTTCGGATTGGCGAATTTCGTTGTCCTGCCTGATTTTCGCATTGCGCTGTTCGCGCGCTTCTTTGCGAACCAGCGCCGTATCTTCGGCTTTAACCGCCGCGCTAACGGCTTTCCGCGCCGTAATATCGACATCTTCTTCGGCGCGTCCGGCTTTCCAGGCGGTATCGGCGCTCTGCAAAAGAACTTCCGCCTGCCGTAATTCTTCTGCCGCGTCGCGTGGCGCACCGGCAAATCTGGCTAAGGCGACGGCTTGTTTTGCCTGCAAAACGGTCGAAGGCGTTTTTGAATAATCAAGCTCGGCGATTTCCGGCGTTCGGGCGTCGCTGAAATAATCGCTCGAATTTCCAAAATACTCGATTGCCTGGCTCGTCGCCAGAGTTCTGCCGCTTTGCGCGGACGGATTCAGATTTTCCAGCATAATCGCGCGGCTCGGACGGCGGACGAGAAAATGCGGTTCAGCCGTGATAATCAGCGCGAAATTCTGGAGCGGGGTCGTGACGGACATTTTTGAATCGAAATCGAAAAAGCCGCGCCGTTTGATTTCGCCCAAATTATCGACTTGCCCGTCCGGCGAGATTGCCCACACGACATAAGTCGCGTAACCGGCGCCGAGTTCAAACGGGCGCGGCATTTTCGACACTGAAAGATTGATTTCCGTGCCGTTTTTCTTCGTCCGCTGAATTTTCGCTTCGCCCTTCATTCGAGGAAAGCGCGTCGTTCCGCGAAACTGCATCGACACCGTTTCATCGACCGGATAAGTAACCGCGACGGTTTTGCGCGGCACGTCGTTTTGAGCGGAAATGTTGACGCTTAATAAAAATAAAATTGAAAAAAATGCAAATAAATTTAATGTTTTGGAATTTTTCATAAATTTTCTCCGGGAAGATTTGTCGTTAGAAAAGATGCCGCGAGCGGGTTTATCGTTGTAAACAGTAGCATATTGCCGGAAATTTGCGCGGTAAGTTTGGACTTTCGGGTTTCGACTAAAGTATATTCAATGCTTCGGACTAGCAAATGAACGAATTTACCAGAATTCTCAAATACCTGCGCCCGCATCTTTCAACCTTCGTTCTGGCAACGTTGGCGATGATTTTGGCTGCGTTTTTTGAAACGGCGACCGGCGCGCTGCTCGTGCCGATTTTCGACCAAACTTTTGGCAGTAAATTAGGGGAAATCAGTCCGACGCTTTTTTATTTACAAAAACTTATCCCGCAAGACAATTGGTATCACGCGTGGTTAATGATTTCCGTCTTGTTGTTTTCCTTTACGATTATCAAAGGAATCGCCGAATATTTTTCTTCTTATTTGATGGCTAAAATCGGACAAGCCGGAGTTTTGCAACTTCGACAGGAATTATACACACATCTTTTAGGACAATCGGCTGATTTTTTTCAAAAACACCGGACGAATTATCTTGTTTCACGCCTGGTTACGAGCTGTTCGGTAATCGAACTCGCCGTTTCCTCAAACTTACGAGACATTTTGCGCGAAAGTTTCATGCTCGTCTTCTTTATCGGTGCGGCTTTCTATTTCAACTGGCGTTTACTGCTGGCAGCTTTAGTTATTGCGCCGATTATCGGCGGTTTAACTTCCAAATTCAGCCGCTCGCTGAGAAAATTAGCCGAAGAGAATTTTGAAAGCAACAAATTTTTAAGCGATTCCGCCCAGGAAGCCTTATCAAATCAAACAATTGTCAAAGCGTATCGGGCTGAAAACAGAGAACAGACACGTTTTTTAAGATTTGCTGAAAACATTGCCCGCGCTAATTTGCGTTCGGCTAAAATTAGCGCGACTTCGCCGCCAATCATCGAAACCATCGGAACAATTGCGATTGTAATTTTATTTTATTTCGGCTTACGCGAGATAAACAGCGGGCGAATGGAAGCCGCGCAATTTTTCACTTTTTTGTTTTATCTATTCAGAAGTTACGACCCGATGCGAAAAATTTCGCGCCAGCACAATCAAATTACTCAAGCATTCGCCGCCGCCAAAGACGTTTGGGACATTCTTGATGAAGACAACGCTCTTCCTGAAAAATCAAACGCGGTAAAACTTCAGCCTTTGCAAAGGCAAATCGAATTAAAAAATGTCTCGTTTAATTACGATGCGGATGAAAAAAGCGTTATCAAGAATTTGAATTTAATCGTGCCGAAAGGCGAAATGGTCGCGCTCGTCGGCGAGAGTGGCGGCGGAAAATCGAGTTTGATAAAACTCGTCCAGAGACTTCACGACCCGACAGACGGCGCGATTTTCTGGGACGAAACCGATTTACGCGACGCAGCATTATCGAGTTTGAAAAAACAAATTGCGCTCGTGACGCAGGAAACCGTTTTATTTAACGACACGATTCGTTATAACATTTCTTACGGCAAACCGGATGCGAACGACACTGAGATTGTCGATGCCGCACGAATTGCTTTTGCGCACGATTTTATCGAGGAATTACCGAACGGCTACGACACGATTGTCGGCGAGCGCGGAATTTTTCTATCAGGCGGACAACGACAGCGCATCGCCATTGCCCGCGCCGTTTTAAAGGGCGCGCCGGTTTTAATTTTGGACGAGGCGACATCCGCGCTCGACGCCGAATCCGAACAACTCGTCCAAAAAGCTCTGACAAATTTGATGCGAAATAAAACATCGATCGTCATTGCGCACCGGCTTTCGACCGTTCGCCGCGCCGATAAAATCGTCGTTATGGAGCGCGGAAAAATCATCGAAACCGGAACGCACGCCGAACTGCTTACAAACGGCGGCGTCTATAAAAAACTTTACGAGTTACAATTTTTGGAGGATGAACCCGGCGAGCAGTTGGCAGTGAGTAATCGGTAAAAACTGTCAAATGTTAGCGGATAACCGAAGATGAAATCAATGACCGGATTCGGGCGCGGCGCCTTGACGGACGAAAACTTCTCCGTTTCCGTCGAGATAAAAACCGTCAACAATCGTTTTTTGGATTTAAATTTGCGCCTGGCAAACGAGCTGCAATCGCTCGAAGCCAACTTAAAGCGTTTAATACAGAAACGTCTTTCGCGCGGGCGAATCGACGTTTTCGTCAATTACGAACGAACGAGTGATGTCGTTTATGAACTAAATCGTCCTTTAATTTCGGGCTTCTTGTCGGCGCTTAAAGAAATGCAAAACGAATTTTCACTTTCGGGCGAGCCGGATTTGAATTTGATTGCGCGGCTTCCGAATGCTTTGCAGACCAAAGCCGATGACTTAAGCGAGAACTTTATCGACGGTATTGAAACGGCGGTTAACTTGGCGCTCGACGAACTTGAAAATATGCGCGAAGTCGAAGGCGAATCTCTCAAAAATGAATTAGAATCGCGTCTTTCGGACATTGAAAGGCAACTTCCGAAAATCGAAACGGAAATGGACACCATTGCCGAGGAATATCGCCAAAGGCTTAACAAACGAATCGCGCACTTGCTCGATAAAAGCGATTCACAAATCGAGATTGACCAGGCGCGGCTTGCTCAGGAAGTTGCATATCTGGCTGACAAAAGCGATATTTCCGAAGAAATCACGCGCCTTAAAAGTCACATCGAACAATTTCGCTCGATTGTCAATGAAGAAAAGGAGGTCGGGAAACGTCTCGATTTTCTAACGCAGGAATTTAACCGCGAGGCAAACACGATTGCTTCAAAAACCAACAATTTGATCGTCAAAGAATCGGCTCTGAAAATAAAATCGGACATCGAGAAAATACGCGAACAAGTGCAAAACGTCGAATAACGAATAATGGATAATGGATAATGGATAATGAAAAACGAAAGAAATTATTCGTTATCCGTTATCAATAATTCGTTATTTATTTTATGAAGGGCAATCTAACAATAATCAGTTCCCCGTCCGGCGGCGGGAAAGGCACGCTTATCAAGGAAGTATTGAAAACCGTGCCGAATATCGGTTATTCCGTCTCTTTCACGACGCGGGAGAGGCGCGGCGGCGAAGAAAACGGGCGTGATTATTTTTTTGTCAGCCGTGCGGAATTTGAAAACCTGGTTGCGCTCGGTGAATTTATCGAATTTGCGGAGGTTCACGGTAATTTTTACGGCACTTCGATAAATCAGGTTAAAGATAGAATCGATGCCGGACAAGACGTTATCCTGGAAATTGACGTGCAGGGCGCGGAAAGCGTCCGAAAAATGTTGCCCGAAGCCGTCAGTATTTTTATTTTGCCGCCTTCATTTGAAATTCTGCGGAATCGTCTGAAAGCCCGCGCGACGGAAAAATTAGCAGATTTGGATTTGCGTCTGAAAAATTCTTTCTTTGAGGTTCGGCGTTTCGATGAATTTAAATATGTCGTCATAAACGACGAGGTTTCTCAAGCGACAGCTGATTTGCAGACGATAATTTTAGCTGAAAGATTAAAGCGCATTCGACAAACCGATGCGATTCAAGGTATTTTAGATAGTTTCGATACTACTAAGATTAGTTCGCTGGGAGATAACATTTAATATATGGTTGAAGAAACCGAACAACTCGTCGAAGACGCGACGCAGGAACCGAAAGAAATACTGGCGATTGACTCGAAATATCGCAAAATCATTCTTGCCGCGCAACGCAGCAAACAACTGCAGCGCGGCGCGAATCCGCGTGTCGATATGGACCCGCGCAAAAGCAAAAGCACGCGTATTGCGATGAAAGAAATCGACGACGAGAAAATCGAATGGGAAATGCTGACTGATAAACTTACTCAGTAGTTTTGATTTCGATTCCATTCGACAAAGGCGGCGGCAATTTCGCGGGCTTCCTTTTCAAATGGAATTTCACGGTAGGCATCGTGTCTTGAATCGAAGCTCCAATTCTTTTTTTCTTTGAGATTTTCCCAGTAATGCGACAGGTATTTGTAAAAAAATATAAAAAAGCCTTCTTTTTTATATTGCAAAACGTGGACGATTTCGTGCGCGGCAAGTTCGAGCGGGAGTTTTCGCCGATTTTCAAAATCCTGAGAAACCAAATCGGGCATTATAAAAATGCGTCGCCCGAAAGTAATGCCGTGAACCTGTAAAATAGAAGTAAAAAAGCGTGCAAACCTTCCGGCGTAAAAATTTACGATTGGCAAATTGAAATTTTCATCGGAGAAAAATTCTCGAAAAAAGATTTGCAGCCTGTCGTGCGAACTTTCCGCTAATTTCATCTTCAACAATTTAACCTGATTTCAGACGCAAAAAAAGCGGAGAAATGAAATTATACAAATTTCATTTCTCCGCTTTTGAAATTTACTTGTTTATTTTGTCGCCGGTGTTCTTGACGGCATCGCCAACCGCGTCAACTGCGTCGCCGACTCCGCGCTTCAATTTTCCCCAGGTTTCTTTACCTTTTCCTTCGGCGTTTTGCGCTTTGCCTTCGGCTTCTAAATCTTTATCGCCTAATGCTCCTCCGACTTTATCCTTAACCGCGCCGACGCCTCTATCTAACTTGCCCTCGACTTCATCATTGTTTGGAATTGACATAATTTTTCTCCTTTAATATTTGTATTCTTTTAGAACAAAAGAACTTGAAATTATTAAATAGCAATTCATATTCCCAACCAAAGCAAGATCCAAAATCCAAAATCCATAATCGAATTACATTCCCTTGTAATTTGGACCACCGCCGCCTTCAGGCGTAACCCAATTGATAATTTGATACGGGTCGGCGACATCGCAGGTTTTGCAGTGGACGCAATTCGAGAAATTGACTTTTATCTCGCGCCGGTTGGTTTTCGGGTTTTCTTCCATTTCATAAACTGCCGCGGGACAAAAACGCTGGCACGGATTGCCATATTCTTCGGCGCAGCGTGTCGCGCAGATTTCCGTGTCCAAAATATGAAGGTGCGAAGGCTGGTCTTCGTCGTGCGAAACTCCGGCGTGATAAACGTCCGTCACTTTGTTGAAAGTCAATTCATTGTCGAATTTCAAATCGGGGTAAAGATTCTTCTGCGAATCGTCTTTATATTCATATTCCACCAGCGTTTTCATCCGTTCGTGTCCGGCGACGTGATGTTCCATCGGCATAAAACCCCAAGCCATTCCGCCGGTCAAAAACTGCAAACCGCCGTTGACGAGCGCCGACCAGCGTCCGCGCTGGAACGAAGCGTGGAAATTTCTGACGGCGTAAAGCTCGCCGTAAATCCAACTGTGATTCACTTTTTCTTCGTATTCCTGAAGAATGTTCGACGTGAAATCTTCGTGATTAAACGCGTTGACGATAGTTTCCGCCGCGAGCATTCCCGATTTCATCGCCGTGTGAATTCCCTTAATGCGCTGCCCGTTCAAAAACGAAGCCGCGTCGCCGACGAGCAGAACGCCGTCCGCGTAAAGTTTCGGCATCGTGTGCCAGCCGCCCGCATTGATTGTCTTCGCGCCGTATTTGAGCATTTTTCCTCCCGCTAAAATTTTGGCGATTGCCGGATGAGTTTTGAATTTTTGAAATTCGGCGTGCGGGTCGAGCAGCGGGTCGAAATAATCGAGTCCCGTAACGTAACCGATGCTGATGACGTTATTTTTCATTCCGTAAATCCACCCGCCGCCGTATGTTTTCGTGTCGGACGGAAAACCCAGAGTATGAATGACGCGACCTTCCTCGAAATTTCCGGCGGGAACTTCCCAAAGTTCTTTGACGCCTAAAGAAAAAACCTGCGGCTCTTTGCCTTCATTCAGTCCGAGACGCTGCATAATTTGCTTGGTCAGTGAACCGCGCGAGCCTTCACCCAAAACAGTTATTTTCGCTAAAATATCAACGCCCGGTTCAAAATTTTCGCGCGGCTTTCCTTCTTTATCAACTCCTTTATCGCCCGTTCGCACGCCGATGACGCGCTCGTTTTCATCATAGAGCATTTCGGAGCCGGGAAATTCAGGAAAAATATTGACTCCGGCTTCCTCGCATTTTTCGCCGAGCCATTCGCAGATTTTACTGAGCGATGCGATATATTTACCGTGATTTTTGAGCGGCGGCGGCGTAATCGGCGAAACAATCGCCCGGTTCTCGGTCATATACCAGAAGGCATCGCTCTCGACAGTCGAATCGACCGGACAGCCCTGTTCGAGAAAGTCAGGCATTAACTCGCGCAGAGCAACCGGATCCATCACCGCGCCCGACAAAATATGCGCACCGACGTTCGCTCCTTTTTCGATAATTCCAATTTCGAGTTCGCCGATTTCTTTGCCGGGTCTTCTGCCTTTGGCGACGAGTTCGTCGTGTTCTTTGATCAGATTTTTCAGATGCAAAGCCGCCGCCAAATTTGCCGGTCCCGCGCCGACAAAAATTACGTCCATCTCAAGCTGTTCGCGTTCAATCATTTGTTTTTCCTTTTAATAATGAATGGTTATTCAGTTTCTTTAAATATAACAAAGCACTGTAAATTCATCTAGCCGTAAATGCAAAAACAAAGGCGAATAATCGGAATTTTTTAGACCGATTATTCGCCTTTTGAGAAATAATTTTGTTTGATTGACAATACTGAAATCAATACGAGGCAGTTGCCGCCGAAACGACTTTTTCCGCCGCGTCGCGCATTCCGTCCGCCGTCAAAATATTAATGCCCGAATCGCGCAGCACACGCCTGCCTTCTTCGACATTCGTGCCTTCGAGCCGCGCGACAATCGGAATCGAAACGCCCAGATTTTTCGCCGCCACGACGACGCCGTTGGCGACCATATCGCAGCGCACGATGCCGCCGAAAATGTTGATTAAAACGGCTTTGACGTTTTCGTCAGCGAGCAGAATTTTAAATGCCTGTTCGACTCGCTCTTGGGACGCGCCGCCGCCGACATCCAAAAAGTTTGCCGGTTCGCCGCCCGCCAGTTTAATAATATCCATTGTCGCCATCGCTAAACCCGCGCCATTGACCATACAGCCGATGTTGCCGTCGAGCTTGATATAATTCAAATCGAATTTCGAGGCTTCGATTTCGAGCGGTTCTTCTTCGTTCAAATCCCGCATTTCGGCATAATCCTTATGACGAAACATCGCGTTGTCGTCGAAATTGACTTTCGCGTCGAGCGCAATCAGACGATTGTCTTTTGTCAAAAGAAACGGATTGATTTCGACAATGGTCGCGTCCATTTTCACATAAGCGTCGTAAAGCGACATCATAAATTTTGCGGCTTGGTTAATTAAATCGTTTGGAATGCCCAACCCGAAAGCAAGCTCGCGCGCTTGAAACGGTCGCAAACCGACCGCCGGGTCAATCGTCTCTTTCAAAATCAATTCGGGCGTTTCTTCGGCAACTTTTTCGATGTCCATTCCGCCTTCCGACGAAGCCATCAAGACGTCTCTGCCCGAAACGCGGTCTAAGGTGATGCCGAGATAAAATTCTTTATCAATCGGCAAACCTTCTTCGACGAGCAAAGTTTTTACTTCGCGTCCTTCCGCGCCGGTTTGATGTGTGACGAGCGTCATTCCGAGCATTTCTTCGGCGAGCTGACGCGCTTCTTCCGGCGATTTGGCGAGTTTTACGCCGCCGCCTTTGCCGCGTCCGCCGGCGTGAATCTGCGCTTTAACGACCACTACGTCCGTTCCCAAATCTCGCGCCGCTTGCTCGGCTTCTTCCGGCGTTTTGGCAACGATGCTGCGCGGCACGGGAACGCCGTATATTTTCAAAAGTTCTTTCCCTTGATACTCGTGTATTTTCATAGATTTATTGTAAAAAATTACGAATGACAAATTATGTATCTTGAATTTGAAGCTTATTGCTTAACACTAAATTCGTAATTCATAATTCGTAATTCGTAATTAAAAAAGTTTTTACTGTGATTTCTCGACGAATTTGAGCAAAGTTCGCACGGCAACCGCCGTCGGACCTTTGGCGTGATGCGGTTTTTCGTTGTCCGCCCAGGCTGTTCCGGCGATGTCGAGATGCGCCCATTTCGCGTTCTTGACAAACTCCTGTATAAAAACCGCGCCGATAATCGTTCCGGCTTTGCGATTGCCGCCGATATTCTTGATGTCGGCGATGTCGGATTTGATGGATTTGCTGTATTCGGCACCGATTGGCAATTGCCAGAAATTCTCGCCCGCTTCTTTGCCGCAAGCGATAATTTCATCGACGAGCTGCTGGTCATTTCCCAAAATCGCGGTGTTCAAATCGCCGAGAGCGATAATCACCGCGCCGGTCAAAGTCGCCATATCGACGATAGTCGTCGCGCCCTGTTTTTCGGCGTAAGCAACCGCGTCGGCTAGAACCAAGCGACCTTCGGCGTCGGTGTTTAATATTTCGACCGTTTTACCGTTCATCGCCGTGACAATATCTGAAGGGCGAGTCGCGTTGCCGTCCGGCATATTTTCGACCGCCGCGACAATGCCCAAAACCGGAACGGTCGGCTGCAAAAGCCCGATTGCCCGCATCGTGCCGATAACGGTCGCGCCGCCGGACATATCATATTTCATCGCTTCCATTCCTTCCGCCTGTTTGATGGAAATTCCGCCGGTATCAAACGTGATTCCTTTGCCGACAATGGCGAACAGCTCGTCTTTTTTCCCGGTCGATTTTTTCGGCTCGTATTTGAGGACAATCATTTTCGCCGGCTGTGACGAACCGAGCGAAACGCTGAGGAGCGAACCCATTCCGAGTTTCTCCATCTGTTTTTCATCGAGAATCTCGCATTTCAAACCGACTTCCTTCGCCATTTTTTGGGCGCGGTCCGCCATTTCGGTCGGATGCAGAATGTTCGGCGGCTCGTTTGCCAAATCGCGGGCAAAATTCATTGAATCGCCGATAATCTCGCCGCGCTTCAGACCGTCTTTCAATTCTTTTTCTTTCGCGCCTTCGACGCACAAAACAAAATTGTCGATTGATTTGTCGTTTTTATCTTTGGTCTTGTATTTATCGAGTTCAAACTGGCTCGAAACGACGCCCTGCATCGCCGACATCGCCACTTCGGAAGCGTCGCCGTCCGAGCGCGGCATTAAGGCAAAACTTTTAACATTCCGCTTGCGCAAAAATCTGGTCGCCGCACCCGCCAAAACGTAAACGTCCGATGCTTTGTATTCAATTTTATCGCCCGCGCCGACGAGTAAAAGCCTGGTCGCCGTGTTTTTTCCTTTCGGTTCATAAATAAAATAAGCCGTCTCGCCCGATTCGCCTTTGAATTCTTCGGACTTTAGAACCGAAGCTATATTTCCGCCGACTAATGTGTCCAAATCTTTCAACAAACCGTTGCCCGTTTTTTCGTCTTTGAAAACAACGACCGCCAAGGCGTCAACCGCCGCATCTTGAAAATTATCCGTTATCGCCTGAGATTTCATTCTTTACCTCTGTTTTAGTTTTTATTTTTCTCGCAAAAGCCTTGCCTTATCTATAACTTATCTAAGGTTTTCTTTCAACTGCGCCCGCGTTTCCTTTTCGATTGTGCGCGACTTTAAATCTTCGCGCTTGTCGTAAAGTTTTTTGCCTTTCGCCACGCCGATTTCAAATTTTATCCGCCCGTTTGCCCAGTAAATTCGGGTCACGACTAACGTCATTCCCTTAATTGTCGTTTCCTTTTCGAGCTTTTCGATTTCCTTGCGGTGAAGCAGTAATTTTCTCGTCCGCAATGGCTCGTGATTATTAATATTGCCGTGTGAATATTGCGAAATGTGCGCGTTGAAAAGCCAGACTTCGCCGTCTTTGACCGAAACATACGATTCTTTTAATTGAATCAAACCGCTCATCAAACTCTTGACTTCAGTTCCGCGCAAAGCCGCGCCCGCTTCGTATTTATCCAAAATATGATATTCGTGAAAAGCGTGGCGATTATTAACGATGTCTTTAGCGTTGACGGACATAAACTATTATTTTGCCCGTGATTTTTTGCGCAGGCAAGTTAGTAAAGACAAATCATTCATTTGACAATCGCCATTTCCGGCAATAAATTAGATTTTAACTTGTTGGGAGATCGTCTAATGGTAGGACAGCAGTTTCTGGATCTGCTTATCGGGGTTCGAATCCCTGTCTCCCAGCCACGAATTAGTGCTAGGTGGTGAGTTGTAAGTGTTTTGTAAAAACCAAAAAACTTATCGTTTACCATTTACCGCTCACCACTTTTTATGGAATGGCACGAAACTGAAGTCCGCGTCCGCTATGCCGAAACCGACCAGATGGGCGTCGTCTATCACGCGAATTATTTGATTTGGTTTGAAATCGGGCGCAGCGAATTTTGCCGCGCGCGCGGTTTTTCCTACCGCGATATGGAAGAAAAGGACAACGCCTTGCTCGTCGTGGCGGAAAGCTATTGTCGTTATAAATCTCCCGCTTTCTACGAAGACGTTTTAACTGTCCGCACCAATGTCGGCGAAGTGCGCAGCCGTTCGATTCGGTTTGTCTATGAAATTTACCGGGCGTCCGACAAAACCCTGCTCGCCGACGGCGAAACGCTGCATCTGGTAACCGACGAAAACAAAAAAGTGCGCTCGCTGCCCGCCAGTTATAAAGAGATGCTACTCGATGACGAGATTGCTGACGACAAAATTTTCCCCGCAAATCAGGCTCCGAGCTAAAAGTAAAATTGTACGGGCATTCCAGTCAAACCGTCTAAATTCAATCGAAATCCATTCCTTTGCGCGTTTCAGAACAAATCGGTTAAACTTTTTATATGCCGTATACCCAAACCGCCGAAATTTATTTTGTTGTCGCGATGATGATTTTGATTCTGATTATCAGCGGCGTAGCAGTCTATTTTTTCTTCCGTCAATATAATCTGGAAAAAAAGTCGCGCTCAAAAAATCCGACAAAACCCGTCGCGACTAAACCCGACAAAGAGTATGCCGAATAACGAAGATTTACACGGAAACGCGTTGGATAAATCAATTATCGCATTTTTTTAATTGAATTAATTAATGATTTAAAGTTACGAAACGGTGAAAAACCGTTTTAAATAACTCTGCCGGAAGTAAAAATCTTTCAAAATTAAAGAAGTCTGAAATTTTTCGGCACAAACTCGATTGAGACGATTTCTCCAGCCGTTTTATCTTTTTCGTTCGGACGATAGTTGACGACGACGAAATTTTCTTTTTTGAGAGTTTCGCAGCCGACCTGCCCATTGGACATTTCTCCGTCGAAAGTAATGAGGATGAGCGAATCGAAGTTTTCCGAGTCGAGTCGGAGGACTTGATTGTCGGCTCGAATTGAATAAACGACTCGCGTCGGCTGACATTCGATTTTCGTCAAATAACCCAAAACTCTTTTTTCGCCCTTTTTCGGCGTCCGCAACATTCGATTGACCGAAACGAGGAGATGCTGCTCGTTGATTTCCGCGAGTTCCGCTTCGGTCAAAGGTTTATCGGGCGCGTCGACAACTAATTCGGGATGTTTTTTATAAAACTCGATTTCTTTGAGCTGTGATTCGAGAGAATTTATTAAATATATTGTGTTGTTGGCATACAAACGCAAAGAATCCTCGGAAGCCGTTTGATAAACTTTTTGTGCAAAATCGCGGGCGTCTGAAAATTCTTCTCTGCGCATACATAGTTCGGCAAACCGCATCAGATACCATTGATTTCCGGGCGCGAGTTTTAAAGCGCGATTGATATAAGTCGTCGCCTGTTCAATATCTTCGTTTCTGACGACGCTGACCAGAGCGTATAAATTGTAACTCTCGGCAAAATCGGGATTCAGGGCGATTGCCTTTTTCAGAGATTCGCGCATTTTGTCGGCTAGCGCGCGCGTATAACCGGAGACGAACCCCAAATCTGTCATTCCTTCGCGGCTCAAAACATAAGCGTATTGATATTGCGCCAGATAATTTTTAACGTCGAGCGCGACGGCTTTTTCGAGATATTTTTTTGCCTCGTCAAAATCGTTGCGGCGCATTTTCACGAGACCGAGCGAAGTGTTGGCAAGACTCGAATTCGGGTCGAGCTTTAATGCTTCTTCGAGCCGCGCCGCCGCTTCATCCAAGCGATTCATGTGGTAAAGCAAATCGCCTAAAACGGCATCAGCATCGGTTTCGGCGAGCGGCAAAGCCTGAATTTCATTTTCAAACGTCAATTTACTTTTGAGCGTCGTGACCGAAGGCTTAAATGCTTTTTGGTCGATGAATTTTTTAAGCTCGGTTTCGAGCTTCGCGTAATCAACCAGAAACGCTTCCTGAAACGCCTTTTTCGGAGTTTTCCCGTCTAAAATAAGTTTAAGAAATCCTTTTAGCTGCGAAGTTTTCTCGCCGCCGTCGTTTTGTTTTAAATAACTCATCAAAGCCCACGCCTGCGCGTAAAAAAGTCCGGCGCCGTCTTTTCCCTGCCGGTGAAGCGTGTAGTAATCTGTATTGAAAAACGTCTCGAACGGAATTAATTTACTTTGGCGCAGCAGACGCAGTTTATTTTCATTCGCGCCGCCGAGCGTTATTTTTCGGTCGTCTTCGATTTGAAAAAGCGCGTAATATTCAGCCAAACCTTCGTTAAACCAGGGCGGAACCGTGCCGCGCCCGATGTTGTTATCGACCAGAAAATGAACATATTCGTGAAAGATTACGCGGTAAGCGTCGTCTATCTTCCCTTCGGTCGAAAGCACGATATAATTGGCGTCCGCGCCGCTGCGGAAATATCCGGCGACCCAATCGGTCGATTTTCCTTCGTCGTCGACCGGTTTGTAGTTGCGGAATGATTCATCGTTCTTGAAAATAACGACGTTTGTCGGAATCGGCGAATTCAAATTAACATCGGGGAAAAGCTGCCGGAAAACTTCGCGGAATTGTTCGAGCCGTGAAGTGACGGCGCGAATGTCCGTTTCGGCGGCATTGCCGACGAGCTGAAAATTTTTCGAGCGCACTTTTACCCAGTCGTCTTTTGCCAAAATTTTTGAAGGCAAAAAACAAATAAAAAGACCGAGTAAAACGGCGAAAAAAATCCCGGAGATTTTCATATTAATAATTAACAGATGCGGCTAATTGTCCAAACACAATTTTCATTTATAGATTAAAGGCTTTGACGCGAACCGCCATTCTTTACGTTGCTTTGCCCTTTGAGTTAAACTCTTTATAAATTTAGAAACACGAAACTTGTATTTCAAAAAGAAAATGCCGCATCCGAAAGTTTTAGACCGTGAAAAAACCGCTCTGGTAATCGTCGATTTGCAGGAGGCATTTCGCTCGCCGATAAATGATTTCGCCCAAATCGCCGCCCGCATTTCGATTGCGGTGCGCGGTTTTCAAACTTTAAATTTACCGATTATCATCACCGAGCAATATCCGAAAGGTTTGGGCAGAACGGCGGAAGAGATTTTATTTTTGATGCCGACGGAATTTGAGTTCGTCGAAAAATCGACTTTCAGCTCGTGCGGCGCAAGCGCGTTTACAGATAAATTAAACGCGGCGGGCGCCCGTCAAATCGTTTTGTGCGGATTGGAAGCGCACGTTTGCGTCAATCAAACCGCGCACGATTTATTAAACGAAAATTTTGAAGTTCATCTTTTGACCGATTGCGTAAGCTCGCGTTACACGCCCGACAAAGAAGCGGCACTGAAGAAAATGCAAATGAGCGGCGTCGTGCCGTCATCTGTAGAAATGGTGCTTTTCGAGTTGATGCGCGATTCAAAACACGAGCAATTTAAGGAAATTCAAAATTTAATTAAATAGCCGTAAAAAGGCGCAAAATATATCTCAAAGATTTAATTTCACTTTATTTTTGCGTTTTTTGCGTCGCTTTGCGGCTATTAAAGTTCAATCTTTGACCGTTTACGAATAAAAATTTACCATAAAACTTTCCCAAATAATTATGGAAATTTTATCTTCTCTCAATCCGCAACAAAAAAAAGCCGTCGAACAAACCGAAGGCGCGCTCCTGGTTTTGGCAGGCGCCGGTTCGGGCAAAACGCGCGTTATCACTTTGCGCATCGCTTATTTGATTGCCGAAAAAAATGTTCCGCCGTATAACATTCTGGCGGTAACTTTTACAAATAAAGCGGCGGGCGAAATGCGCGAGCGCGTCAATGTTTTGCTGCAAAACCAAAAACTACAGTCCGCGCCGCTCATCTCGACGTTTCATAGCCTTTGCGTGCGGATTTTGCGGCAGGACATCGAAAATTTGGGAGAAGGCTACACGAAATCTTTTACGATTTACGACACGAACGATTCGCAAAAAGTCATTAAAGCGTGCGTCAAAGACATTGGAATGGATGAAAAACAGCTTTCGGCGCGGCTCGTCCAATCGGCGATTAGCTCGTCGAAAAATCGGGGTGAAGACGTTGAAATGTATGCGTCAAGCGTTGAATACACCGACGAGAAACGCGCTGCGATTGCTCGCGTTTTCAAAATGTACGAAGAACGCCTGAACAACGCCAACGCGCTCGATTTTGACGATTTGATGATAAAAACCGTCAAACTTCTGCGTGTCGCGTCGGAAGTCCGCGAGAAATACAACAATAAATTTAAATATATTCTGGTCGACGAATATCAGGACACGAATCCTCTGCAATTCGCGCTTTTAAATTATTTGACCGAAAAACAGCAAAATATTTGCGTCGTCGGCGACGACGCGCAGAGCATTTACGGGTTCCGGCAAGCAGACATTCGCAACATTTTAGAATTCGAGCAGCATTTCCCGAACGCGAAAGTTATTATGCTCGAACAGAATTACCGCTCGACGCAGACGATTTTGGACGTTGCCGACGCGATTATCAAAAATAATCAAAACCGCAAAGATAAAAAACTCTGGACGAACAACACGGGCGGCGAAAGAATTTTTTATTACCAGGCGGTCGATTCCGACGGCGAAGGGCGTTTTATCGCCGCTAAAATCGACGAGCATCAAAGACGCGACCCGAACGAAAAAATCGCTATTCTCTACCGCACCAACGCTCAATCGCGCGTGTTTGAAGACGCGCTGCGCCGCTTGCGAATCGAATACAACATCGTCGGTGGGTTTTCCTTTTACGAACGCTCGGAAGTCAAAGACGTTATTTCTTATCTCAAACTCACGCTTAATCCGTTTGACGACATCGCGCTGCTTCGCGTCATCAACACGCCGACGCGCGGACTCGGCAAAACTTCGCTCGACGAACTGACTTTTCGCGCCAGAGATTTCGGCGTTTCGATGTGGGAAACGCTGGCGATAATCACCGACGAAAAATACGATAAGCCGAGAAATCTCACGCCGCGAGCTTTGGACGCGCTGAGAAGTTTCAGAAAATTAATCGAAAAATTAACCGTCAAAGTCGGCGAAGCCGCGCAAACCGACAAACCTGTCACCGATGTCGTCATCGCGGCGATTGAAGACACCGGTTACGCCAATATGCTGCGGGCGGAAAACACCGACGAATCGGCAACGCGACTTGAAAATTTAGAAGAACTCGTCAACGCGGCGGTCGATTATGACAAGCAGGAAACCGAAGGTCTGCGCGATTTCATTGACCATTCGGCGCTTTCGTCCGACACTGATAAATATGACCGCAACGCGCGCGTGACGATGATGACCGTTCACGCGGCGAAAGGTTTAGAGTTTGCGACCGTGTTTCTGGTCGGGCTCGAAGACGGAATTTTCCCGCACTCCCGCAGCATCAACGACCCGAAAGAACTCGAAGAAGAACGTCGTCTGGCGTATGTGGCGATAACGCGGGCGGAAAAAGTTTTGTATATCACGCACGCGATGCGGCGACGCGTCTACGGCGAAGAAATGGCGGCGGAACCTTCACAATTTTTAAATGAAATGCCGCTCGATTTGATTCAGGATTTATCGCGCGGCGCTTCGTGGCTCTCATATGCAAAAAATTCTTCGGTCAAAGAAAACAAGCGCACCGCGCAAATCCTGAAAGGCGAAATCGAAACCGAAAAACCGCGTGCTGCCTACGCCGGAAAAACTTACGACAGCGCCGACGCGATTTCCGAATTCTTTAAAATAAAGAAAAATGCCGGACAAACGGCATACGGCAATCAGGAAGAAAAACCCAAAACACTCTCCGGCTTTGAAAAATTGAAAGCCGCCGGTTCGGATTCATCCAAAACTCAAAATCCAACCTCCAAAATCGAGGGAATTGTTCCCGGTTCCCACGTTCGCCACGCGAAATACGGCAAAGGCTTGGTTTTGCGGCGCGAAGGCACCGGAGATAATGTGAAGTTGACGATAAGTTTCCCCGGTTTCGGACAGAAAAAACTAATCGAAAAATTTGCCAGTCTCGAGCCAGCGTAACGGAAATTTTCATTAGCTCTCTATTACAATTCAGACAATCAAAATCAATTCTTTTATCAAAACGCAGAATAGCGAAAACGCTCAATTTAACGCCGCTTGACACGATGATTTGAGCGTTTTCACTTTGGTAAATACCGCTCCAAATTAAAAGATTTGTTAATTCTGCTTATTAATAAATTAGCGAGATTTATTTTCGGCTTGACAACGATTTTATTAAAATGCAATTGTCTATACATTCAAGATAATGTTTGAATAATTTTTTGTCCTTCTAAATTCGGTCGTAACTTTGCCGCGCTTGTATTGAGACAAAATGTTCAAAAGATTTTTAGGTTTGCTGAAAAGCTAATCCTGACAAGCAGTTTTATAAAATGAACGATTCTTCCATATCGTTCAGAAAAAAGTTCATCCCTTAAGACGGCTCACCAAACCGTCGGCTTCTCGCTTCTCGTAAAAATAGCAGTATTTTCTGCCGTTGATATTCGGTTCACATCACTCGCAAAATTTTGTTTGCCGTCGAAAATCAACTTGCCTTAGTAACAAAAATTACTAGAAGCCATCTCAAAAATAGTTTGATAAACTTCACCGATGGCAAGACGTGAAGAATTAACTGATGAACAATGGGCTTTGATTGAACCGTTATTTGATAAACCGCCAGTTGTCGCCACGCGCGGTA
>JAABUN010001843.1_pt1 | contig 42511 bp, 42 predicted proteins | sample 5559311 | NCBI WGS metagenome assembly JAABUN01 (sample SAMN10711877, study PRJNA513370) | rock metagenome | isolation source: Antarctica rocks | place: Antarctica: Victoria Land, Siegfried Peak sud
TGTCAAAGAACGAAATAAATTAGCAATTAAATTCAAATGGCAGTTTAAGGTTGAAAACGCCAGAGAAAAACTAAATCGCCATTATGAAAATGTAATTCTAAAAACTAATGTTACTTAGCACTAGCTTCAGCTAGTGGATTACGTTGAGTAAAAAACCGGCTTTAGCCGAATATCTTTGAAAAATTAATCATCCTTTTGCTTTAGCTAAATTTTGGCTGAAGCCGAAAGGAAAAATTATTTGAATTTTTCGGCTGAAGCCGTTCAGGTAATTTCCTGAAATCCACTAGCTGAAGCTAGTGGCAATTTATAAATTGTTATGACAAAGCCGACAATTTTAATCGCGGGCATCGGCAATATTTTTCTCGGCGACGATGCTTTCGGCTGCGAAGTTGCCAAACGGCTGTTTGAAAGAAATTTGCCGGAAAATGTGCGCGTGGTTGATTACGGGATTCGCGGTTTCGATCTGGCGTATGCGCTGATGGATGGTTACGACGTAACGATTTTTATTGACGCGACACCGCGCGGCGATGCGCCCGGCACAGTTTATTTAATCGAACCGGATTTGGACGAACTCGATAAACTCGACGCGCAGACGACGGCGATTGACACGCACAATATGAATCCGCTGAAGGTTTTGAGTATGGTCAAGACTTTGGGCGGCGAATTCAAACAAATCTTTCTCGTCGGCTGCGAGCCGCTTTTTACGGGCGAGGAAGACATCGGTTTTATGGGCTTGAGCGAGCCGGTCGAAGCGGCGATTGACAAAGCGGTCGAAGTCGTTGAATCACTCGTCGCAAAAATCTTAGAAGAAAATAAAAAAGAGGTTTTCGTGTAAAGAAGTTTGAATTTTAAGGAGAACAAAACAAATGGAACGCAATGAAATTAACCGAAAAGTCGAGATGGGAACAAGTGAAATCGGCAGAAGAGAAAGAAGCCGGCAAATGGAAACGTATAACGACGACGGCGATTCGGCTGCCTTATTAGCCTGGAAAATTGTCGGCGGAACGGTTCTCGCTTTGGCGGTGGTAACGCTGGTTGTAACTCTGCCGGACATCAAGCGGTATATCAAAATCAGCACGATGTAAGGCGGAGAAATCGAAATGAATATTTTTTACATTATCATCGGCGTGATTGTCGCGCTCGCGGTGCTTGGGTTTATTTTAACTCTGCCGAGCCTTTTGCGATATATCAAAATAAGCAAAATGTGAGTCGCGCCGTTTCGGATTTGTGTTCAAAGATTCGCGCGATTTGTTTTAAGCCGCGTCTTCAAACGAGCGCGCGGCGGAGAAATCTTCTATGTCGAATGAAGCGGAAAATTTAGGCAATCGTTATCGCATTGACGCTTCTCGCAGCGAGTTCACCGTGCAGGCATTCTCCGAAGGAATACTCTCTTTTATGGGACATAATCCGACGTTTGCCGTCCGCAGATACGGCGGTGAAGTTCAATTCGCTGCGGGAAATCAAGGCGTGGATTCGATGCTGCTGGTTATAGAAACGGAAACTATTACATTGCTCGACAACGTAAAGGAAAAAGACGCGGCGGAAATTGAAAACGCGATGCTCGACGACGTGCTGGAAACGCATCAATTTCCCGAAATCGTTTTTGTCAGCAAAAACATTAAAATGCGGCAAACGGCTCAAAACAGATATTTAGCCGAGATTTCCGGCGAATTGTCTCTGCACGGCGTAACGCTGCGAAATTTGATTGAAGTCGAAGCGGAAATCAGCAACGGAGATTTACGCGCTCGCGGTGAATTCTGGCTGCGGCAGAGCGATTACAATATCGAACAATTCAAGGCTCTGGGCGGCTCGCTGAAAGTCAAAGATGCCGTCAAAATATCTTTCGACATCGCGGCGCAAGTTTAAAAGGGATAAAGGATAAAGGCTGAAGGATAAAATTCAAATTCAAATCTTTATCCTTTAAAAGATATGCACGAGCTTTCAATCGCGCTGAGTATCGTCGAGATGGCGACCGAAGAATCGAACAAGCGCAATGGAGCGAAAGTTGACGCGGTTCATTTGAAACTCGGACGGCTTTCCGGTGTGGTCAAAGACGCGCTGCTTTTTTCCTGGGAAGTTGCCTGTCAGGGAACATCGCTTGAAAATTCACGGCTTGAGATTACGGAAATTCCCGTCCATGTGCATTGCGAGAATTGCCAAACAGACCGAACGCTCGCGGAGATTAATAATTTTTCGTGTCCCGTTTGCAATGCGCCGACCCCGGAAGTTTTGCAGGGCAGAGAATTGGAAGTAACGGCATTGGAGATTATTGAATGACACAAACTCGTCTTGTAGAAGTCAGACAAAACGTGCTGAAACACAACGATGTTTTGGCGCGTGAACTGCGAACTCGTTTCGAGCAAGCCGGAGTTTTCGTCGCCAGTTTCGTGTCGAGTCCGGGTTCGGGCAAAACCGCTTTTCTCGAAAAGACTTTGACGATGCTGCGTCCTAATTATCGGGTCGCCGCGCTCGTCGGCGATTTGGCGACGGAGAATGACGCGGCGCGTCTGGCGCGGGCGGAAGTTCCCGTCAAACAAATCGTCACCGGCACGATTTGTCATCTTGAAGCAAATATGGTGGAAAATGCGCTCGCAGATTGGGGCTTAAACGAACTCGATTGTTTGTTTATCGAAAACGTCGGCAATCTTGTCTGCCCGTCGAGCTACGATTTGGGCGAAGCGTTGCGCGTCGTGCTGATGTCCACGACCGAAGGCGAAGACAAGCCGCGCAAATATCCGACGATTTTCAATACGGCTGATGTCGCCGTGATAACGAAAATGGATTTGGCGCAAGCGTGTGAATTTGATTTACAAACCGCGCATTCTAGCATTCAAGCCGTGCGTCCGGGAATGAAAATTTTTGAAGTTTCGTCGAAAACCGGCGCGGGAATGGATGAATGGTTGGAATTCTTAGACGCAAAAGGTATATCATTATCAAAGTGCCGAAAAATAACGAAACGAAACAGGCAGCTTTAAGGTTAATTTAAGCAAAAACAAAGGGAGAAAAAAATAATGGAAGAGCCAACTACTGTAACTGCGAGAGTGATTGATTGGAAAGCGGCGATAATCGCCGGAATTATCGCAGGCGCGATATTTATGATGCTGGAAATGATGCTTGTGCCGCTCATCGGCGGCGGAAGTCCCTGGGGACCGCCGCGGATGATTGCCGCCATCGGGATGGGCAAAGACGTTTTGCCGCCGCCCGCCGATTTCGCCGTTGCTCCGCTGATGGTGGCGATGCTTATACATTTCCCGCTGTCAATCGTTTTTGCCGTAATTCTCGCCGTTGTCATTCAGCGTTTCGGCTTGGGATTAGCGATTTTAATCGGCGCGATTTTCGGGCTGATTCTTTATTTCGTCAATTTCTACGGCTTTACCGCCATTTTTCCGTGGTTTGCGATGGCGCGAAACGGAATTTCGATCTTTTCGCACATCGTTTTCGGCGCGGCGGCGGCTTGGATTTACAAAGCGATGGCGAGACCGTAAATTATATGCGCGGCGCGACATTCAAAATTTTCTTTTAAGGACTAAAATTATGTGTTTAGCAATTCCCGGAAAAATCGTTAATAAATTTGAAGCCGACGGCGTGCAAATGGGCAAAATTGATTTCGACGGTATCACCAAAGATATTTGTCTGGCGTATGTGCCGGAAATTAAAATCGGTGAATACGCGCTCGTCCACGTCGGTTTCGCCATCGAAAAATTGGACGAAAAATCGGCACTTGAAACGCTCCAAATGTTCCGAGAGTTGGGCGTTTTGGAAGAAGAACTCGGTGCGGCGGAAGCCGAAGGAGTACAAAATGAAATATCTGCAAGAGTTTCGTGACCCGGAATTGGCGCGTAATATCTTATCGGAGATTCGCGCCGTAACGACGCGACCGTGGGCGATTATGGAAGTTTGCGGCGGTCAGACGCATTCGATTATCCGGCACGGCATTGACCAACTTTTGCCCGAAAATATCGAACTGATTCACGGTCCGGGCTGTCCGGTGTGCGTTACGCCGCTCGATATGATTGATAAGGCTCTGGCAATTGCGGCAATGCCGAATGTGATTTTCTGTTCGTTCGGCGATATGCTGCGCGTTCCCGGCAGCGAGAAGGATTTGTTTCGCGTCAAAAGCGAAGGCGGCGACGTTCGCACGGTTTATTCGCCGCTCGACGCGCTGAAAATTGCCAAAGATAATCCCGAAAAGGAAGTCGTCTTTTTCGGCATCGGTTTTGAAACGACCGCACCGGCAAATGCGATGGCGGTTTTCCAAGCCAAACAGCAAAATCTAACAAATTTCTCGATGCTCGTTTCGCACGTCCTCGTGCCGCCAGCGATTGCCGCGATTATGGAATCGCCGACCAACCGCGTGCAGGGATTTCTTGCCGCCGGTCACGTTTGTTCAGTGATGGGCTACGCGCAATATCCGCCGCTCGTCGAAAAATATAAAGTTCCGATTGTCGTCACCGGATTTGAGCCGGTTGACGTTTTGGAAGGTATCAGGCGCGTAGTAATGCAGCTCGAAAGCGGGCGTGCGGAAATCGAAAACGGCTACAAAAGAGTAGTTAATTTCGACGGAAACATTCCCGCGCAAACGATGCTCGCCGAAGTTTTCAAAACGACCGACAGCGCGTGGCGCGGCATCGGCATTATTCCGAACAGCGGCTGGCGTTTGTCGGAAAAATACCGCGCCTTCAATGCCGAAGCGAAATTTGAAGTCAGCGGAATAAAAACCGTCGAATCGCCGCTTTGCCGAAGCGGGGAAGTCTTGCAGGGAATGATAAAACCGCACGAATGCGAGTGTTTCGGCAATAATTGCACGCCGCGCAAACCGTTGGGAGCGACGATGGTTTCATCGGAAGGCGCGTGCGCCGCGTATTACAATTACGGGCGTTTTGCCGCGAGCGCGAAGAATTCAAAAACGCTGATTGTTCACACGACGGGAGTTTAATTTCCGACTGGCAAAAATCGTTCTTTCCAAAATTTGAATTCAAAAGCCTGTCGGCGCGGGCAAAGAAAATCGCGCCGGAAATTTTCGACGGCGACGGACAATTTTTTAAAATGATTTTTTATGGCAGCAGAATCTAAGACGGCTATCTTCGCGGCGATTGGCGGTAACTTAGCCATTGCGATTATGAAATTTGCGGCTGCCGCGTTCACCGGCAGTTCCGCGATGCTCTCGGAAGGCATTCACTCGCTCGTTGATACCGGCAACGGCGGACTCTTGCTGCTCGGAATTCACAAGAGCAAACAGCCCGCCGACGCGACACATCCGTTCGGTTACGGCAAAGAATTATATTTCTGGAGTTTGATTGTCGCCGTTCTGATTTTCGGCGTCGGCGGCGGCATTTCCATTTACGAAGGCATTACACATTTAATTCATCCAAGTCCTTTGGAAGACCCGTTTTGGAGCTACGTCGTGCTGGGTTTAGCGGTGGTATTTGAAGGCATTGTATTTGTCATTGCTTTTCGAGCGTTTCAAGCGCTCAAGGGAGAAGATGAAAACATCTGGCAGGCGATTAAATCCAGCAAAGACCCGACGACTTTTACCGTGCTGTTCGAGGATGCCGCCGCGCTATTAGGACTAATAGTCGCCTTTGCGGGCATTTTTCTAGCGCATTATTTCAATAATCCTTATCTGGACGGCGCCGCCTCCATCTTAATCGGCGTAATTCTGGCATCGGTGGCGGTATTGTTAGCTTACGAAAGCAAAGGACTGCTCATCGGCGAAGGCGCAGACCCCGAAACATTAGCGAATATCCGAAAACTGGCGGAAGCGGCGGCGGGAGTAGAAAAGGTGATTAATCCGCTGACGATGTATTTCGGTCCGCGCACGATATTGCTCACTGTGGATATTGAATTCGACAAGAAGTTGTCGGCAATGGAAGTCGAAGAGGCGGTGGATCGTTTGGAAAAAAACATTCGCAGCCAATACCCGGACATCAAGCATATCTACATCGAAGCCGGCGCGATTAGTTCGGGTAATCGTGAAACCGTCCGCCAAAGTTAGCGAAGTATTACAAAATAAAAAAACGAAAAAAGGGGAGATTATATGAAAAAAGCAGATGCGGGCGATGTCGTCAAAGGCGCGTTTGCCGGACTCATCGGCGGGCTGGTCGCTTCTTTTGTGATGAGCGAATTTCAATCGCTTTTGAGCAAACTTACCGAAGAAGAGAAAAATTCTAAAAAGAAAAAAGATGAACCGGCAACTGTTAAAGCCGCTGAAGAAATTTCCGAAGCGGTTTTCGACCATAAATTAAAGAAAAGCGAAAAAGAACCGGCGGGCGAAGCGATGCACTACGCGATGGGCGCAACGTCTGGTTTGATTTACGGCATCGCTTCCGAGATCGCGCCGATGACGACCGTCGGTTTGGGAATTCCATTCGGCGCGGCGGTTTGGCTCGTCGCCGATGATGTGGTCGTTCCCGCGCTCGGACTTGCAAAACCAGCGACCGAATATCCGCTTTCGACGCACGCCTACGCGCTCTCGTCGCATCTGGTTTACGGTTTGACGACCGATTTGGTGCGGCGCGGCGTTCGCGGATTGTTATAGACGAAATAAAGAATTTCCGCAAAACGCGATTTTTATGAACGAATTAGATTTTAATGGTTGGACTTGCCCTTTGCCGCTGCGTGATTATCCGAAAATCGTTCTCGGTCATGGCGGCGGCGGGAAACTCTCGAATGAGCTCATCGAAAATCTTTTTTTGCCCGCCTTCTCAAATGAAACGCTGGAAAAATTGGGCGACGCAGCGACGCTTGATTTAAATGGAATTTTGCAAAACGGCGGACGGCTCGCATATTCGACCGACTCCTTCGTCGTCAATCCCTTATTTTTCCCCGGCGGCAACATCGGCGATTTGGCGATTAACGGCACGGTCAACGACGTGGCGATGAGCGGCGCGAAGCCTCTGTTTTTGAGCGCGGGTTTTATCATCGAAGAAGGTTTCGAGATGGAACAATTGGGCAGAATTGTCAGTTCGATGAGCCAAGCCGCAAAAGTTGCGGATGTGCGCGTCGTCACCGGCGATACAAAAGTTGTCGAACGCGGCAAAGGCGACGGCGTTTTTATTAACACGAGCGGTATCGGAATAATTCCCGAAGGCGTAAATATCGCGCCGAATCTGGCACAAGCAGGCGATGTCGTCATTGTTTCAGGCGAAATCGGTCTGCACGGAATTGCGATAATGAGCGTCCGCGAAGGTTTGGAATTTGATGCGCCAATCAAAACCGATTGCGCGCCTCTGCATAATTTGGTTTCGGAAATGTTGGAAGTTACAAAAGAAATTCATGTCCTTCGAGACGCGACGCGCGGCGGCGTGGCTTCGGTTTTAAACGAAATCGCTAAATCTTCAAACGTCGGAATTCGTCTTCAGGAAAACAGCCTGCCAGTTCCGCGTATTGTGCGTTCGGCTTGCGAAATGCTCGGACTCGACCCGCTCTACGTCGCCAACGAAGGCAAGCTCGTGGCGATTTTGCCGCGCGAACACGCCGACGAAATGCTCGAAAAGATGCGCTCAAACGAGTTTGGCGAAAAAGCGGAAATCATCGGTGAAGTTGTTACAGAACACTCCGGAATGGTCGTCGCTAAAACCGGTATCGGCGGGACTCGCGTCGTTGATTTGCAACTCGGCGAACAACTTCCGCGCATTTGTTGAAGACAAGAAAATTGAAATTCTAGGCATGAATTAGAAAAGAGACATTTTTCAATGCCTCTAAACTGTTGGTAGAAATGGTACACCCGGCAAGATTCGAACTTGCGACCCTCTGATTCGAAGTCAGATACTCTATCCAGCTGAGCTACGGGTGCGAAATGAATTACGAATTTGAAATTACGAATTATGAATTTTAAGTTTCAAAATCGAATTCATGCGACAAAATTAAAATATCACAAATAGAACGTAATTCGTAATTCGTAATTCGTAATTTTCACTGTTTGCCCTGAAAATCCTTGCGAATAAGTTTTACCAGATTTTTGATGTCGTTGTCGCTGATTTTACCTTTGAAGGCGGGCATTCCGTCTTCCTTTTCGCCGTTTTCGATAACTTCGATAAATTCCGAATCAGGCTCATTTTTCATACGGTCGGTTGTAAAATTCGGTGCTTTTATCTTTTTGCCGTCAAAATCGGTAACGCCGCCCGTGCCGTCTTCCTTATGGCATTTTACGCAGGTTTCCGAATAAATTTCGCGTGCCGCGGCGAGTTCGTCCGTCGCGGTTGTCGGCTGCGCGATTGCCATATTCGCATTGGCAATAACGGCGGTGTTGTTCGGCGAATTCGTATTGGTCGTTTGCGTTTGATTGCAGGCGATAATAAATAATAAAATTGCCGATAAAACTAAGCCGATTTTCAAAAATTTCATTTCCTATCTCCCGAAAATAATTTGCTTCAAAAACCTTGAAAGTTTAACTTATAAACCGAAGACATTGCAAAATAAGAAGCCAATGAAATTAGTTCGGTCTGTGGTAAATTCATAAACATTACGAGACTTGCAAAACTGAAACCTTATTACAAAAACTTAAGTTACAAAGCAAAAGAATGAAATCCTAAAATTATGTCTCAAATAACCGAATGGGAATTTACCGCCGATGTCGCTTCGCAGATAAACGAAATCTTGAAAGAGCGTATTGACTTGCCTTTTTCCGAAGCAAAATGCGAGCAGCGTAAAAGCGGAACAATTAAAAGACGTGATTTAACTTTGCTGAATCGCGCAAATAAACCTGTTTTCACGGGCGAAGTAAAAATGCCCGACAAACGCGACGGACGCTCGCCGTTAAATGAAACTGCGGTTATTGACGCTCACAATAAAGCCAATGCCATCGGCGTAGAGTATTTTTTCACCTGGAATGTAAATGACTGTGTTCTTTGGAAAACATTTGAACAGGGAAAATCAATCACCGAACGACATCTCGAATTTTTGAAAACCTTTCCCGCGCCGATAACAAAATCTGATGAATTGCTTCAGCCGCGCGTCAGAGAGCAGGTAAAAAGTTTTCTCGAAAAATTGCTGGAAAGATGCGCGGCGATTCTTTCAGGCGAAAGACCGCTTGCCAAACTTCCGCTCGACGAAACATTTATCAAAGTTTGGGAACTGGCGTTGATGCCGATTGTGCGGGAAACGCTTTTTGCCGTTAATACAAAATTTAATTCCGACAAAGCCTTTCGCCTCAAACTCGAAAAATGGATGCGTGAAGAACAAGGCTGGACGACATCGCAAACCGACGAAGAAGCAATCCGCGAAAACCTTGAGCGTTCGGCAAAGTTCAGCAGTTATGTTCTGGCAAATAAAATCGTTTTTTATAAAGCTCTGCGCCGGCAGTTTCCCAATCTTAAAAATCTCGAAATCGGCGAGCGAATCAAAACAGGCGCGCAGTTAAACGCGGTTTTGGAAGACGCTTTCAAACACGCGACCGAAATCACGCGCGATTACGAAACGGTTTTTCAAACGACTTTCGGCGACAGCTTGCCGCTTTTGGACGAAACGGCGGTCGAATCGTGGCAGGAGTTAATCGAAGACACCGACAAGTTCGATTTTACGCAGCTTTCCTATGAAGTTATCGGGCAGATTTTCGAGAATCTTTTGAGCAGCGAAGAACGCCACAAATTCGGTCAGCATTACACCAGAAGCGAGATTGTAGATTTGATAAACGCCTTTTGTATTCGCAAAGCGGAAGCGAAAGTTCTCGACCCGTCGTGCGGCGGCGGAACATTTCTGGTTCGCGCTTATCAACGCAAAAAAGATTTGTCGAACGGGAAACTTTCTCATCAGGAACTTATCGGGCAAATTTACGGCACGGATATTTCCGCTTATCCGGTTCATCTGACGACGATAAATCTGGCGACGCGCGATTTGAAAGAAGGCGCGAATTATCCGTTGATTGCGCGAAAAGATTTTTTGAAAACAAAGCTCGACGAAAAACTTTTCAATGTGCCGGATAAAAGCGGCGCGAATTTGCGAGCTTTACCGAAAATAGACGCGATTGTCGGCAATCCGCCGTATATCAGGCAGGAGAAAATCAACGAATACTACGGCAAAAGTTATAAAGATTTTTTGCAGGAAACGGTTCGTCAAGATGCGCCGAATACCGAACTTTCCGGCAGAAGCGATATTCTCTGTTATTTCTTTACGCACAGTTTCGCGCTTTTGGAAGACGACGGTTATATCGGACTTCTGACGAGTTCAAACTGGCTCGATACTTCTTACGGTTTCGATTTGCAGAAATTTCTGCTCGAAAACTTTGAAATAATCGCCGTTTTTGAATCGAACTGCGAGCCTTGGTTCACGGGCGCGAGAGTAACGACCGCCGCGACGATTCTGCGCAAACAGCCTGATGCCGAAAAGCGCGACCGGAACAACGTCAAATTCGTCTGGCTGAAAAAACCGATTGCCGATTTTGTCGCTTATTCAAAAGGGGACGAAGACGCGAGACGCGAAACTTTTGAAAACATCCGCGAGCGAATCGAAAACTTAACCGCCGAAGAAGAAAACGAAACGTGGCGCGTCCGCGTCGTGAATCAAGCCGAGCTTTTTGAGGCTGGTTGTTTGAGTTTTGACGTTTCGGAAGACGAAAAAGATTTGACCGCGGAGAACGCGGAGAACGCGGAGAACGGCAATGCGGGAAATAAGAAAATTGTTTTGCGAACGGAACAGGGAAATCTTCTCGGACAACCGGCGCAGCAATCTCTGCGAATGGATTCAAACAATCCAAAATCCAAAATCCAAAATCTAAAATCCGATTACACGGGCTACAAATGGGGAATTTATCTGCGCGCGCCGGAAATCTTTTCCAAACTCTTAAAGCGCGGCGGCGCGTCGTTTGTTCCACTCGGACAAATCGCCGAAGTGAAGCGCGGCGTAACCAGCGGCTGCGACGCGTTTTTCTTTCCGAAAGACGTAACGGCGGAAAAGCTGGCGGAAAATCTGAGCGATAAAGATTTCAAAGACCGCTACGGCATCACGAAAAAGGAAACGGGGAAAATCCGCATCGTTCACGCGGGCGATAAATCGCAGCATTTGATTGAAGCGGAATATTTAGAGCCGATTGTTTTTAATTTAATGGAAATTGAGTCAATTGAAATCAATCCGCGAACATTGAACAAACAAGTATTGTTAATCAATGAGGAAGAAGACGAACTCAAAGGAAAGCGTGTTTTGAAATACATCAAATTTGGTGAGCATCAAGGATTTAATGAACGTCCAACTTGTGCGAATAGACATCCTTGGTATTCATTAGATACTCATCAGCGCGGAAACTTCTTTTGGACAAAATCACAAAGATACAGACATATTGTTCCGATTAACGAACAAAACTATATTGCCAACTGCAACCTTTATGACATCTGGACAAAAGAAACTAATTACGCAATTACTCTTGGCGCAATCTTAAATTCAACAATAATGGTTCTCATTAAACATCAATTCGGGCGAACAATGGGCGGCGACCCGTTGCTAAAAACTGAAGTTTCCGATGTCAAAATGATGCTCGTTCCCGATGCGCGTCTTGTTTCGCCTGAAATAAAATCAAAATTGATAAATGCGCTCGATTCGATGCGAAAGCGCGAAACAAAACATCTGGTTAATGTTGATTCAACCGATGAAGAAAATTGGACGGGCGAACTCGCTCTGGCTGACCGTCAAGCGTTAGACAACGCCGTTTTGGAACTCGTCGGCATCGCAAGCGCGGACGAAAGACGCGAGCTGCAAGACGAGCTTTACCATGAGATAACCAAACTTTACCGGCAAATCCGCGTCGCCGAAAAGAAAATGCAGAAGTTTCGCGCGGCTTCGGCAAACAAAGGCAAACAAACCGCGCGCGGCATCGCCGAAGAAATCTGGACGGAACTCGCGCCCCAGCCGAAACCTTTTACGCCGCTCGATTTTGTTCCCTCAAATGCGGAAACCGAAACAATCAGCCTGCCTTTGGGACGCGCTAAAGTCGCGGCGAAAAGTCTGCTGCACGACGACGGCGTGCAAATCGGTGAAACCTTCGTTTCACTGGGAAGCATCGAACGAAGTGATTTTGTCAAAAGCCTTTCGGATTTGTCGCTGCACGGCGAAATGGAAATTCCCGTGTCATCTGAAATTTGCTCGAAAGCGTCACGAATGAACGAAAAAGAATTTGAAAGAGTAAATGAATTGTTTTATTCGGAAGCCGCAACTTTTGTCGCCGACGAAAACTTGCAGGAAAAAATCGTCAGGGAACTCTGGAAAAAATTAAAAGATGTGAATTAACAGTAGAACAATAGTGATTTATAAATTGCCGTTAGCTAAAGCTAGCGGCAATTTATAAGTGTTAACAGTGTTTAGCGGCAACTGATAAATCCTATTTCTACTACATGATTCACATTAAAAAGTTAAATTATGAAAATGAAAAGGAATTTACTCAGTCTTTATTTAGTTTTAGTGATTATAACGGCTTCTTGCTGGGCGCAAACCGCCGCGCCGAAAATTGATAAAACTTTATCGGTTGCCGGTTTGAAGGAAAATGTTATCGTGCGGCGCGACGGGCGCGGCATTCCGTATATTGAAGCCAAATCCGAAGCCGATTTATATTTCGCGCAAGGTTTCGTGACGGCGCAAGACCGTTTGTGGCAGATGGATTTGCTGCGGCGCGTGGCGGGCGGCGAAACGGCGGAGATTTTCGGCTCGTCCGTGCTGGAAGAAGATAAACGCTGGCGCAAATTCGGTTTTGCGAAGGTTGCCGCCGACAGTTTGCTGCTGATGTCGGAGGAAGTCCGCGCCACGTTGGAAAACTATGCTCGCGGCGTGAATTCTTATATCGCCACGCTCAACGATAAAACTTTACCGGTTGAATTTCAGGTTTTGCAGTATAAACCGCGCGAATGGCGGGCGACCGATTCGATTTTAATCGGCAAAATTTTGTCCGACGGTTTGAGTTCGACCTGGCGGCAGGATTTATTCAAGGCAATGATTCCGGCGGACAAACGCGCCGAGATGTTTGACCCGCGCTCGAATTATGATGTTTTGCTTTTTGGAAAAGACAATTTAGCCACAGAGAACACAGAGCGCATAGAGAAAACAAAATTAAAAGAAAAAGGTTTGGCTGCTTCAGCTAATTTCACTGAAAACTCTGTGTCCTCTGTGGCAAAACTCTTAGCTGAAGCTGAAAATGTTCGGAAATCTTCTTTGGAAAGAATCGGTTTATACGCCGAAGATTTAGCGGCGAGCAATAATTGGGTTGTCTCCGGCAAGAAAACCGCCGACGGCAAGCCGCTTCTGGCAAACGACCCGCATTTGAACGCGGGACAACCGCCGATTTGGTATCTGGTGAATTTATCCGCGCCGAATTTAAAAGTGGCGGGCGTTACGTTTCCGGGTTCGCCCGGTGTGGTTTTAGGTCATAACGAAAATATCGCCTGGGGCGCGACCAATGTCGGACCGGACGTGCAGGATTTATACCTGGAAGAATTCGACACGGGCAATCCACTTCGCTACAAAACTCCGACGGGTTTTGAAACGGCGCAAACACGCCGCGAAGAAATAAAGGTTCGCAAAAATCCGTTAAAACCGGATACCGAAACGGTCGCGCTCGATGTCGTAACGACGCGCAACGGCGTGATTTTCTTTGAAAACGCGGGCAAGCGTTACGCCTTGAAATGGACGGCATTCGATGCGAAAAACAACGAACTCGATGCGTTTTATTTTGTCAACCATGCAAAGAATTGGGATGATTTCAAACGAGGTTTCAAACTTTACGGCGGCGCGATGCAGAATTTTATTTACGCCGATACGCAGGGAAATATTGGCTGGTATGCGGCGGGACGAGTTCCGATTCGCAAAATGGGCGACGGAAGTTTGCCTTACGACGGAAAAACAAGCGACGGCGATTGGACGGGAATGATTCCGTTTGAAGAATTGCCGAATCTTTATAATCCGCCGGGCGGCTATATCGTTACGGCGAATCAGCGCACAATTGGAACTTCCTACAAATATCACGATTTAATTGCGCGTGTTTTTGTTCCGTTTCGCGCGGCGCGGCTCAATGAGTTGCTGTCGTCGAAATCCAAACTGACCGCCGATGATATGCGCGATTTTCAACACGACACTTTCAGCATTTTGAATTCGCTGTTTGCAAAGGAAATCGTCAGGGAAAAAGCCGCCAGCGAAGAGACGTTGAAACTACTCGGCAGTTGGGACGGGCGAATGACTTCGGATTCTAAAGCCGCGCTGCTCGTCAATGAAATCCGAAATTCGTTTCGCAATAAAATTTTAGCGGCGGCGTTCGGCGCGGAACAGTTGAAAAATATCGGCTGGGCAAACGAAGGAAATTTTATCGAGCGGCTTTTACGGGAAAAGCCGAAAAAATGGTTGCCGAAGGAATTTTCGAGTTATGCGGATTTATTGAAGGCAAGCGAATTTGAAGCTCGTGAAAACTTGATAAAACGGCTCGACACAGACCGCGAAAAGTGGACTTGGGGCGAAGCCGGCAAAATTCGCTTTAACCATCCGCTTGCCACCGTACCGCTCATCGGCGCGCAATTTGCGATTCCGGCTCTGCCGCTCATCGGTTCGGGCAGCGCGGCGGCTTCGCCCAATGTCGGCGCAAGTGTTTCAATGCGTTTGATTGCAACGCCGGGAAACTGGGACGCGACGCGCCAAGTTATTCCGACAGGTGAGAGCGGCGACCCGCAATCAGCGCATTACAAAGACCAACTTGACGCTTGGTATTCGGGCAATACGCCGGTTTTTCCTTTCAGCAAAACGGCGGTCGAAAAAGCGACAAAAGAAGTTGTTTTGATAACACCGAAATAATTAATTAAACAAGAAGTGAGAAATGAGAGATGAGAATATAAGACTTTTTAAGTTTTTAGTTCTTATCTTTCACTTTTCATTTCTCACTGCTCACTTCCTTTCTTCTTTCAATGAAATCACTCAAAATTATTGCCGCGGCTTCACCGTCGAGTCTTTGCCGAATTTCTTTTTCGCTCAAACCGAGTTTCCACAAACGACCGCGCGCGTCGTAAGTCGAAACTCTTTCGTCCTGCAAAAAAACGGGAACGTCTAAAGATAAAGAAAAGTTTCGTGCCAAACGGCGAGCTTCCCGCGACATCTCGCTTTCGCTGCCGTTCGTGTTATACGGCAAACCTAAAACCAAACCGACGGCATCAAACTCTTTCAGAAAGGAAACGATTTGTTTGAGAACTTTTTTCCAGCTTTGGCGTTCAATAATGCAAACAGCGCGAACTGTAAATTGCAATTCGTCGCTGACGGCAACGCCGATGCGTTTTGTGCCTAAATCGAGGGCGAGCAATCTGCCGCTGGTCGGAGCGCGAAAAACATCTGTAAATTCTGTTTGATTAGTTGTTTCCTTGTCTTGCACGAAAATAATTGATAACGGATAATAAATTCTGTTTTATCGTCCGTTTATAGTAACAAAATTTTAAGAGGTTTAAAGAATGTCATTTCGCGGAAAATTCGTCATCGTTTTGGTTTCATTCGTAATTTCTTTATACGCCATTTTCGGCGGTTTACTGGGAAACTTTTCGCCGACTTTCGCTCAGCAGCCGATAAATGACGCGGGAGCGCAGATTCGCATTTTTGAATCGGTTTTGCAGCATATTCAAAACGATTATGTTGACGAGCCGAATCTGGAAAAGGTTCGCGCGGGCGCGCTTCGCGGGCTGGCTTACGGACTCGACCCGTATTCGTCTTATCTGACCGCCGACCAGGTGAAAGATTATCAGGCAAATAAAACGACTGGCAAAGTCGGCATCGGCGCGGAATTTTCGCAAGTCTCGTCTTATCTTTATGTTATTTCGGTAGTCAAAGATTCACCGGCTGACAAAGCAGGATTGAAAGCAGGCGATGTCGTCGAATACATCGAGACCAAAGCGACGCGCGACATATCGCTTTATGATGCGCGACAGCTTTTGACGGGCGAATCCGGCTCGAAAGTGAATTTGCGTGTTTTGCGTGCAGGCACGAAACCTCAAACGATTGCCGTTACGCGCGGCGCATACAAAATTCCCGAATCTTCCACGAGAATTGAAGCGGGTAAAATCGGTATCGTCAAAGTTTTCAGTCTCGAAAAAGGTGAAGCGAACGACATAAAAACGCACGTTCAGGATTTAGTCAAACAAGGCGTGCAAAAGATTATTCTCGATTTGCGCGGTGTGGCTGGCGGCGATTTGAACGAAGCCGTAGATGTCGCCAATCTTTTCGTCAAAGACGGAAATCTTGCCGGTGTATTGGGGCGCGAAAATAAAGTTACGAAAACTTTTGCTGCAAATACCGCCAAATACATTTTCGACGGAAAAATTGTCGCTCTGATTGATTTGGGAACTTCCGGCGCGGCGGAAGTCGTCGCTTCGGCGATTTTAGACCGGCAGCGCGGCGAAGTTGTCGGCGAGAGAAGTTTCGGCGCGGGAACCGAACAGCAATTGTTCGCGCTTCGCAGCGGCGATGGCTTGCTTCTGACGACGGCAAAATGGGCTTCGGCAAGCGGAACGCCTTTTCTGAATACCGAACGCGCTAATTCGGGCGTGAAACCTTCAATCGAAGTGAAACGTCCCGAAACGCCCGAGCCTTTGGATGTCGAAGATTTAATTGATAAACGGGAAGAACAAAAACAACAGCCGAATCCGCAAGCGACACCGGTAACAACGCCGACTCCGAAAGTCGAACAGCCGAAACAGGCGCAGGAAGATTTGCAAATGAAAAAGGCTCTGGAAATTTTGCAGGACAAAGCAAATGCGGCGAAAGCCGGAAGCGATGAATAGAAATTGAAATTTTTTTATCTCTTAAAAGCCGGGTTTTATCGCCCGGCTTTTTTCATTTGCGAATAATTGTTGTCGTCTCGAAACAAGACTGCTAAAATCACTTTCTAATGACGGAAGAAAATTTCAGGGCGCGCCGGTTAGTTGAAAAAGACATTTCCGAGTGGTTTCGACTTAGAAAACTGCTTTGGGACGAGTTAAGCGATGAAGAACACAATTCTGAAATGCGCGATATTTTCGAGCATATCGAAACGCAGCTCGTTTTAGTGGCTGAAACATCGAATGAAAAACTCGTCGGATTTTTAGAAGCGAGCATTCGACCGTTTGTCGAAGATTGCCACTCAGACCACGTCGGATATTTGGAAGGCTGGTTTGTCGAGGAGGGATACAGACAAAACGGAATCGGCGGGAAATTGGTAAAAGCGGCGGAAAGTTGGGCGCGAAGCAGTGGTTGTGAGGAAATGGCTTCTGACGCGGAAATCGGAAACGAACTCAGCTTGACAGCGCATCAAAATCTGGGTTACGAAGAAACTTCACGCCTCGTTCATCTTAGGAAAGACTTAGTTTAGAAAATGAAAGATTACGAATTACGAATTACGAATTACGAATTACGAATTGTAAAAATTCTCTGCGTCCTCGGTGTCCTCTGCGGTTCATTTTTTTCTATCAGAGCGCAGTCAACCAATCAAAGCTATCCGACCGCGATTAGTTCAAACGAAATCAGCGGACGAATTGCGGCGCGGGACATCGGCGATGCGCGTCTGACCGGTTACTTTTACATTTTTGGCGGAGGTCAAGGCGACGTTTTTATCAATGTTCAGACTTCCAATTTTAACGGCGACGTTGATGTTTTTACCGCCGGAAATCTGAGACCATTAACGAAAATCACGATTTACGCCGACGACTCGACGAGCGAAACAGGTCGCGTGGTTTATTTGCGCCAACCCGCAAAACTTATTTTACGCGTCGAGGGACGCTCGCCGAATGACGATGCGGCGACTTTTCGGATAAAATTTGCGGGAAGTTTCGAGCCTGTGCAATCAGCCACAGCCGAAAATCCCGCGTCCGAAATACCCGAAGTCAGATCCGAAAATCAAACGGATGTGCGCGTCAATTCCGTCGGCACAATCGTCGAAGTAAAACCGAAACCACTGCCGCCGCCGAAGGAAACAATTGCCAAAAAAGAAGTAAAACCGAGAAGGAAAAAATCTACAGACGCGCCGGAAAACAAGAAGGACGCGAAGGAAAGTGAAGTTGCCGCCGACGAAAGTCAGCCATCGAAAGCGGATGTTAAGGAAAATAACGCCGAAGAAAGAAAGGAAGAAACTGCCGTAAGAAACAGCGAAACCGAAGGTGAGAAAAAAGCTACGCCCGTCGTGGTTGCTACCGATAACGTTGTCAAGCAAGAGTCATCGAAAACAGATACGGAAAATTCACCGGAAGAAACTAAAGAAAAATCAATTGAAAAAACAACGGAAACATCGGCGAAAAACAGTGCTAAAAATAAAGCGGAAACGGCTGTAAAATCAAAGCTCAAAAGCAAACCTAAAAAAGTTAAAGAGCCGAATCCACTGGAAAATGTGCATTTGATTATCTTATTCAAAGACGGAACGCGCATTGAACGCGCAATGAGCGAAGTGATAAAGGTTGGTGTTGACAAAGGCACTCTAACTGTTGTCTCGAAAGATGGTTCAATCGGGCGTTATTCAATTTTAAATGTTGCCAAAATGACTATTGAATAATGTTCGGAAATACTTGCAGTATCGAAATAACACAAAAACCGCTTGCGCCGCGCGTTTGAAAAATGGAAAGTTATTGGCAAACCTCAAAACGAAAGCTGTTATTTCAGGAAAAAACTTTGGTGATGGCGATTTTGAATGTTACGCCCGACAGCTTTTCCGACGGCGGAAATTTTTTTTCGATTGACGATGCCTTAAAACAAGCTGAAAAATTTATCGAAGAAGGCGCGGACATTTTAGACATCGGCGGTGAGTCCACGCGCCCGAAGAGCCAGAGAGTTTCGGCGGAAGAAGAAATTCGGCGCGTCGTTCCGGTAATCGAAAAAATCGCAAAAAATTTTGACATACCGATTTCCGTCGATACAAGTAAAGCGGAAGTTGCGAAAATGGCGGTAAATGCGGGCGCGGAAATCGTCAACGATATTTCAGGCTTGCGGTTTGACGAAAAAATTGCAGAAGTTGCGGCAAAATATAAAACAGGTTTAATTTTAACGCACTCGCGCGGCGAATTTGAAACAATGCACCAACAAGAACCGGTCGCCGATATTTTGCGCGAAGTTTTAAATGATTTGCAGCGAAGCATTGAAAAGGCGGAAAGTTACGGCGTAAAAAAAGAAAATATCGCGCTCGATGTCGGCATCGGTTTCAGCAAATCGTTTGAGCATAACCTGGAATTGATTGCTAAACTGAATATGCTTTGCGAGGAGTTTTCAAATTTTCCGATGCTTGTCGGAGCTTCGCGCAAATCTTTTATCGGGAAAATTTTAGGCGACGCGCCGACTTCCGAAAGATTGCAGGGAAGTTTGGCAAGCGCGGCAATCGCCGTTTGGAACGGCGCGAAAATTGTCCGCGTTCACGATGTTAAAGCGACAATCGAAACGCTGAAAGTTGTCGAAGCAGTCAAAAAACAATTATGAAATTTATTCGTTTATCCGCAATTTATTGTCTCTTTCTGTTTGTTTCCGGTTTTACTGAATGCTACAAACCTGTAACCGAAACGGGTTTGCCAAAACGCATTAAAACCATCGCCGTTCCGCAGTTTCAGTTTGAAGTCAAAGGCGCGCGTTACCGCGTCGAATCGCGGTTTACCGAAGCCGTGACCAAAGAAATTATCAGGCGCGGGCGCGGTTTAGCGGTGCAAGGCTCGCGCGACGGCGCGGATGCAGTAATTGAAGGCACAATCCGGGATTTTAATTTCTCCGGCGTGCTGCTCGACAATCAAGGTCGCGCGCGGGTTTATGAAGTAACGATTGTCGCGGCAGTAACGATTCGTGATTTGTATGAAAACAAAGTTCTTTACGACAATCAAAATTTTATCTTTCGGGATTCGTTCGAGTTTTCGCAAGACCCGCGCTCATTTTTTAACGAGGAAGATCCGGCAGTCGAGCGAATGGCGCGAGCGTTTGCCGAATCGGTCGTTTCGACAATTGTGAACGGTTTAGGCGTTAAGGAAGACAAGAAATAGGACACGGATTTGTCGGATTTAGGCAGATTAACACGGATTAAACCAGAAAAATTATACGTAACAATCCGTAAAATCCGTTTTATCTGTGGCATAAAATTTTATGGCAATTTTGAGCCGCGAAGATTTACGCAATCAGTTAAAGCGACGCGAGTTTGCGCCGGTTTATTTATTGTTCGGCGCGGAAACTTACCTGCGCGATTTGGCGGCGAAAACGATTGCCGATTTGGTTTTGGCGGACTCGTCTTTGCGGGAATTTAATGAATCCAATTACAGTTTGAACAATTCGGAAATTCGTCACGCACTCTCTTCCGCCGAGCAATTGCCGATGATTTCTTCGCGCCGCGTCATAAAAATTTCCGATGTTGTAGTGTCGGCAACCGCAAACAAAGACAATTTGCGCGATGATGATGAAGAAGTTTTAACTTCATACCTGAATCGTCCGTCTGAAACTTCAATTGTAATTTTTATTGCCGACGAACTCGATAAACGCCGCAAAATCTCGAAATTGCTTTTGGAAAATAGCGTAGCAGTTGAATTTAAGGCGTTGGAAGATGTCGAGCTAATTAAATGGGCAAAGGATAAATTAAAAGAATTCAATGCCGATTCGGACGAAAGAGCCTTGCGGCATTTAGTCGCATTGGTTGGAAATAATGTTCGCCGTTTGACCGTCGAAGTTGAGAAATTAGCGGTTGCCGCGCTGCCGGATAGATTGATTACATTTGATTTGGTCGAATCTTTAGTTCCGAATTCGCGCGAGCTTTCCAATTTTGAGCTGACCGATTATCTGCTTTCAAAAAATAAAATACGCGCTTTGCAAATTTTGAAAAAAATCTTGGACGAAGGCGCGGAACCACTAATGCTTTTGGGCTTAATCGCTTACAATTTTCGTCGGCTTTTATTATCGAAAGAGTTAATGAAGCAGGGAGTTGAAAGAAAGGAAGTAGCGCGGGTGATGAAATTGCATTGGAGCAAACAAGAAGATTTTCTGGCAACCGCGCGGCGCACCGACACGAAAAAACTTACGGGTGTTATGCAGCGAATTGCCCAAACTGATTTGGCGATAAAAAATTCAATCGGCGGAGGCGGCGCAATTGGTTCACGGCTGCAAATCGAAATACTCGTTTGTGAATTAACTGATTTATAGACTTCTCCAAACAAAAAAATCGGAAGCAAGCCTGAAAATAACTTGCTTCCGTTCCAATTCAAGGAGAAAAACTATGAAGTTGCGAGGTGAAAACTTTATTTGCTCAAATTGCTGACGTGCGATGTTAGACGCGATTTGTAGCGTGCCGCCGTGTTTTTGTGCAACGTTCCTTTGTTGACCGCTTTATCAATCAACGAAACGGTTGGATTCAAAAGCTCTTGACTCAGATTTTGGTCGTTATGCGCCAGAGCCGTCCGAAGTTTTTTTATCTGTGTTCCCAGCTTGCTTCGGTTATTGCGGTTGACGGCGCGGCGTTTTTCGTTTTGACGAACGCGCTTTTCGGCTGATTTATGATTCGGCATTAAAATATCTCCGTTTAATTCTAGATAACAAAGTAAAAAATTCTCCGGCTAAGAGAAACTACAAAGTATAAATTCTCGCCAAGGGCTTGTCAAGCGAAGCATTTAATGCTCGATGCGGGAAGCGAAATTGTGGATTAAATCAACCAGCAGCACCGCAATCGGCGGATAGAAAAAAATATCAGGATGCAGGACACCGGAAGAGGATTTTGGAAATGCCAGCGAAAAAACCGTCTCGAAATAATTTCCGATAAGCAGTCCGATGCCCAAACTTAAAACAAAACCGCCCACTAGAAAACTAATTGCCGTAAACCTGGAATAAGGTTTCTTAACCGGCTCGCTCTCGTCGAAAATCGAATCGTGAATGGCTTCGTCAGTATAAGTATACCGTTCAAACGCCGAGCGCAGGCGTTTGAATAAATGAACGATACCGACGACGAAAAGCGATAAAAGAATGATTTTTCCGATTGCCTGTGAATTTTTCCAAAATGTCGGCTTGAAAATCGCCACAAAACAGGTTGACAGAAAAAGCGCGACGGTCGGGAAAATCACTTTTTGCAAAGCCAGCGATTCGCGTCGTTCGTCGGCAACCATTTGGTCAATTATTTCGTTATATCGGCGGTCATACGCCATCTGACGCCAGTGTTTCGCATAGACATTTTCCGAGGTAAAAAGAGAATCGCCTTTTGATAAATCGTTGTATTTTTGCTTGAGAATCAAGCGGTCGTAATTGGCGCGTTCCTGCGGGTTTCCCAAAATTTCATAGGCTTTGGCAATTTTTGCAAACTCGCGCGAAGCTGTTTCCGCGCCATCATTTACGTCAGGATGATACTTCCGCGCGAGAAGACGATACGCCGATTTTATTTCGGCGTTTGAAGCCTTCGAGGAAACCTTTAAAACTTGGTAATAGTTCACCATCGCAAAGTTCTGAAAGGGAGAGCGAACGAGATTTTGTGTGCAAAAAGCATCGTTCAGGTGGCAGGAAAATTATAGCATAAAATTTGTGTTGGTAAATAAGAAGTGAGAAGTGGAAGGTGAGAAGTGAGAAGTGAAAAATAACAGGCAAAATCAATTGAAAACTTTCATCTCAATTATACTAACTTCTCACTTCTTATTTCTCAGCTAATTCAGGTTGTCAACTTGCAAACTTATCGGACTTGCGCCGGCGATTTTAACCGCGTCAATAACTTTTATTACGCTGCCGTAATCAATCGAGCGCGGTGCTTTGATAAAAACGGTTTTTTGAATTTTTTCGGCTTCGGTCAAATTAGTTCTAAATTCCGCGCCTTCGGCGTAAGCATGATTTTTCGCGCGTTCCTGAAAAACTTGCGAAAGACGTTTGATAAGTTTATTCGGGTCTTGAACTGTGCCCAAATCATTTTCCGTATTTAATCTGAGCGAAGAATCTGAATTGAGCGCGACGACTAAAGTGTCTGGATGCGGATTTGCATTAGTATCTTGTTTCGATTCCTGCGGAATTTTCGTTTTGAAATCAGTCGGTTTGAGCGGCGAGACGACCATAAAAATTATAAGCAGAACGAGCAGCACATCAATCAAAGGCGTAACGTTGATATTCGGTTTGTTGTTCATACGGATTTTCTCCTTTCTAAAAGATTTATCCGATTAGACACTGACAAAAGCAAAAAGTTCCCGACGAACAATTTATTTCAATTTTCCGTTAATTGCTTTCAACAATGCTTGCGCTTTGAGCAGTGATTCCGCGTATTCATTTTCGGGAATACTGTCAATCACAATTCCGCCGCCGACATTAAAAACCGCTTCGTTTCCGCGAATAACCATTGTGCGAATTGCAACATTCATATCAAATTTATTCTCCATTTTCCATTTTCCATTTTCCATTAAACAATACCCGATTGCGCCCATCGAAAGCCCGCGATTAACTGTTTCGAGTCGGTTGATTATTTGCATCGTGCGAATTTTCGGCGCGCCGGTAATCGAGCCGCACGGAAAAACGGCTTTGATTATATCGGCGTAATTTATATCTTCCAAGAGTTTACCGGACACAGTTGAGACAAGGTGAAAAAGAGTGGGATGCGTCTCCAAATCACAAAGTTTCTCGACCTTGACGCTGCCGAACTCACAAATTCTGCCGATGTCGTTGCGCAACAAATCAACAATCATCACGTTTTCGGCACGGTCTTTCGCACTTTCAAGAAGTTCATTTCGCAGCAAATCATCTTCCGTTTTATTTTTCCCGCGCGGGCGAGTTCCTTTTATCGGCGAGGTTGAAACGATTCGACTTTGGACTTCGGACCTTGGACTTTGGACTTTGAGAAATCTTTCGGGCGAAATGCTGACGACAAAATTATTGTCGCGCTTGATAAATGCGGCAAACGGCGCGGGATGAGATTTTCGCAAAGACCAAAAGATTTTTTGCGCGGTCAGATTTTCGGGGAGTTGGGCGCGTATTCGCTGCGTCAAATTTGTTTGGTAAGTATCGCCGCGCCTGATAAATTCCTGAATTTTCTCGACGGTAGAAATGTAGCTTTCGCGCGTAAAATTAGAAGCGGTTTTCGAGTTGCCGGAGTTTTCAAAGTTTTCAGAGTCGGCTGAATTAAATAAATCTTCTTCGGTTTTATCAAACTTTTTCTTGTTTCCCGCAATATAGGTTTTGCGCGTGTTGTAATCGTGAATTATTAAGCAATCGAAAACGGCAAGGAAAATGTCCGGTTCGGGAAACGCGGGAAATTCCTTTTCGCGCGGCACGATGTTTTCGAGCTTTAAGCCGAAATCGTAGGAAATCGTAAAAATACAGACTGAATCGGGCTGAGATAATTTTTGGTTAAATAATTCGAGCGTGTCCGATGGATTTTTATTTGAAACGTTCAATGTTTCAATCGGTTCGATGCCGGCAATCAAAAGATGCGAGCCGAGATGAGAAACCGCGCAGCTATCCAGAAAACAAACTTGTCTTTGTTTGGAAAGTTCGAGTAGAGATAAAACCAATTCATCGGCTGTAATTTGAATTTCGCGCATAGCAAAAACATTACTCAATTATTCTCATTTTCGATAACAGATATATAATCAGCACGATTCGTTGCAAGTTGTAACGCATCTTCACGAGAAAGGACTGCTTCCACCTTTTTAATCAATGCCTCAACTTTTGGGTCAATCTCTTCAGAAAAATCGTGTCTCGTTTTATACCACTCCGGCGAGATTGATTGGATAAGTTCCTCGACTGCGGAGACTTGCTCGTGAATAAGTCGGGAGCGATTAGCTGCCAGCCACCGCTCAACGTGAGTCTTGACCAGGAAAGCGCGGTTCTCGGCGGAAATCTCATTAAAAATTTCGCGGCGTTCTTTAAATGGCTTGAGATAAAACTGATCATAGTTAACTTCTAATTGTTCTTGATTCATATTCCCTCTAATGACTGTTTTAAGCAGCCTGACTTTAGTATTTTACCGAATTAAGAGCCTAAATAATATTACTATTTACAAATAGAAGTTACGCGGTTGAACGAAAAATCAACCGCTTAAGAGCCTTTTTCACAAATGCAAATTGCTATAAGTCTTTTATTTTCAATAAAGTCTTGTTCAATAATGTTTCAACTGCGTAACTTCTATAATTTATCAATTCAAAAACTATCTGTGTTAATCTGTGTCAATCTGTGGTTAAATAAATTTTCCAACCAAAACTTATGGCTTCAAATTCAACGAACAAAATTACTTTAATTCGCGGTCTCGGACTCGTCGCGGCGATTTCGATTATTTTGGGAAACGTCATCGGCACGGGCGTTTTTTTGAAGGCGCGGGTGATGACGTGCAACGTCGGCGACCCGACCTGGGTAATAATCGCCTGGGTCGCGGCGGGAATTTTGTCGCTCGCCGGAGCGCTGACTTACGCGGAACTTTCGGCGATGAAGCCGGAAGCGGGCGGCGAATACGTTTTTTTGCGCGATGCTTACGGGCGAGTTTGGAGTTTTCTCTACGGCTGGATGTTGATCTTCGTCGGCAAAACCGGCGCACAGGCATCAATCGCGGTGGCGTTTGCGATTTTTTTGAATGACTTTCTCGGCGGCGGGCTTAAACAAACCTTAGTTCAGACAAATATTTTGGGTTATCCGTATGAACTGACTTCGCTGCAAGTTATCGCCGTGATGATGATTGTCATTATCACCACGGTAAATTGCGCTTCGGTTTCGGTCAGCGGGCAACTGGCGACATATTTCACGGTTATCAAAATCGGTTTGATTTTGCTCGTCGGTTTTGGCGCGTTTCTGCTGGCTGACGGAAATTTCGCGCATTATGCGATGTTGAACGACGGCGGAACTTGCGAAGGCGTAGCCGCTTCGGTTACATACGGCACGGCAGGTTACAGTTTCGCAGCCGGTTTCGGCGCGGCAATGCTCGGTGCGCTCTGGGGTTACGACGGATGGAATAATTTGACTTTAATCGCGGGCGAAGTGAAAAATCCGCAACGCAACATTCCGATTGCGCTTATCGGCGGCACGATTTTGATTATCCTTTTGTATGTTTTTATCAACATCGCTTACTTTTACGTTTTAGACCCAACGCAGATTGCGAGCGTTTCCAAAGATTCTTCGGTTGCGAGGGAAGTTTCGATCAGATTTTTAGGCGCGGGCGCAGTCGTTTTGATGACGGCGGGACTGATGGCATCCTCAATCGGAACGCTGCACACTTCGATTTTGACAGGTGCGCGTGTGCCGTATGCGATGGCGCAGGATGGTTTGATGTTTCAATCGCTCGGCAGACTTTCCGCGGGAACTCGCGTTCCTATCGGCGCGTTAATCGTGCAGGGAATTTGGGCTTGTTTGCTTGCTTTGTCCGGTTCGTTCGATACTTTGACCGATTACGTTATTTTCGGCTCGTGGCTTTTTTACGCGCTCGTGACGGCTTCGGTTTTTGTTTTCCGCAAAAAATTCCCCGATGCCGAAAGACCTTATAAAGCGTTTGGTTATCCGGTTGTGCCGATTTTGTTTTTGCTGGTTGCAGGTTGGCTTTTAATAAACACAATGTGGACAAATCCGTTTCAGGCATTTGCCGGAATTTTCCTGATTGTTTTGGGATTGCCCGTCTATTATTATTTGGGGAGAAGTAAGCAGCAAGAAGTAAGCAGTAAGCAGTAAGTAGCAAGAAGCAAGAAGTAGGAACTGAGAAGGATTATTCTAAATTGAAAAGTTGGAGAGATTCTCGTTTCGTTTTTTATTTATGTCTTCTTACTACTTGCTACTTGCTTCTTGCTTCTGATTATTATGATAAAAGACAGAAGAAGCGGCGAGGAAAGGCGCAACAAAGGGCGTTTAATCGTCAACATAAAAATTGAATGGGAAGGTCTAAACGGCAGACAGCAAGGCGCGATTAACGACGTTAACGAGCAAGGCTGTTTTGTATTGTGTTCGGGCGAGGTCGAAGACGGCGAATACGTCAAGGTTTTTTTGCCGCTTGCGGGCGGAATGAAAGTCGAATTCTGGGGCGAAGTCGTCAATCACATCTACGAAATCGGTTTCGCGGTGCGTTTCATCGAACTGTCGGACGCGCAAAAAAGTATTCTGGAAAAACTCGTCAATAAACTTCACAAAAACGAAAAACAGAAAACAGAAAAAGGAAAATAGTTTTTTAGATTTGAATCACTTTCCACTTTCCGTTTTACGTTTTCCGTTGTTTTCAGTTTTCCAGTAAATTTTCCAACGCTTCTTTGGCAATTTCTCTGTCGTCAAAGTGAAACTTTTCGCCTCCGACAATTTGATAAGTTTCGTGACCTTTGCCCGCGATTAACACGACATCACCTCGTTCGGCTTTTTGAATCGCCCGATGAATTGCTTCGCGCCTGTCGGAGACGATCAAATACGGGCAATCGGTTTGTTTCAAACCGACTTCGATTTCCGAGAGAATTTTCAGAGGATTTTCCGTCCGCGGGTTGTCCGATGTAACAATCACAAAATCGCTGTGCGTTCCGGCGGCTTCGCCCATCGGAGCGCGTTTCGTTTTATCACGGTCACCGCCGCAGCCGAAAACCGTGATAATTCTGCCGTCTGTCAAATCCCGCGCCGTTTTCAAAGTATTCAAAAGCGCGTCGTCCGAATGCGCGTAATCAACGACAACCGCAAAATCTCCGTCGTGCGCGACTCTTTCAAAACGTCCGGGCGCACCGATGCAAGTTTTCAAACCTCCGCCGGTTTTATCCAAATCATAACCGAGTTCGAGCGCAACCGCCGTCGCCGCCAGCATATTATAGACGTGCGGTTTGCCGACCAGCGGCGACGTGATATTTTTTTCGCCGTTCGGAGTTTTCAAAAGAAAAGACGTGCCTTTTATCAGCAAAACTTCGATGTTTTCCGCCGTCAAATCCGCCGGATTGTTTTGCGCGAAAGTTACGACTCGCTGATTATTCTTTTTTAATTCATCCGCCAATCTCGCGCCGTATTCGTCGTCAATGTTTATCACGCTCGACGCGGGTTTTTCGCCCAAACGCCCATCAAAAAGTTGCTTTTTCGCGTCGTAATAATTTTCCATCGTTTCGTGATAATCGAGATGGTCGCGCGTGAGATTTGTAAAAACGGCGACTCGAAAACGCAGCGCGTCGCAGCGATGTAAATCAATCGCCTGCGAAGAAGTTTCCATCACCGCCATTTGGCAATTTTCTTCAACTGCTTGGCGCAAAAATCGGTTGGTGTCCGATGCTTCGGGCGTTGTGCGAACAGCCGGTTCGCCTTTTTCGCCGATGCGATATTCAACGGTTGTCAGCATCGCACCTTTTTCGCCGTTGGCTTTGGCTAACGCGAAGACTAAATAAGTCGTCGTCGTTTTTCCGTTTGTTCCGGTAATTCCGACGAGTTTTAATTGGTGCGAAGGATTTCCGTTGATAACTGCGGCGGCTTGCGCTAACGCTTTTCTCGCGTCGGAAACTTTCAGCCACGCGCCTCGAAAATTTTCCGGCGCATCACGTTCCGAAATTATGCCGACTGCGCCGCGCCGCATCACGTCTTCGACAAAACGATGTCCGTCCATTGTCAAACCGCGCACGGCGACAAACAGCGAACCCGTTCCGGCTTGCCGCGAATCGTGCGTTACGTCTACAACTTGTGCATTATCGTCGCCGCGAAATTCAGCATTTAATTTTTCGGCAATTTCTCTGAATGTTACGCCGTTTGAAATCAATTTTGTTGTCCTCAAAAAGTTTGATTATTGATGTCTGAAATTATACGATAAGATTTGTATTTTGCACGAACGACTATTTTTTTGAGCAAAGGATTTAGACAAAATGAACCTGGTAAAAATAATTCTCATCGCAATCGGTATTTTCATCGCGGTAATGCTCGGTTTTACTTTGGTCGGAATCGTCTACAGCGCGTTATGGTATTTGTTTTGGATTGGCGTTATCGCTATTGCGGGAACGGTCGGATATAAATTGCTCAAAAAACCGGAAACCGCGCAAATCGAAAACAAAGAACCGATTGTCATCAGCGAATTGAAAAACGCGGACAAAACTTTGGAAGAATACAAGCGAAAATACCTTTCCGAATGAAACAAACTTAAAAACATTGACTATTTTCTAGAATTTTGGTAGTTTCACCATTGACTTTCTTGGAGGTTTTTAATATTTTCAAGTGCGACACTTATTGATACAATGTCATGAGTTTCATCATTTCTATAATAAAAACCCTGTAGTTATATGGGACGAAAGGCAAGAATGTGAAGTTGTTAGTAAGGAACCAAGCAAAGGATAAAAATGAATAAAATAATACTCACAATTTTATTGACCCTAGTTACCTTACCGTCTTTCGCGCAGGATGTGCGAACAGATTTACAAAAACACTTTAAGAATTTTAATTTAGTAAAATTAGATAAGACGGAAATTGTTCGAAAGTCTAAAACAAATGAATTGGTGCGAGTTGCCGGTTTTGAGTTTTCCGTCTCTCCGAGAGACCTTTTTGTCGGTTTGGATGAAGTAAAAACTTTTCGCGGAAAGATTAACGGCAACCTTGATTCGGAAGTGCGATTATCGGTCGATGAGAACGGCGTAAAAGGATACATATTTGACGGAGAAACACGATTCTATATCGAATCGGCTGCAAGATTTACAAATAAAGCCTCATTCAAAGACCATATTATCTATCAGTCACGGGATAGAAAAGATGAACAATCAGTTGTATGTTTAGCTGATGATGCCTTACGAACAGGATTGACAATGACTAAACCTCAGATTGCGGATGTCAAAACAGGTCGCGTAACAGCTACCGGAGTAATCGAAATAGCGACGGATGCCGATTATGAATGGGTAACTCAAGCAGGCGGAGTATCTCAAGCTAATAGCGAGATTCTGTCAATTATAAATTTGGCTGAAGGCGTCTATGAGCGGCAATTAGGATTGACATTCTCCGTCACATTTCAACACGCTTGGGAGACTCCAGACCCCTATCGTAGTATTTCGGTAAGTTATGAGTTCGGTGACTTCTCAAAGTATTGGGAAACTAAATTATCGCACGTTGCTAGAGATGTAACACACCTTTTTTCGGGAAAGCCCATTACTAATGCAGTTCCGGGAACTGCTAATATAGGACCGATATGCAGAACTCCTCAGTATGCTTATGGATTAACAAAAAGAAGAGCTTTTTCGTTATTGTGGAAAACTTTCACGCACGAACTTAGTCATAATTTGGATGCCGGTCACGTTGAGTATTCGGGAGATTGTCTATATTCCATAATGAATCCTAGTATTTCTTCACTTACTCAAGAAAGATTTTGCCAAACTTCAATAAATCAGATAACTAACTTTGTTAATAATTACGGAAGTTGTTTGCAGCCGACTGAAACAAAAAATAAAACAAAGTTTGATTTCGACGGCGACGGAAAAGCGGACATTTCGGTTTTTCGTCCTTCAGATGGTTTCTGGTATATCCAGAAAAGTTCCGGCGGACATTCGTTTATCAAATGGGGTTTAGCAACCGATACGCTTGTGCCGGGAGATTACGACGGCGACGGGCGAACTGACGTGGCAGTTTACCGATACGGCACTTTAGTAATTGATCGTACACCTATCGCTGATAACACCTGGTACATCCTGAGAAGCTCAGATAATACTTTTCTCATTAGGCAATTAGGTAAAAATGCGACTTCTGAAGCTGATGTATCAGCACCGGCTGATTATGACGGCGACGGTAAAACCGATTTAGCCGTTTATGATGAGCAAGATGTTGGCGGTGCGCCGAGCTACTTCAAGATTTTGCAAAGTTCGACCGATTCCAGAGTCGAGAAGCAATGGGGAGCTACCTTTGACAAAAGAGTTCCGGCAGATTACGACGGCGACGGAAAAGCCGATTTAGCTGTTTATCGAAACGGCATCTGGTATATCTTGCAAAGTTCAACCGATACTATGAGAGTCGAGTATTTCGGACTTCCGTCCGACCGGCTCGTTCCGGCGGATTATGACGGCGACGGGAAAACAGATATTGCCGTTTGGCGACCGTCAAGCGGCATTTGGTATCGCATTAACAGCAGCGATCGCTCGTTCGCCGCGTATCATTTCGGTCTTTCCGAAGACAAACCCGTGCCAGCCGATTATGACGGTGACGGGAAAACCGACATCGCAGTTTTCCGACCTTCAAACGGTGTCTGGTATTTACAGCGTTCGAGAGACGGCTTTACTTCAGTACCGTTTGGTTTAGGGGATGACGTTCCAATTCCGAATGTTTTTGTTCGTTAAATTATCTCAATTGCTTTAATTTACTAAAAAAGGGTGTGCCTGAACTGATTTTGCACATCCTTTTCTGTTAGTGGTTCAGAGATACTCCTTATGAACAAATAAGTATTTTCCGGTAATTCAAATTAAGACACGACTGAAATTTTGCCACGCTAGACATTCTCGCGCTAATCCGATAAATTCAAATTTGCTATCTTTCTATTGAGAAGCCATCTCAAAAATAGTTTCAAGCGTTTTGAGTTCTGCCTTGAAACGGCTAAACCTTGATGAAAAGCCGCCTTAGGGCGGAACTCAAAACATTAAACCGATTTTTGAGATAGCTTCGGAAAATGTGCCGAGGTGGCGAAATTGGTATACGCACTAGACTTAGGATCTAGCGTCGAAAGATATGCGAGTTCGAGTCTCGCCCTCGGCACCAAAAATTACGAATTACGAATTAAAAATTACGAAATAATAAAGCGAATTTTAAGTTGTGGATTGCGAATTGAGGGTTCTTGATTTTAATTCGTAATTCGTAATTTGAAATTCATAATTTTATAAAAATGAAAACAGATATAATGGAAATTTCCCCGACGCAAAAAGAATTAACAATTGAGATTGAACCGGAAGCGGTCAGGGAAGTTTACAACAAAGTCAGTCAGAAATACGCAAAGGGAGCGCAGGTTGACGGATTTCGCAAAGGTTATGCGCCGCTCGATGTCGTGCGGATGCGCTTTAAGGAACAAATCAGGTCGGAAGTTTTGCAGGAAATTGTTTCCACAAAAGTTACCGAAGCGATTCAAGAAAACGATTTGCAGCCTTTAGCCGAACCCCATTTGCATCTGGAAAACTCCGAAGATTTAAAACTAAACGGCTCGCAACCGGTTGTTTTGAAGGCGCACGTCGAAGTGATGCCGGAGATTCCAATGCCCGAATATAAAGGCTTGGAAGCCGTTCGCCGCGTTCGCCCGCTTACGGACGGCGAGCTCGAAGCGATAATTGACGAACGTCGCCAGCAATATGCAACGCTGATTCCGGTCGAAGACCGCAAATCCGCCGAAGGCGACACGGTGATTGTTGATTTGGAAGGCTCATTTCCTGATGAACCCGGTGCTGAGCCGATAAAAGCCGACGATTTGGAAATTCTTCTGGGCGACGAGGTGATTGAAAAATCATTTACGGAAAATCTAGTCGGCGTTTCCGAAGACGAAGAAAAAAATTTTACCGTCGCTTATCCGGCGGAATTTACTTCGCCTGCGCTCGCGGGGAAAACTGTTGATTACAAAGCGAAAATAAAAAGTGTCGGCAAAGTCGAGCTTCCTGAAGCAGATGACGAATGGGCGCAAAGTTTAGGCGAAAACTTCGAATCAATGGAAGATTTACGCCGAAAATTGAGCGGCGATTTGGAATCGCTTGCAAAGGAAGATGCCGACAATCGCGTGCGTAATGATTTGATTGCGAAACTTATCGAAAATCACGAATTTGAAATTCCGAATGCTTTGATTGATATTCAGGCGCGCAATCTTTTGAATAATTTCGCGCAGGATTTACAACAGCGCGGAGTCGACGTGAACAAAGTCGAAAAGGATTTTATTCAAATGGCGTATAACCAGATGCGCGGGCAAGCCGAGCGCGACGTGCGCGGCGCGATGCTGCTTGAAAAAATCGCTGAACAGGAAAACGCAACGGTTACCGAAGAAGAAATCACCGAAGAAATTCAAAAAATGGCTCGGCATTATCGCGTAACGCCAGAAGATGTTCGCGCTTCTCTAGCGCAACAAGACGGCGAAGGCGGAATCGCCAATAGTTTGAGAACGCGCAAAGCAGTCGAAGCCTTGTTGAAAAATGCGAAAATTACCGACGGCGAATGGATTGACGAAAATCAGCCGCAAGTCATCGAAGAAACATCCGGCGAAACCGAAGAGAAATCTAAAAAGGAAAACAAGGAAACTAAAGAGAAAAAAGAAGTTAAGGAAAATAAACCGAAGGCTGAAAAGAAAAAAGTTAAAGAAGTAGAAGAAAAGGAAACAAAGAAAAAATCGGCTAAAATGGCTAAAGAATCTTGAAGTTTAGAAAAGTAAAATTTTTTGTTGAAAAAATTTATATTTACATTTGAGAGTTTGCGTTTTTAAAGATAATCTGTAAAATGAAACCCCAATGGCAATAGCCATCATTTCAATAGTTTATCTCCGGTAAGTTAAACCATTTCTTGAACAAACTGCTCAAAACTGTAAAAAGAGAGAAAATTATGTTAGTTCCAATGGTAGTCGAACAAACTTCGCGCGGCGAAAGAGCGTTTGACATTTATTCACGTCTTTTGAAGGACAGCATTATCTTTATCGGTACGCCGATTGACGATATGGTTGCCAATCTAATTGTCGCGCAGCTTCTTTTCCTCGAAGCTGAAGACCCGGAGCGCGATATTAATTTGTATATCAACTCGCCGGGCGGCTCAATCACGGCGGGAATGGGAATTTACGACACGATGCAGTTTATCCGCAACGACGTAACGACGATTTGCGTCGGACAATGCGCTTCGATGGGCGCGTTGTTGCTGGCGGCGGGAGCGCACGGAAAGCGTTTTGCTCTGCCGCACTCGCGCATTTTGATTCACCAACCTTCCGGCGGCGCGTCAGGGCAGCAAACGGACATTCGCATTATGGCGGAGGAAATTTTGCGGATGCGCGAGTTGACTTCACGAATTTTAGCGCATCATTCCGGTCAATCCTACGATCAGGTTGAACTCGATGTCGAGCGCGACCGCATCTTGTCGCCGATTCAAGCCAAAGAATACGGCTTGATTGACGAAGTCATCGAACACAGAGAAAAGTAGTGCCAAGTATTGAGTGGGATAATTAAAAATCATTCTTTGGAGTGCAAAATTATGAACACTTCTGAAATTGTAGAAAAGTTTGTTGGAAAGAGGCATTCCGAAAATTCACTGAGTTGCTCATTTTGCGGCAAGTTAAAAGGTGAAATTGAAAAGCTGATTGCCGGAGCTGACGTTTATATTTGTAATGAATGTGTTGACCTTTGTGTTGAGATAATCAATCACGATAAATAAGCCAAAACGAGAAATACGAGTCTGTAACTTTCAGAATAATTATGATTCGACGCCCCGAAGAAATTTTGCGCTGTTCGTTTTGCGGCAAATCGCAGAACGAAGTCAAAAAGCTGATTGCCGGACCGAGTGTCTACGTCTGCAACGAATGTATAGACATTTGCAACGAAATCATCAATGACGACGAGCAATCAGAAACCGCGAATGTCCGCTCCGCGCTTCCGAAACCGCAGGAGATAAAAGCGTTTTTGGACGAATACGTTATCGGTCAGGACGAAACCAAAAAACGTCTGTCGGTTGCGGTTTATCAGCATTACAAACGTATCGAGATGACAAAGATACGTACCGATGTCGAGCTGCAAAAATCCAACATTCTTCTTATTGGTCCAACCGGAACAGGGAAAACTTTATTAGCACAAACTTTAGCGCGTATCTTGAGTGTTCCGTTTTGTATCGTTGACGCGACGACTTTGACCGAAGCCGGTTACGTCGGCGAAGATGTGGAAAATGTTATCCTGCGTCTTTTGCAGTCCGCCGGAAACGATGTCGAACGCGCCCAGCAAGGCATTATCTACGTTGACGAAATTGATAAAATCTGCCGTAAAGATGACAATCCTTCGATTACGCGAGATGTTTCAGGCGAAGGCGTTCAGCAGGCGTTACTGAAAATTCTGGAAGGAACAATCGCCAACATTCCGACTCAAGGCGGACGCAAACATCCGCAGCAGGAATTTTGTCCGGTTGACACAACCAACATTTTATTTATCTGCGGCGGCGCGTTTATCGGTCTGGAAAAAGTTGTCGAAAAGCGTTTTCGCAACAAATCTCTCGGATTTCAAGCCGAAGTCAAATCAAGCAAGCAGCGACAGAACGAAGCGTTTGATAAACTCGAACCCGAAGATTTGATTCATTACGGTTTGATTCCCGAATTTGTCGGGCGGCTTCCGGTGCTTGGAGTTCTGCACGAACTCGACGAAGCGGCACTCGTTAAAATTTTGACCGAGCCGAAAAATTCGCTGGTCAAACAATATCAGCGCAAGTTTGAATTCGATAATGTGCGCCTGAAATTCACCGATGATTCTCTTAAAGCCGTTGCGCAGCAAGCATTTCATCGCAAAGTCGGCGCGCGCGGTTTGATGATGATTTTAGAGGAAATTCTGCTGCAAGCGATGTATGAATTGCCGTCGCAAAAGAAAATCAAAGAGTTGATAATCACTAAAGATATGGTCGAACGCAAAGCACCTGCGCTCGAAGTCATCCGCGAAATCGAAGAAGCGGCATAAAGAAGTTTGATTGTTATAAATGCAAAGTGCGGAAAGTTGTAGGCTTTCCGCACTTTGCATTTAAATAAAAGTTTCTGTTAAATTGGCAAACCTTCGCTTAAATGTTCTAAAATTAAAATTACGGAACTAATAAGTATTTACTCAACCAACAAATTAAATTTTTACGAAAGAGTTTTAGGATTTTATGCAAGAATTTACAGACCAGATGCCGCCGGATATTCAGCGTTTTCCGATGGTGCCAATTCGTGATGTCGTCATTTTTCCCTTTACCAAAGTTGCTTTCAAAATCGGTCGTCCGAGTTCGGTCAAAGCACTCGAAGAGGCGATGAACGGCGAAAAAAATATCTTTCTCGCCACCCAGCACGACGCGACGGTTGACGAGCCGAATCCCGAACAAATTTATACGGTCGGAACTTTAGGTCGCATTTTGCAGGCGCAAAAGCAGGATAACGGACAAATCAAGGTCGTCGTCGAAGGACGCGAGCGCGGTCAAGCCGTGCGTTTTGAGCAGGACAACGAAGGAATGTTTTTCGCGCTTGTTAGACCCGTTAAATCAATTGACGAATCGGGTTACCGCACCGACGGACTGCTTCAAAGAATCAGCACTCTGGTCGAACAACTTTTGCGAGCTTCACCTGATGCTTATACCAACGCGCTGCACGCATCTTTGAGAGGAATTTCCGCCGCGCAAATTGCCGACGCGATGAGTTCGCATCTGCGCGTCTCGGTCGAAGAAAAGCAGCAATTGCTCGAGCTTTTTTCGGTGCAGGAACGGCTGCAGAAATTAGTCGAGATTCTCGAAAATGAAATCGAGAAAAAACAGCTTGACCGAGCGGTTCACGCCCGCACGAAAAAGCAGATGGACAAGCATCAGCGCGAGTATTATTTGAATGAGCAAATCAAATCGATTCACAAAGAACTCGGTCGCAAAGACGACAAAGCGGAACTCGACGAGCTGAAAAAGAAAATCGAAGAAGCGGGAATGACTGAAGAAGCGCAGGAAAAAGCAATGCAGGAATTTTCGCGCCTTGAAGCGATGCCGCCGATGTCCGCCGAGTCAACCGTTTCGCGCTCGTATCTCGATTGGCTGATAAACGTTCCGTGGAAAGAAGCGTCGGAAGAAATAAACGATTTAACCAAAGCCGAAAAAACTTTAAATGAAGACCATTACGGACTCGAAAAAATCAAGGAACGGATTTTAGAGTATTTGGCGGTTCGCCAACTCGTCAAAAATCCGAAAGGCACGATTTTGTGTTTTGTCGGCGCGCCGGGCGTCGGAAAAACTTCACTGGGAAAATCAATCGCCAAAGCGACGAATAGAAAATTCGTGCGTCTTTCATTGGGCGGCGTTCACGACGAAGCCGAAATCCGCGGGCATCGCCGAACTTATATCGGCGCATTGCCCGGTCAAATCGTCCAACTGATGAAACGCGCCGGAACAATCAATCCGGTAATTTTACTTGACGAAGTTGATAAACTCGGCAAGGATTTTCGCGGCGATCCGTCGGCTGCGCTTCTGGAAGTTCTCGACCCGGAACAAAACAACACTTTCCGCGACCATTATCTGGACGTTGATTATGATTTGTCGCAAGTCTTTTTTATTGCGACGGCGAATGTGCTGCACACGATTCCGCCCGCGCTGCAAGACCGTCTGGAAATTTTGACTCTTTCCGGCTACACCGAGCGCGAAAAAGCGCAAATCGCCAAACGTCATTTAATTCTAAAACAAGCCGAAGGAAACGGTCTGGATGTGGAAAAAATAAAATTTACCGACGACGGCGTTTTGGAAGTTATTCGCCACTACACGCGCGAAGCAGGCGTGCGAAATCTCGAACGCGAAATCAGTTCTTGTTTGAGAAAAGTAGCCAGAAAATTTGTCGCCTCCAACAAAAACGAAGATTTCAAGGAAGCGATTGATGCGGAAAAAGTGCGTGAACTTCTCGGCACAATTCGTTTCCGCAAACAAGACATCGCCAGAAAAAGCGAGATCGGTTTGGTCAACGGTTTGGCGTGGACGGAAGTCGGCGGCGAAGTTTTGCAGGTCGAAGCAACTTTGGTGAAAGGTCGCGGCGCGGTAAGACTAACCGGAAAACTCGGCGAAGTAATGCAGGAATCGGCACACGCCGCTTTGACCTGCATTCGCACGCGAGCCGACCTCCTGGGAATTGACCAGAAAAATTTTCACAAAAAGGATTTGCACATTCACGTTCCCGAAGGCGCGATTCCGAAAGATGGACCGAGCGCGGGCATTACTTTAGCAACCGCGATGGTTTCGGCTTTGACCGGGAAAAAAGCCAGACATGATGTTGCGATGACCGGCGAGATAACTCTGCGCGGAAAGGTTTTGCCAATCGGCGGTGTCAAAGAAAAATTGCTGGCGGCTCATCGTTTTGGGCTTAAAACAATTATTTTATCGAATGACAACAAAAAAGATTTAGCTGACGTGCCGGAAGAAGTGCGCGGAGATTTGACGATTCACACGGTCGAGATGATTGACGAAGTTTTGAATCTCGCGCTCGAAGATGTCAAAGCTGAAGAGGTTTTGGAAACGCCGCACATCTGGTCAACCGATGCGTCGTCGGCGGATATTTCGGCAGCGATTGAATAATCTAATCTGCGCGGAACCTGGTAAAGATTTAAACGTGATTTGTCCTTACGGATTCGGAAGAGACCAATTTTTCCAATTTTTGAAAGCGCGGATCCGCATGCAAGTTGTCAAAACGTGGGTCGGCGGCAACCCAGAGCATCCACGGGTCGCGCCGCGCCAGCGTCTTCTCCAGGTAAAAAAAGGCTTCGTCCGTTTCGTTTAAGGCGGTGTAAAGCATCGCCGGATGAATCGGCGAAACGAATGTTCGCGGCTTTCGGCGATGAGTTTCGCGGCTGTTTTCCGCATCAATAAAATTCGCCGCGTAAATGTCGTCAAATACCTTTATCGCGGTTTTTACGTTATTATTTCTAATGAAGAATGGTTTTAGATAAGTTGAAACAAATAATTTTCACTTATAAAAATTTAACAATCCTGCTCTTTTGGGTGGTAATGTTCTCTTTGTCCGCTTTCGGAGAGAGAATACCGCTCAAGCATCTGACGACCACCGATGGTTTGCCGCAGAACACAATCAACAGTATTTATCAGGATCAGAAAGGGTTTTTCTGGATTGGAACGAACGGCGGGCTGGCGCGTTTCGACGGCTATGAATTCGTTAATTTTACGCAGCAGAAAGGCTTGCCGAGAAACGAAGTGCTTGATTTTTTGGAAACCAGCGAAGGCGATTTTTGGCTGGCGACCAAAGGCGGTCTGGTTAAATTTAATCCCGAAGGCGCGATTTACAATCGCGTCGTCAGCGGCGAAGAAGCGTCGCAACTCGCCGAAAAGCCGCTTTTACGACATATTCTCTGCCCGATTCGGAAATAAAAACGATTACCAAATTGATTCAGGATGCGGAAGGGACAATCTGGCTCGGAACGGAAAAAGGTTTGTTTCGTTCGTCGGAAAACGGCGGCGAACTCGCTTTTTCATCCGTAGATATTGGTTTGAGGGCAAATGAAAGTAAATACGTTTACGAACTTTACGAAGACCGTCGCGGCGCGGTTTGGGTCGGGACGGCGAACAGTTTGGCGCGAATTTCGGGCGACAATCGCGTCACGGTTTTTCACAATGAAGACGATGCCGTGTTTTTTCAGGAAATGCTCGAAGACGGCGCGGGCAATTTTTGGGTCGGCAGTTATAAAAAAGGATTGTTTAAATTTACGGTTGATGAAAACGATGCTCCGAAAATCGTCAAACAATTCGCCGCCGCGCCGAATTCCGAACTTGAAGACGTTGATGCCATCGAAGAATCATCCGGCGGCAAACTCTGGATTGGCGGTAGCAACGGTCTTTACGAATTTGAACCAGCCGCCAATAAACTTCTTCGCTACACGCGGACGAGCGGACTCAACTATTATCGTTTTCAAACATTGTTTGAAGACCGCGCCGGAAATTTGTGGCTCGGATTTTCCGTTCAAGGCTTCGGGCGAATTCGCAGCGGGAGATTCGAGTTTTTCGGCGACGAACAAAATGTCCCGACGGGCGGCGTTTCCAATCTGTTCTTCGACCGCGAAAACAGACTCTGGATAGCTTTGCGGCAAGGCGGCGTTCTGCGGATTGACGACGCGGAAGCCGACACGCTCGATTTCGTCAATTACACGGAAGCGAACGGCTTATCCAGCAACCGGACGCTTTCCCTGACGCAAGACCGGCAAGGCTTTATCTACGTCGGAACCGACCGCGAATATAAATCGCCTGAATCCGCAGACGCTCGAAATCAAACCGCTCAAACTTCCCGACAATCAACCTCAGCGCGAATATCGCTCGGCGGTTTGCGGCGCGGACGGCACGCTCTGGTTCGGCACGACGGAAGGTTTAGTCAAATACGTTCCGACATCTGATAAAACCTTCGCACCGCCGGAAATTTTGCTGACGGGCGCGAGTGTCGAAAGCGTTTCGCAGAAAATTTCGGCAAACGGCGCGACCGAACTGAATCTGCCGACGCTTTCGCCCGACCCAACGCAGGTTACCGTCAATTACGTCAGTCTTTCAAATCTTGAAAACGGCGACGTTTTTTATCAGTATAAAATTGGCGGAGATGAAAACTGGTCGCCGCCGAACAAACAGAGATTCGTCAATTTCGCCAATCTTTCCGGCGGAAATTATCGCATCTACATTCGCGCCGTGACTTCGAGCGGAGTTTTGAGTGAAAATCCCGCGCTCGTTTGGTTTCGGATTCTGCCGCCGATTTATCTGCGCCCGTGGTTTCTCGTCTTGTCTTTATTGCGGGTCGGCGCGGTAATATACGCTTTTTATCGTTCGCGTTTGGGCAGACTTCTTGAAATCGAACGCGCCAGAACTTTGATTGCGACGGATTTGCACGACGACATCAGCTCGAATCTTTCAAAGATTTCGGTTTTGAGCGAAGTCGTCCGAATGCAGTCGGAACGGGAAGGAAAAACAAACGATAAATTACTCGGTTCGATTGCGGAAATCTCGCGGCAATCGGTTAGTTCGATGAGCGATATTGTCTGGGCAATTAACCCGCAACGCGATTCGGTTCTTGAAATGACCCGAAAAATGCGCGAACACGCCGAAGAAATTTTCGTGCCGAAAAATGTCAAAGTTGAATTTTTCGAGCCGGAGAAAGGCGCGAAAATAAAACTGCCGATGGATTTACGCCGCGACATTTATCTGATTTTCAAGGAAGCCGTCAACAACATTGCCAAACATTCAAACTGCGCGGGCGTGAAGATTGATTTTCAAATCGAAAACCACGAAATCACGCTGAAAATCGAAGATGACGGCGACGGTTTTGACGAAAATTCGGCAACCTTCGGCAATGGTTTGGCAAATATGCGAAGCCGCGTCGAAAGATTAAACGGCGGCTTTCAAATCGAGTCGCGGGTTAATTTCGGCACGACCGTCAAAATTCGGATTCCGCAAAATTGAATTTTTTATTTTTCTCAGACCTACATATATTTGTAGTTACAGACGCTTTTCGCCTCTGTTAAATTTAGACCAAGAAATCCCGTAGATTTAGCATATTTTCCCGAAACTTGAATTGATAAAAATGGAAAAACCGGCAACGATGCGCGTCGTGATTATCGAAGACGAGAGAGAATTGCGCGAGGGCTTGCAATCGCTCGTCGGTTTTACGCCGAACTTTTCCTGCGAGAAAAGTTTCGGAAGTATGGAAACCGCTCTGCATTACGTCACCCGCAGCGAAGTTGATCTGGTTTTGACCGACATCGGTTTGCCAAAAATGGATGGCATTGAAGGCACACGGGTTTTACTCGAAAAATTCCCCGATTTGCCAATTGTCATTTTGTCGGTTCACAACGAAAACGAAAAGATTTTTCAAGCCCTGTGCGCGGGCGCGAACGGATATTTGCTGAAAAACACGCCGCCCGCGCAGATTATCGAAGCCTTGACGGAAGTTTTAAGCGGCGGCGCGCCGATGTCGCCGGAAGTCGCCCGGCGCGTCGTTACTTCGTTTCGCAAATTCGCGCCGCCGGAAGTCGCCGATTACAAATTGACCGAAATGGAAAAACAAATCTTGAAAATGCTGGTGAACGGTCATCATTACAAAACCGCCGCGCACGAACTCGGCATTTCGATTCACACAGTTTCATTTCACCTGCGAAACGTCTACGCCAAACTGCACGTTCACTCAAAAACCGAAGCCGTCGCCAAAGCTCTGCGCGAAGGTTTAGTTTAAATTTATTTCTGCCAAAAACTTTTTTTACCTACATACATCGGTAGTTGTTTTCACTTTTTTACAATCTATAATTTTCAACCTGAGAGAATAATATCGTTCGGCTTAAACCCCGAAAGCGATTTACGCTGTAATCTTTACCGATGAAATTTTTCTTAAACTTTGAAAGAGTCAAAAAACTATGAAAAAAAATCGGCTGCAAAAAATCAAAATCTCGACTTGGAGGCTTCAAATGAAACGTAATTTCTTTTTACTCTCATCTCTCGTGTTTTTTAGTTTGTGTTTTTCTTCTTTGGAACAAGCAGTATCTTCAAAAAACTTGCTTGCGCCAATGGTTGGGAAAGCGGATTCGCTGTTCAATCGGACAAATAATTCCGCGCCTGAAATTCTCGATGGCGACCAGCCGATACTTTTTAGCAGCAACCGCGACGGAAACTTTGAGATTTACAAAATGAACGCCGACGGAACCGACCAGCAAAGATTGACCAATTCGCCTGAAAGTGAAAGCGGCGGTCGCTGGTCGCCGAACGGTCAAAAAATTCTTTATATCAAATCTATTGTTACAGCCTTACAAATTTGGGTGATGAATGCGGACGGTAGTAACCAAACCTTGGTTTCAGATGCAACCGGGGTTCAGTCAAGAGCCAGTTGGTCGCCGGACGGACAAAAAATTCTTTTTACAAAAGGAACAACATTTAATGGTTCTGATACTAGTGCTAAGTAACATTAGTTTTTAGAATTACATTTTCATAATGGCGATTTAGTTTTTCTCTGGCGTTTTCAACCTTAAACTGCCATTTGAATTTAATTGCTAATTTATTTCGTTCTTTGACA
>JAABUN010001844.1_pt1 | contig 42502 bp, 43 predicted proteins | sample 5559311 | NCBI WGS metagenome assembly JAABUN01 (sample SAMN10711877, study PRJNA513370) | rock metagenome | isolation source: Antarctica rocks | place: Antarctica: Victoria Land, Siegfried Peak sud
CGCCTCGGGGCCTGCGGGCCACGAAACCGGCCTGCGCCGGTTAGGGACGAGCGCGTATCTAACCCACGCAGGTGGGTTTCGTGGTGCCGCCGCACCCCGAGGCGCGGTTTCAACCGCCTGCCGCACCGCCGTCATCACCGCCTGCCCCCCGCCGCGCAAGACTTTGAAGCGCACCCGAAGAGCGGGGGGGCGCGTCGGCTTGGCCGGGGATGCGGTACACTGTAGGGCATCGATCATACTCTCTCAGGTATGGAGGAGCGGAACGATGCGAGTGCTGACCAACGCGCAGCAGCGACAGTTCAAGGACGAAGGCTATCTGGTCGTGGAGGATCTGCTCGATCCGGTCGGGGACATTCAGCCGATCCTCGACGAGTACGCCGTGGTGCTGGACGGCATCGCGCGCCAACTCTACGCCGATGGCGCGATCGGCTCGGCCTACGCCAGCCTGCCGCTGATCGAGCGACTGGTGGCCGTCTGCGCCGAGAGCGGGCGGAATTTCCCGCAGCACTTCGATTTCAGCCTGCCGCAGTCGGGGATCAAGACCGACACGCCGATGCACGTCGGCCCGGCGGTTTTTCGTACGCTGGCGCACCCACGTATGCTCGACCTGGCCGAGGATCTGCTCGGGCCGGAGATCTATTCCAACCCGGTGCAGCACATCCGTTTCAAGCTGCCCGCGCGTGCGGTGGCGCAAGGACCGTTCAACGGCCTGATAAGCACGATTCCCTGGCATCAGGACAACGGCGTGATCATGCCGGAGGCCGACGAGGCGTCGATCCTGACCGTCTGGCTGCCGCTGACCACGGCGACGCGCGAGAACGGCTGCCTCCAGGTGGTGCCGGGAAGCCACCGCGACGGCCTGACGGCGCACTGCCCCTCGCCGCAGGGCGTCGCCATCCCGGACAGACTGGTGGCGACGCAGGAGGCGGTGGCGGTGGAGATGCGACCGGGGAGCGCGCTGCTGCTGACCCAGCGCACCGTCCACAGCTCGCTCGACAACCTGACGGACGACGACGTGCGGATCAGCATGGATCTGCGCTATCAGCCGATCGGCCAGCCGACCGGGCGGCCGGCCTTCGCCTCGGCGGGCTTCGTGGCGCGGAGCGCGGCGCATCCCGAGACGACCTTGCGCGATCCGGCCATCTGGGCGGCGAACTGGCACGCGTTACGCTCGACGCTGGCGGAGGACAACCCGGTCTTCAATCGCTGGGCGGCGGGCGAGAACGGCTGCGCCTGAGTCGCGTCGGCCCCGGGGGCTTTGTGTGTCCCGCCGCACGCGGGCGGCTGCCGTGGCGCCGCCGTGTTGGCACCGACGCGCGGCGGGGTCAGCGTCAGGCCAATTCGTGCGGCTCGTCGCGCGAGCCGCGCCAGGCGGCGACCGTCAGCCCGAGGGTCAAGAGGAACAGGGCAAGCGTCGTCGCGGGGCGATCGGCGACCGGGAAGCTGGCCCAAGCCCAGCGCGGCGGCCCTTCCTCCGCCGCCGCCCCGACCAGCGCGGCGAGCGCGACGTAGGCCAATGGCGCGCTCCAGGCACCGGGCGAGCCGAAGAGCACGCCGCTCAGGTAGGCGAGGCCGACGTAGCCCGCGCCGTTGCGGACGAGCATCCCGCCCGTGCCGGGGAGGGCGACGGCGCTGTTCGCGAGGAACAGGGCGAGGGCGGCGAGGGCGAGGAGGCCGCCGAGTTGTCCGAGCCGCAAGACGGGCAGGGTCAGCGGCACGGTCCGCTCCGACTCGTCGAAGGGGGAGCGCAGCACGGCGGCGAGGACGACCGCCGGGCCGAGCGGGGCGGCCAGCAGCGTGAAGCGGATCAGCTCGGGTTCGCGGCTCGCGCGCAGCAGCCACCAAGTCAGCGCGGTCAATGCCAGGGTCCAGGCCAGGGCGGGGCCGGTGCGCCGCGCCCGCAGGAAGAGGAGCCAGAGGCGCGGGTTGCTCATGGCGGGCGGTCCTTTCGCGACGGATGGATCATGCCGTTTCGCGGCGCGGACCCCAGCGGGCGGCGAGGCCGACGCCGACGACGAGCAGGAGCAGCGCGACAGCCAGGGCGGGCCGCTCGCCCGCCGGGAGGACCGGCCAGAGCAGCGGATTGTGGTCGCCGAGCAGGTTGGCCCGCTCCGCCGCCCAGATCGCCATCAGATAGACCACCGGCAGGATCCAGGCGGCGGTGCTGCCAACCAGCCGACTGGCGATCAACACCAGCCCGATCTGCCCGGCGCTGTTGCGGAGCAGGGTCCAGCGCGAGGCGGCGTCGGCATCGGCGGTCGCGGCGAGGGTGCCGACGAGGGCGACGATCGCCAGCAGGGCCGCGAGGTGGCCGAGGCGCAGGCAGGGGAGGGGACTTCCTGCTGTTTCCTCGATCTCACCGAGGGGCGAGCGCAGGCCCAGGCCGAGCGGGAGGGCGAGGGCGAGGGGCATGACGGTCAGCACCAGCGTCGTGAGCTGCCGCCCATCGCCCAGGCGCAGGAGACCCCAGCTTGCCGCCGCGACGCCGACGAGGGCGAGCGCGGTGCCGCCCACGAGCCGGGTACGCAGGTGGAGGTGGAAGAGCCGGAGGGCGATCATGGCAAGTCCGCCAGTCGCACGCGGCCCTCGCGCAGGGCGGCGAAATTCGCCGTCAGCCAGGCCCGTTGCTCGGCGACACCGAGGCGCGAGAAGCGCAGCGCCGCCTGGCAGTGCGCCGACTGCCGCACAGGAGGGCGACACACCCCGACCTGTTCCATCGGCACGGGCCGGGTTTGCGCGTTCAGCCACTCCACGATTACCTGCCGCGCCCCGTCATCGACGAGGCCGACGGGCGGTGCAGGCCCGACGTGATCGGCATATTGGAAGCAGTTTTGGATCGCGCAATTCGCGAGCTGCCGCGCCGCGTTATCCGTGACCCAGGTGTCGTTGGCGAAATAGTTGGTCGGCGTGAAGATCATGAAACGGATGGCCCCGGCAGTCCGCGCACCGCTCGCCGCTCGACCGTCGCGCGCGACTTGTTCGGCGCGGGTCGGCATACCCGGCAAGCCGAGCAGTGGCGCGGCGAAGTCGTTGGCCCGCCGCGACAGATCGGCGAGGAGGGGCTGGTAGGCGGGGTGGACGCAGACGACCAGCGGGTCGGCGCTGCACACGGGGGTATACGGGCGCGTCTCGAAGGCGGCGTAGTAGCTGAGGTCGGTGGCGAAGGTTCCGAATTGGGGCGTGGCCGCGAAGGTCGCGCCCGCGCCACCGCCGACCAGCGCGAGCGACAGCAGCGTGGCGAACGCCGCGCGACGACTCCGGCCCCGCGAGAGCACGAGCGCGAGCGCCGCCAGGCCGCAGCCGGCGAGGCCGAGCAGCAGCACGCCCTGCCGGGGGGCCACGACCGGGTGGAGGCCGTACCAGACAGAAGTCTCCGGGGGGGCGAGTGGGGAGAGGAAGCGGGCGCGATAGAGTGTGGGCCGCGTGTTGTTCACGACGAGGCCGAGCATGATCTGTGTCGTGAAGGAACCGATCGCCACCAGCGGCGCGGTGAAACGACCGGGGCAGGCGCGACCGAGCGCGTAGCCGAGGGCGGCGTGGGCCGGGATCGCCAGCGCCCCGATCAGGATCGGCCAGCCCTCCGGCCCGCCCCAGGTCGCCCGTTGCGCGGTGAGGGCCATGATCGCGGCGGCGATGACGGCGTAGGCGAGCAGCCCCCAGAGGGTCGTCGCCGCCCAGGTCGCGAGGGTGCGGGCGATGGCGGGGCGCGGCGTCATCGCCAGCAGATCGTCCAGCCCCTGGCGGTGTTCGCACCCGGCCATCCAGGCGGCGACCCCGGCACAGCACGGGCCGATGAAGGCGACCGCCTGCGCGATCTTCACGCTGCTGCCGATCCAGAACCAGACCACGACCTGCGGCTTGAGTCCATCGCTGAGCGTGAGCCAGGCGAACGCGAGCAGGAGCGGCGCGAACCACGGCGCGATCGTGCGGCGGGCTTCGATGGCGAAGAGGCGGAGCAGCGTGCCGCCTGCGTCGGCGCGTTGTCTCGCGATCATGGCATGTCCTCCAGGCGAATCTCGCCGCGCCGCAACGCGCCGTAATGCGCCGCGAGCCAGGCGTGCTGCGCGGACGGATCGAGCGCGGCGAAGCGGGCAGCAGTGGCCTCGGTGTCGGCGTCCACCGAGAATAGGCGCGAGTCGAGGGGGAGATCCGCCCGACGGATCAACCAGACGGCAATCGCGTATTGCGCCCGCCAGCAGGGGCGGGGGTCGCCGGGACAGCGTGACCGAAGCTGATTAGCATTGGTGGCGCGCTCCTGTACGAGATCCCTGGCGATGCCACTGATGTAGACGCCGTCGCCCGGCGTATCGGTCGGGGTGAAGACCAGCACATCGCCGACGAGGCTGGGGAACGACGCGGGACGTTGCTCGGCACGCACGGGGCCGTCCGGGAGACCCAGCAGGGGCGCGACGAGGCGGTTAACCTCGGCCCTGCTCGTGTCGAGCAGCGGTTGATAGGCCGGGTGGACGCAGACGGGCAGAGGATCGGCGCTGCACACCAGCGTGTAGGGTAAGGGACGGTCATAGCCAGGGACGGCTGTCCCACGGCCATAGACACCTTGCATCTGAAGATTATGCGCACCGCCGGGAGGCACGGCGACGCCGAGGCCAACCGCGCCGCCGACGAGGAGCATGGCGGAGGCGAGCATGACCGCCCGCGCGGCGAGTCCGCCCGCGCGGCGCAATGCCAGACTACCGAGGCAGAGGCCGATCAGGCCGAGGAACACGAGCGCCTATTGCGGGCCGACATCGGGGCGCACGCCGTACCAGACCGAGCGGTCGAGGAACGCGACGGGCGACAGGAAGCTGAGCCAATCGAAGCGAGGCGGCCCCCAGCCGATACTCCAGCCGACTACCACCTGCGCGAAGAACAGCCCGACCGCGACGAGCGGGGCGACCAGCCGGGCCGGGAGGGCGCGACCGATCGCGAAGCCGAGCGCGGCGTGCGTCGGCAGGGCCAGCAGGCCGATGAGGATCGGCGACCAGAACGGCCCCCCCCAAACAGCCCGCTGCCACGTCACCACGGCCACGTAGCCCCCCGCCGCGACGTAGGCAAGCACGCCCCATAGCACGAGGGCACCCCAGGTCGCCAACTGCCGCCGCCAGGGCGGGCGCGGGGTCGTGGCGAGGAGGTCATCGAGGCCGCGCCGATGCTCGCGCCCGGCCATCCAGGCGGCGGCCCCGGCTAGCGCGGGGCCGATCAGGATGATCCCATCGCGGATCTGCACGCTCGACCAGGCCCAACTCAGGGCGTTGCTATCCAGCAGCTGGAGCCGCGCGAAGACGACGACCAGCAGCGCCAATGGCGGCGCGAACCACAGGCCGACGCTACGCCGCCACTCGATGGCGAGGAGGCGTGCGGCGAGGGGAAATTCGTTGCGGACGGGCGACCGGGGCAAGATGGCGGTCATGGCAACTCCTCCAGGGTGATCATCCCTTGGCGCACGTCGGCGTAGTGGGCGCGGAGCCATTGCCGTTGCTGTGGCGCGTCCAGGGCCGCGAAGCGCCGGGTCGCCGCGATGACATTGGCGGGTTTTCGCAGTTGCTGGCCCCGCACGGCGAGGAGACCAGGCACCACTTCGGGGGTCGCATCGGCGCGCACGGTCAGCCAGAGGGCGAGCGCCTGCTGCGCCTCGGCCCCCCGCCTGGCCGGGCCACCATACGGGACGGACTGGTCCCACACGAGCGCGATGGCGATGTCCACACCGACGACGGGATAGTAAGAAGTCTGGCGCGGCTGGCGCGGGTCGTAGAGATTCAGGGTGAACCCGACCACCCCGGCGGGGCGATCGGCGGAAGGCGGTCCCTGCTCGGCGCGGGAGGGGGTGCCCGGCAGATCGAGCAGCGGCGCGGCCAGAAGATTGATCGCGCTGGCGCTCTCGCGCAACCACGGCTGATAGGCGGGGTGGATGCAGACCGGCAACGGATCGGTCGTGCAAACGGGGGTGTAGGCGACGACGTGACTCCCGCTCGGCGGCGGCTCGCGGCGTAACTGGCGCGTTCCGCCACCCGGCGCGTCGCGGCGGATAAGGAGGGCACCGCCGACGATCAGCGCGAGCGCGAGCGGTGCCGTGAGCCGGGCGAGTCGGTACCAGCGTTCACCGTGGGCGGGGCCGCTATGGGCGAGGCCGCTCAACGCCAGGAGCAGCACGCCAGCCAGGAACAGCCCCTGTGGCACGGCGACGAACGGGCGAACGCCGTACCACACGGTCGCATCGACGCGGGCGGCGGGCGAGAGGAACGCGAACCATGCGTCCGCCTGCCCGACCGCGACCTGTGCCGCAAAGACCCCGATGGCGACGAACGCCGGCACGACATGACCGGGCAGCCATTCCCCCAGCGCATAGCCGATCGCGGCCCACATCGCGATACTCAGCAGGCCCACCAGCATCGGCCAGAGGACGGGCGTGCCCCACATGGCCCGCGTCGCCGTCTGCGCGATCACGTACAGGCCGAACACCGCGTAGGCCAGCAGCCCCCACACGGCGGTCGCCGCCCAGAGGGTCAGGGTGCGGGACCAGCGGTGCCGGGGCGTCGTCGCCAGCAGGTCGCCCAGGCCACGACGGCGTTCCCGACCAGCCATCCAGGCCGCCGCACCTGCTATCAGCGGGCCGATGTACAGCGCCGCGTCGCGCACCACCACGCTACTCTCGGCCCAGAACCAGGTGGGGAGGGGGTTGGACCCGGCGCTGAACCAGGGGAGCGCGACCATGAAGGGCAGGAGCCACGGGCCGATCGTGCGCCGACACTCGATCGCCAGCAGGCGTCCGCTCATGCCCGTGTCTCCGCCAGCACCCGGCTATAGCCGCGCTCCAGGAGGGAGTCGCCGGGGTCGCCGTCGGTGGCGCGCGCGGTCAGGTCGGCGGGGGCACCACGGAAGACGATTCGCCCGGCGTCGAGGATGGCGACGTCGTTACAGGCAGCGGCGACATCCTCGATCAGGTGGGTGCTGACGATCACCGTGCCGGTCTGCCCGATCTCGCGCAGCAGGGCGCGGAAGCTGACGCGCTGCTCAGGGTCGAGTCCGGCGGTCGGCTCGTCAAGGAGGAGGAGGGCGGGGTCGTTGACGATCGCCTGCGCGATGCCGACGCGGCGCAGCATCCCCCCGGAAAGGGTGCGGAGCTTCGCGCGGGCGCGGTCCCCCAGGCCGACGCGCTCGATCGCGCGGACGACCGCCGGGCGCACGCGCCGCCCCTCCATCTCCTTCAGCAGCGCGAAGTACTCCACGAACTCGGCGACGGTAAAATTGGGATAGTAGCCGAGGGTCTGCGGCAGGTAGCCGAGGCGACGGCGGAGGAAGCGGCGCTCGTCGGCGCGGGCGGGGTCGTAGCCGAGCAGGCGCAACTCGCCGCGCGCCGGGGTGAGGATCGTCGCCAGGGTCCGCAGGAGGGTCGTCTTGCCCGCGCCGTTCGGCCCCAGCAGGCCGGAGACGCCGGTACCGAGCGTCAGGTCCACGTCGTGCAGCACGGTCGTCAGGCGGAAGCGCTGGCCCAGCCCGCGCGCGAACACGCGCTCATCCGTCCCGGTCACCACGCCGCGCCGCTCATCGATCGCCGTTGCCATTGTCGGCCTCCTATCACGCTTACCGCTCGTGGCGGCGTTCGGCATCCCGCTTGTCGCTCGTATTCCCAGCCGCGTTCAGCATCACCATTTCAGCCCGCCATTGCGCCCGCGCAGCCACTTACGCCTTACGCCTTACGCCTATCGCCTTCACCGTTGCCAATTCAGCCCGCCATTGCGCCTGCCGCTCGTGGCGTGCAGCGTCACGATGATCCCGCACACCGTCCCGAGCAGGTAGAGCGGCGTCGGCGTCCAGCCGCTGACCGCCGCCGCGAGATCGCCGGTCCCGGCCAGCCCGGCCACGACGATGAAGGCCCAGCCGAGCAGCGCCGCCGCCACTCCCACATTCGCCGAGTGGGCCAGCGTGGCGACCGCCAACGCCAGGGCCGACACCGCCGCCATCGGCACCAGCCAGCCGAGGGTCAGCCCCGACAGCCCGGTCGCGAAGAGCGAGGCGACCAGTCCGAGCAGGGCGTTGACGCCGAAGACCGCCAGGCCGCGCACCAGCAGGATCACGCGGTCGGGGACCGCCATCGTCTGCGCCAACTCGAACGCGGGGTCGCAGCCCGGCCCGTAGGCGTAGGCGATCCCGCAGCCCGCCAGGGCGGGTGCCAGGAGGGCGGGCCAGGGGGTGCCGGTGTCGCGCGTGGCGAGCGCCCCGACCGCCAGGACGATCGCGCTGGCGATGATCCAGGAGAGGACCAGCGAGGGGGTGGCGACGAGCGCGCGGGCCAGGGCGGGCGAGCCGAGCAGGCGACCGGCCAGGCGCTCGACCGGGCCGATCGGCGTCGCCCAGACCTCGGCGGCGACGGCGAGCCAAACCCGCCCCAGGCCGACATCGGATACCGTCGCCACCTCGGCGCGGCACGCGGGGCAGGCGAGCAGGTGATCGGGATCATCGCGCGGGTGCGCGGGCGCTGCCGGGGACATGGGGGCGACCTCCTTCAACGCAGCTTCTCTTGCAAGCGCCGACGCAGGTGGTGGATACGGCTCTTCACCGTCCCGATGGGGATACCGAGGCGCGCGGCGATGTCGGCGAGTGGCCGACCCTCGGAGAAAGCGAGCCGGGCCAACTCGCGCCGCTCGTGCCCGGCAGGCCCCAGGTCCGCGAGCGCTCGTTGGAGATCGGTCCGCTGGGTGGCGGTCTGGGCCGGGTCGTCGCGTGCCGGGAGGTCGTCGAGGGCGAGGTCGGGGCGCAGGTTCTTGCGCGCCCAGGTCGCGGCCTGGCGGCGCGCGATACCCCAGAGCCAGGCACCGGGCTTTCCGGCGGGTTGGTAGCCCCGCGCCCCACGCCAGACGGCGATGAAGGTTTCCTGCAACACATCCTCGACCGCCGAGGCGGGGAGGGTGCGGCGCAGGCGACCGGCCAGCCAGGCGGCATGGCGCTCGAAGAGGTCGTGGAGCGCCCCGTCGTCGCCAGCGGCCACCGCCGCGATCAGCCCCTCATCATCCATCACGATTCATCGCACCCCATCACGCCCATCACGCCCCATAGCGCCCATGACGCCTCGCGGTACGCGCCTTGTATTGCCAGACCTCCTACCCCGCTATCGCGGTGGCGGGGCGATCGGTTCACTTGTCGGGTGCGATCTGCGCTTGCAGTATCGGGGGCGGCGCGCGGGGGCGCAAGGCTGGGGTGTGAAGGGGGGTGCGGGGGTGCGGGATGCAGGGCCTGGGGTGGTGGGGGAACATGGCGTTACCGATGTGGCAGGCGGTTGAAACCGCGCCTCGGGGTGCGGCGGCACCACGAAACCCGCCTACGCGGGTTAGGGGGCGATGTACCGGCAACGGTCCTAACCGCCGCAGGGCGGTTTCGTGGCCCGCAGGCCCCGAGGCGCGGTGGTGGCAGCGCGCAGCGGGGCCTCAACCGCCTGCCTTCATCCCACACTCACCCGCCACACTCACCGCGTCCGCCCCCGCCCCCGTCCCCCTCACGACTCACGTCTCACGTCTCGCGCCACAAAGGAAAAGCCGCTACCCCACACGGTGCAGCAACTCCTCCTTTGAACCTACTTTCGGGGGCGTTATTCGCCCAATTCGCGATGGTCGGCGACGATATGCACGTCCACATTGCGGACGAGGCGGAGGAGGCTGCTGACGATCGAGCCGCGCAGGAATTCGTGCAGCCTGCCATGGCGGGAGTGGCCGATGACGATGCTCCCGGCATTCGTCTCGTAGGCGATGCGCGCGAGTTCGCGCGCGACATCGTTCCCGTTCGCGCGCAGGATCGTCGCGCCGAGATCCTCGGCGAAGCGCAGGTTCTCCTCCAGGGCGCGGCGTTCTTCGGGCGCGGCGCGACTCCAGGCGGGCGTCTCGATGAAGACGGCGAGCAATTCGGCGTGGTGCCGACTCGCCTGCCGCCAGGCGCGACGGACGAGGTGCGGCACGCGCGGCTGCGGGTCGATGCAGACCATCACCCGCTCGCCCGCCGCCCAGGAGGCGTGGATGTCGTGCGCCTGCATGTATTCCGCGAGGTTCTGCTCAACGGTGCTGGACACTTTGCGGAGGGCCAGTTCGCGCAGGGCGTTGAGGTTGCCCTCGCGGAAGAATTCTTCCAGGGCGCGCTCGGCCCGCGCCGGAGGGTAGATATTGCCGTGCCGCATCCGCTGGCGGAGCGAATGCGGCGACATGTCCACCAGTTCGACCTCGTCGGCCGCCTCGACGATCGCGTCCGGGATACGCTCGCGCACCTGGACGCCGGTGATGCTCTCGACGATGTCGGCTAGGCTCTCCAGGTGCTGGATGTTCACCGCGCTGATCACCGTGATACCGCGTGCGAGCAATTCCTCGACATCCTGCCAGCGCTTCTCGCGCGCGGAGCCGGGGGCATTGGTGTGCGCCAATTCGTCCACCAGCGCCACCGCCGGGGCGCGGCGGAGCACGGCGTCGGTGTCCAGTTCCTCCAGGGTCACGCCTTTATAAACGACCCGCTGGCGTGGGATCAGCTCCAGATCGCCGATCGCCGCCATGGTCTGCGGGCGTCCGTGCGTCTCGACGAAGCCGATCACCACGTCGGTGCCGCGCTCGCGGCGGCGGAGTCCCTCGGCCAGCATCGCCACGGTCTTGCCGACGCCGGGGGCCATCCCGAGGTAGAGGCGCAGCCGACCGCGCCCGCCGCCCCCGGCCTCGCGCCGCAGGCGGTCCAGCATCGCTTCCGCCGTCGGGCGGTCGTCGTCGGGGTGCCGCAGATCCTCAGTCATGATCGGTCATGATCGGTCATGGTCGGTCACGGTCAGTCATGCGGTGAAGCCTCACTGCGGGGATGAGGGGGTGAGGGGCACGAACTGAGTGGTTCGCGCCCCCGCCCCGCGCCCGCCTACCGCTGCGTGCGCGCGTCGAGCGCAAGGTTCAGTTCGAGGACGTTCACGCGATCCTCGCCGAGGAAGCCGAGGGTCCGCCCGGCGGTGTGCTGCGCGACCAGGGCGCGCACGTCGGTCTCGGGCAGATTCCGCGCCCTGGCGACGCGCGCCACTTGCACGGCGGCGTTGGCCGGGCTGATCTGCGGGTCGAGGCCGCTCGCCGAGGTGGTCACCGCATCGACCGGCACCGGCGCGTCGGCCGCCAGCCCGTTCTCCGCCCGGTAGGCGACCGCCCGTTCCTGCACCGCATCGAGCAGCTTCTGATTCGTCGGCCCGAGGTTCGAACCGCTCGAACTCGCGCCATCATAGCCGTCGCTGCCGGCCGCCGACGGGCGCGAGTGGAAGTACTGCGCCCCGGCGAAATTCTGCCCGATCAGGGCCGAGCCGACCACCGTGCCGTCGGCGCGGCGGATCAGGCTCCCCTCGGCCTGCTTCGGGAAGGCGACCCGCGCGATGCCGGTGATCGCCAGGGGATAGAGGAGGCCGGTGATCACGGTGAGGACGATCACCATCAGGATGGCGCTGCGCGTCTGCCGGAGGATGTCCATGATATTCCTTCTGTCCTTAACGGCTTGTTAACGGCTTGTTAACGGCTTGTTCGTCCGTGGTCTGGCGGTTGGGCGGGGGCAAAGGCGACGCCTCCGCCCGCTACACCAGGATCGGGATAGCTGGCCGACCGGCTACGCCAACCCGAGCAGCGACACGATCACGTCGATGATCTTGATCCCGACGAACGGGACGACGATCCCGCCGAGCCCGTAGATCAGCAGGTTGCGCCGCAGCAGTTCGGCGGCGGGGGCGGGCCGGTAACCGACCCCACGCAGGGCCAGCGGCACCAGCGCGACGATAATCAGGGCGTTGAAGATCACCGCCGACAGGATCGCGCTCTGCGGGGTCGAGAGTTGCATCACGTTCAGCCTGTTCAGCTCCGGGTAGGTCACCGCGAAGGCCGCCGGGATGATCGCGAAGTACTTGGCGATGTCGTTGGCGATCGAGAAGGTGGTGATCGAGCCGCGCGTGATCAGGAGTTGCTTGCCGATGGCGACGACCTCGATCAGCTTCGTCGGGTTCGAGTCGAGATCGACCATGTTGGCCGCTTCCTTCGCCGCCGCCGTGCCGGAGTTCATCGCCATCCCCACGTCGGCCTGCGCCAGCGCCGGGGCGTCGTTGGTCCCGTCGCCGGTCATGGCGACGAGATGGCCCGCCGCCTGCTCCTCGCGGATGATCCGGATCTTGTCCTCCGGCTTCGCCTCGGCGACGAAGTCGTCCACGCCCGCCTCTTTGGCGATCGTCGCCGCCGTCAGCGGGTTGTCGCCGGTGATCATGATCGTGCGGATACCCATCCGCCGGAACTCCTCGAAGCGCTCGCGCATACCGGGCTTGACGGTGTCCTTCAGGTAGACCGCGCCGACGATCCGCCCGTCGAGCAGCAGGGCCAGCGGCGTGCCGCCCTCGCCGGAGATACGGTCCGTCACCTCCCGCAGATCCGCCGGGCTGCCGTGGCCGTTGGCGCTCGCCACCACGGCGTCGATCGCGCCCTTGAAATAGCGGTGACCGCCCTGGCGTACGCCGCTCATCCGGGTCTCGGCCTTGAAGGGGAGTACCTCCGCATCCGGGCCGAGGCCGTCGGTCGTGGGCGCGCCCAGTTGCTCGGCCAGGAGGAGCAGGCTGCGCCCTTCCGGCGTGTCGTCGCCGAGGCTGGACTGCCGCGCGCAGATCAGCGCGTCGAGCCGCGACGCCCCGCCGACCGGGGTGATCTCCGCCGCGAGGCGGTTGCCGAAGGTGATCGTGCCGGTCTTGTCGAGCAGCAGCACGTCCACGTCGCCCGCCGCCTCGACCGCGCGCCCGCTCGTCGCCAGGACGTTGAAGCGCGTCACGCGGTCCATGCCGGCGATGCCGATCGCCGAAAGGAGGCCGCCGATCGTCGTCGGGATCAGGCAGACGAGCAGCGCGACTAGGACAACCGTGGAGACGGGGCCACCGGCGTAGATGGCGAAGGGTTGCAGGGTGACGACCGCCAGCAGGAAGACGATCGTCAGCCCGGCCAGCAGGATCGACAGGGCGATCTCGTTCGGCGTCTTCTGGCGCGACGCGCCCTCGACCAGCGCGATCATCCGGTCGAGGAAGGTCTGCCCGGGGTCGGCGCTGATGCGGATCAGCAGGTGGTCGCTGGTCACCTGGGTGCCGCCGGTGACGCTGGAACGGATGTCGGTGCCCGGCTCCTTCAGCACGGGGGCCGACTCGCCGGTGATCGCCGCCTCGTTGACGTAGGCGACCCCTTCGATCACCTCGCCGTCGCTGGGGATCATCCCGCCCTCATCGACGCGGACGACATCGCCACGCCGCAGCTCGTTCGACGAGACCGACTCCTCGCGACCGTCGCGGATGCGGCGGGCGAGGGTGTCCTTGCGGGTGGCGCGGAGGGTATCGGCCTGCGCCTTGCCGCGCGCCTCGGCCATCGCCTCGGCGAAGTTGGCGAAGATCACGGTGAACCAGAGCCAGAGGGCGATCTGGAGGTTGAAGCCGAACTGGCCGTTCCCCGCAGCGAACTGCACGCCCAACAGGATCGTGGTGACGAAGGCGCCGATGTAGACGACGAACATGACGGGGTTGCGCGCCACCACATTGGGGGCCAGCTTCTTCAGCGCCTCGACGCTCGCCCGCCGGATCAGCGGGCCGGAGAAGACGCTCGACCGACCCTGGCGCGCGGCGGCGGTCGCCTTCATCTCGTCAGATTCGGGGGTGCGTCCCCCGCCCGGCCCGGCGGGGGTGCCAGGGGTCGAGCCAGCGACAGGCGCAGGCCCGACCTCGACGGGCTGCCCCATCGCCCCCGATTGTGGTGCGCTGTCCCGACGTTCAGGACCACGAGCGTTCATGTCTCTCCTCTATATAGATTGGCCGTGCGCCGCAGCAATAACCGTCGGCCACTACCGACCACCGACTACCGACCCTCTTCTGACGACTGACGACCGACGACCGACGCCTACGACACCCTGCCCGCCGTGAGCAGCAGATGCTCGACGATCGGTCCCAAGGCCAGGGCCGGGAAGTAGGTCAGCGCGCCGACGATCACGATCGTGCCGATCAGCAGGCCGACCCAGAGCGGCGTATAGGTCGGGAAGGTCCCGAGGCTCGGCGGCACGGCGCGTTTGCGGGCCATCGAACCGGCGATCGCCAGGATGGGGACGATCATCAGGAAGCGCCCGAAGAGCATCGCCAGCCCGAGCGTCGTGTTGTAGAAGGGCGTATTCGCCGTCAGCCCCGCGAAGGCCGAGCCGTTATTGCCGGTGGCCGAGGTGAAGGCGTAGAGGATCTCGCTGAAGCCGTGCGGCCCCGTGTTGAGCGGCCCGGCCAGCCCTTCCGGTCGCACCGCCGCGAGGCCGGTGAAGACGAGGATCGATCCGCCGAGGATCAGGACGACCAGGACAGCCATCCGCATCTCGAACGACTCGATCTTCTTGCCGAGGTATTCCGGCGTGCGCCCGACCATCTGTCCGGCGATGAAGACCGCCAGGATGGCGAAGACGAGGATGCCGTACAGGCCCGCGCCGACCCCGCCGAAGATGACCTCGCCGAGCTGGATGTTCAGCAGCGGCACCAGCCCCGCCAGCGGCATCATGCTGTCGTGCATCATGTTCACTGCGCCGCAGGAGGCCGCCGTCGTCACGACCGCGAAGAGGACCGACGCGGAGATGCCGAAGCGGGTCTCCTTGCCCTCGAAGTTGCCGCCCGCCTGCTGGGCGGTGACCGCTTGATCGACGCCGAGGTTGGCGATCAGCGGGTTGCCGCCCTGCTCCACCGGCAGTGCCACCGCCATGCCGACGATGAAGAGGATCGCCATCGCCGCCCACAACGCCCAGGCCTGGCGCGTATCGCCGACCATCCGCCCGAAGGTGTAGACGAGTGCGGCGGGGATGAGGAAGATCGCCAGGATCGCGACGAAGTTCGTCAGCGGCGTCGGGTTCTCGAAGGGGTGGGCCGAGTTCGCGTTGAAGAAGCCGCCCCCATTGGTGCCGAGCTGCTTGATCGCCTCCTGGCTCGCCATCGGCCCACGCGGGATGGTCTGCTCGACCCCTTCCACGGTCGTGGCGGTGGTGAAGCCGTCGAGCGTTTGCGGCACGCCGCGCGCCACCAGGAAGAGCGCCATCACGATCGAGAGCGGCAGCAGCACGTAGAGGATCGCGCGGGTCAGATCGACCCAGAAATTGCCGATCGCGTCCGCCGAACGGCGGGCGAGGCCGCGCGTGAGGGCGATCGCGACCGCGATGCCGGTCGCGGCCGAGAGGAAATTGTGCGTCGCCAACCCCATCATCTGGGACAGGTGGCTCATCGTGCTCTCGCCGCTGTAGGACTGCCAGTTCGTGTTGGTGGTGAAGCTGACCGCCGTGTTGAAGGCCAGATCGGGCTTCAACGGATCGAAGCCCTGGGGGTTGAGCGGCAGCACATGCTGGAGCCGCAGGACGACGTAGGTCATCAGCAACGCGACGAGATTGAAGATCAGCATCGCGGCGGCGTAGACCGTCCAGCGCTGCTCCTTCGTCTCGTCCACCCCGCTGACCCGGTAGATGCCCCGCTCGATCGGCCCCAGGACCGGGCTGAGCAGGGTCCGCTCATTGCTGAAGATGCGCGCCATGTACACGCCGAGCGGCTTGGTAAGCGCGAGCAAGAGCAGGAAGAATACGACGATTTGCAGGATACCCGGAATGCTCACAACGTCCTCCCGGCCCGTTCTCCACGTCCGCCGACCGCGAGAAACGGACCACCCAATTCTCATCATGGCGCGCGACGGCGCACCGCAGCCCGAACGCCTCGGCCTGGCGCTGGCCCAGCGCGCGCACGGCCTGCTCGTATTCGGCGTCGTCCGGCAGGCGGACGAATGTTGTGACCGCCACCAGCGAATCGCACCACGACTCGCTCAAACCCCGACAGAGCATTCCCAGTTCGCGTTCCAAGCGGGGCCACGGCGTGGGAGCCGCGCCGATAGATTCGCGGCGATCGGTCGACATGACTTGGAACATCTCACATCCCTAACGCTCGCCTCCCGACTCTCACGCCAAGGTCAGCGCGGGCCGCCCATCAGGCGCTCGCAGCCGACGACATAGCCGATCGCGAGGGCGAAGAAGGCCAACACCAAGACCAGGAAGAGCACATCGCCCATAATTATCCCCCCACGCCGTAGCGTTGCAGCGCCGAACCTCGGCCCCACTCGATGCCCCGCTCAGAAACGCTCGGGGCGGAGCAGCGCATAGACCAGATAGGCCAGCACCAGCAGCGCCACGATCGCGCTCGCCCAGTATTCCAACGCCATGTCACTTCCTCCCGTCGAACGTGCGCGTCATCCCCACCCGATAGCAGCCCTGGCATCGGCAGTCGCGCGACCGCCCCGGCCCGACACGCTCACTCGCCGACTTCCGCCGTGGCCCGACAGCCGCCCTCGACGATCCGCAGCAACGCTTCCAGCGGGAAGGGCTTCGGCAGGTAGGCCAGCGGGCGAAACTCGGCGATGCGCCCCTGGCTCACCCGCACCGCCGAGACGACCACGGTGGGGAGATCGATACCCCGCGAGCGCAACTCCCGCAGGACATCCCACCCGGTGCGGTCCGGGAGATTGATGTCGAGGAGGATCAGGTCCGGCGGCTCGGCCAGGGCCGCCGCGATCGCTGCGGTCGCCGTCTCGGCCTCGCGCACGCGGTAGCCGCGACTGGTCAGATTCCGCACGATCACGCGGCGCAGGGTCGCCTCATCCTCGACGACGAGGATGTGCCGGTAGATCGCCATCGCCCCACCCCCTCGCCGCACGGCGGCGGCACGCCACTGCTCACCACGAGCGTCATCCGTTCTCCCTCCACGCCGCGCCGGGGCAATCCGCCCGACGCACCTTCAGTATGCGCCCGGCACGCTCAATGGCGTCTCAATAGGTGTTGATCGATTCCTCAATGTTTCCTCAATAGTGCGCAGCCTCAGCGCACCGCCTCAGCGCGCGGCCAGCAGCAACTGCTCGACGATCGGCCCGAGCGCGAGGGCCGGGAAGAAGCTCAACGCCCCGACGACGAGCGCGGTGCCGAGCACCACCACCGCGAAGAGGGGGTATCGGTGGGCAGGGTGCCGAGCGTGGGCTGCCGTCGCGGCTGCCGCACGAGTGCCCCCGCCAGCGGACGCAACGATAGACGGGCGCGGCTCAAGCGCCCCTCAACATCGCCCGCGCGCGGGTCAATATCCGCTCAATATCTGGGCATTGGGTGCCGGGGAGGTCGCTGGGCGTGTCCTCAGATGTAATGAGATAGGCAGGGAGTGTGGAGTACCAAGGGCGAGGAGGACAGAAGGAGGGCAGGATGACGCGGCGGTACGGGCTGCGGGGCGACCAGTGGGCGCGGATGGCGGACCTGCAATATTGGCAGACGGATGGCCGCTATACATCAGTCCCGCCGGACCTGAGATTAGGGGACGAGCGTGAATCGTCCGCTGTAGTAGCCCTGACCCCGCGACCGAGCGACCGGAAAATGATCCACCGGTGTCAGTAGGTTCGCCTGGGCGGGGCTGATCCAAGAGAGCACTTCAAGGGCGTTCTGTCATACAGCTACCCCAGTAATTCCCCCCCGCTTCACGCGGCGATCAACAGGTCCGGGGGTTTATTTTAACCAAACTGCTGCAAGCCATTGATTCACCATCATACACTTGATTTTCTCGTTACCGTTGCGGTTCGACGTTCGTACCGGCCTCGTGGGCGGGCCGCCCGCCAACCACAACGGTAGTGCTACAGCTCGTCGCTGAGGAAGCGGTAACCGACGCCGGGCTCGGTGACGAGGTAGCGCGGCCCGAGCGGGTCGGTCGCAAGCTTCTTGCGGAGGCGGGCGATGTAAACGTGCAGATAGTGGTCGCCCGCGCCGTACTGGTCGCCCCAGATCCAGCCGAGGAGCATACGCGTGGTGAGGACCTTGTTCGGGTGGGTGACGAGCACTTTGAGGAGTTCGTACTCGGTCGGGGTGAGGTGGACATCCCGACCGCCGACCTTCACGCGGCGGCGTTCGAGATCGACCTCGAGATCGTCGGCGCGCACCACCGGCCCGTTGTTACTGGTGCGCGCGGCATGACGCAAGGCGACGCGCACCCGCGCGAGCAATTCGTCCACGCCGAAGGGCTTGGTCAGATAATCGTCGGCCCCGAGATCGAGCGCGCGCACCTTATCGCGCTCCGCGCCGCGCGCCGAGAGGATGATGATCGGGGTGCTGGCGCGCTCACGGATCTGGCCGATCAACTCGAGACCATCCATATCGGGGAGGCCGAGGTCGAGCAGGACCACGTCGGGGTGCTGGGCGGTGTATTGCGCGAGGGCCTCCTGGCCGTTCTCCGCCGTGGCCACGCGGAAATCGTGGCGCGACAGGTTCAGGCGCACCACGCGCAGAATCGCCGGCTCGTCGTCCACGACGAGCACGCGCGCCCCGGCCCCCTCCTGCCCCACGCCCATGGACTCACTCATAGCGTCCCGGCACGCCGACGGTCTGCCGCGCCATGCCGTGCGGCGGGTTCGCCGCCTCCTCGGGGGTGGGCAGGGGCAGGGTGAAGGTGAAGAGCGCGCCGCCATCGTCGCGGTTGCGGACCGCGATCGTCCCGCCATGGGCCTCCACCAGCCCGCGCGCCACGGCGAGGCCGAGGCCGGTCCCCTTCGGGCCGGTTCGCCCGTTGCGGGGGAGGATGCGATAGAACGGGGTGAAGAGGAATTGGAGGGCGGTCTTGGGGATGCCGGGGCCGCGATCGGCGATCTGCACGCGCGCGTGCGCGCCGTCGCGCCGGGCAGAGATCCAGACCTTCGTCCCCGCCGGGGAGTATTTGGCGGCGTTCTCCACCAGGTTCGAGAGGACCTGATCGATCTCCACCCAGTCGATCAGCAGGGAAGGCAGATCGTCCTGCACGTCCACGGCGAAATGGTGTTCCGGGTAGCGGGCGCGCACGCGGCGGGTGACGTCGGCGATCAGCGTGCCGAGGTCGTGCCAATCCTTGTCCGGCCGCAGGCTACCGCCCTCGATGCGCGAGAGGTCGAGGAGGTTGCCGACGATGCCGTTGAGCCGCTCGGCCTCCTCGACGATCGCCAGGGCGAACTCACCCCGCTCCTCCTCGCTCCAGACGATGTCGCGCTGGCGGAGGCTCCCGGCGGAGGCGAGGATCGCGGCGAGCGGCGTGCGCAGATCGTGCGACACCGCATTGAGCAGGGCCGATTTCAGTTCGTCGGTGCGGCGCAACGTGTCGGCCTCGGTCGCCTCACGGCGGAGGCGGACGCGCTCGATCAGCGTGCCGAGTTGGGTCGCCACGGCGTCCAGGAGTTGTCCCTCGTGCGTCGTGAACGGCGTGGCGTCCGACGCGCGGGCCGCGGTCAGCGTGCCGATTCGCTCGCCGCCAGGGGCCAGGAGCGGCAGGGCGCGTCGCCGTGTCGCATCGGGCGGCGATTCGAGGTCCGGCGGGGCGGGGTCGCCATTGAGGACGATGCACACCAGCGCCAGGTCGAAGTCCCGGCGCAGCCGCGCCTCCGCACCCGCGATCCCCTGGACGAGGTCGCGGTCGGCCTCGATCAGGGCGATCCCGATCCCGCGCTGCACGGTCGCCTGACGCTCGCGACGCCCCGCATCCTCGGCGCGCTCGCGTTCGCGCACGGCGAGTTGCGCGGTGACAATGGCGGTGAGCAGGAAGAGGCCAAGGGACACCCACTCGGCGGGGTCAGCGACAGTGAGGGTGTGGAAGGGCGGGATGAAGAACCAGTCGAAGGCCAGGAACGCAGCGATCGAGGCGGCGATCGCCGGGCCGCGCCCGTAGCGAATCGCCGCGATCAGCACCGCCAGCAGGTAGAGCATCGGCAGGTTGCCGATGCGGCGATAGGCCAGGATACCGCCGATCAGCAGGCTGAGGGCCGCGACCGCCGCGAGGGCGACGAGGTAGCCCCTCCACCGTTCCCGCACCATGGCCCCGATACGCTCGCCCACCGCACCCCACTCCCCGGTCGCCGCACAGTCCTCGTGCCGCGTAGTCTTCTTGCAATCTTCTCATTGTAGTGGAAAACGGCGACGGGGCGACCTCCCCCTCGGCCCCGTTCCTCTCAGCCCTTGCCGCCTGTTGGCGGCGACCCTCCCCGATGTGGGGAGGGCGGGAATGGCCTTGAGCAACCCTACACGGGCCTGCGGACGTAGGACTCAGGACTCTTCGATCGCCAGGCGCTCCTCGATTAGAGCGACCAGTTCGCCCATGGTGGCGCTGTCGAAGGCGAGACGTGCGCCCGCTGCGGCGAAGAGGTCGGGCAGCGGAGCGGTCGCACCAAGCGCCAGCGCGCGACGGTAGGCCGCTAGCGCGCCTTGCGGATCGCGCAGGCTGTTGCGCCAGACCTGCAACGCGCCGAGTTGCGCGATGCCGTACTCGATGTAGTAGAAGGGGACCAGGAAGATGTGCAACTGCTGATACCAGCGCGACACCCGCTCGGCCTCCAGGCCGCCCCAATCGACCCCCTGCTCGAAGCGGCTGCGGATACGGAGCCAGGCGGCATCGCGCGCGGCGGCGTCGGCCCCTTGGCCGCTGGTGTAGAGCCACTGCTGGAAGGCATCGACCGAGGCAATGTGCGGCAGGCCAGTGAGGATGCCTTCCAGGTGTTCGATGCGCGCGCGGCGGGCCTCGTCCTCGGCGTAGTAGCCCCCCTGATTGCGCCCCAGATAGGGCGCGGTCAGCAGTTCCATCGACATCGAGGCGACCTCGGCCATCTCCGAGCCGGGATGGCGCTGGAAGAGGAGCGGCTGTGGCTGCGACTCGAAGACGTGGAAGGCGTGCCCGGCCTCGTGGAGCAGGGTGGTGACATCGCCCGCCACGCCGACCGCGTTCATGAAGATAAAGGGCTGGCCCTGATGACTGAAACTCGTGCAGTAGCCGCCCGGAGCCTTGCCTTTGCGGCTGTCGAGGTCGAGCAACCCGGCGGCGGCCATCGTCTGGAAATAGCCGCCGAGGGTCGGATCGACCTGGCGGAAGATCGTCGTCGCGCGGTCGATCAGCTCGGCGGCATCGCCGAAGGGCCGCAGCGACGGGCGACCGTGCGGATCGGGCGCGAGGTCCCAGGGTCGGAGTGTCGCGAGGCCGAGCGTCGCCTGACGTCGGGCGAGCCGCCGGGCGACCGCCGGGACCACCGTCTCCTCGACCGCCGCGTGGAACCGTTCGCAGTCGGCGGGGGAGTAATCGAAGCGGTCCTTCTCACGGTGGGCGTAGTCGCGATAGTTGGCGAGGTCGGCGTTGCGCGCGATCCGCTCGCGCAGGGCGAACTGCTCGCTGAACAACGCGGCGAGTTCGTCGTGCGCGGCGATGTAGGGCTGGGCGCGCAGCCGGAAAGCCCGCTCGCGAACGGCGCGGTCCTGGTTCTGGATGAAGGGGACCAGTTGCGGGAGGGTCTTTTCCTCCCCTTCCCAGATCACGGTCATCGCGCCGGTGATCTTCTGATACCGCGCGTTGAGCTGCTCCAGGTCCATCGCGAGGGGCACGTTCTCCTCGCGGAAAAGCGCGCGCGCGTTGCGGAAGCTGCGCAGGCTCGTCTCCAGATCGGGGCGGGTGTAGCCGAGGTCCAGCAGGCGACCGGCCAGGCGGACGTGCTGCTCGCCGAGGCGGGGGCCGATGTCGCCGGAGAAGCGCAGGTGCGCAGCCTCCTTGGCGGGGTCGGCGGTGTCGGTCGTGTAGGCGACGGCGGCGCGCTCGATCGCCTCCTGCACCAGCGCGTCGAGCGCCGACCAGTCCCCGAGCCACGCCTCGACATTCGCGGCGTCGAGCGGGCGGGTCGCCAGATGATCGTAGTGGGGCACGAGGTCGGCCCAGGTCGCGTCGGCGAAGTCCTGCGCCGAATCCGGCAGTGTCGGTGCGCTCATCTTCAGTTCTCCTTTCGCGGTCGGGAGGGGCACGTCGCGGATAGCGCGGCATAGGGTAGCAGGGATCACCATCGGGGTCCACAGGCGGCACAATAGGTCGCCGAAGACGACGGCTGACGGCTATGCCTTTTACACAACATGTTGTTGCATTGGCGCATGAAAAGGCGTCGCAAAATAGCTGCAAAAAGTCTTTACAAAATAATTGTCAAGTGCTACACTTCGTCCCTGTGTGTTGGAACGGTGTATGCCGGTCCCACACCTTCTTTATCTAAGGCTGGTGCCGCTTGGCATTGGTCGTCAGTCGCCCCGCGGTAGGACCGCATAGGGGTGGCCATGGAGGTAATCATAGTCAAGATGCAGATGCAGCACCTCGTAGTCGATGCGTTCGTTGCCGACGGTCAGCGTCTGGGTGACGTGGCCGCCATCTTCGATTTGCTGGATACGTTGCCCGAGCGTATCGGCATGACGAAAATCGCTCCCCCCTACGTCTTCCGCTATAGTGGGCTCAAACCGGAAGACTGGGGAGTGACGGGCGTCGTGATCATCGCTGAGAGCCACATCAGCATCCACACCTTCGCCGAACATAAACGCTTCCACCTCGACGTGTTCAGTTGCAAGCCCTTCGATGTGAACATGGTGCGCGAGCGGATCCAAGACCTTTTCGGGGTCACGGACATGACGGCGGCCGTGGTCCATCGGGTCGCGGAGCAGGCGCGCGACGAGTGGCATGTCGAACGGATCGGCATGCCGGTCCTCGCGCTCGCCGGGGATTAACGGCGACGATGATCTTCGGCCCGCCCCGCACCTTCCTGGGGTTGCCACCCGAACTCAGTGGCTACGACGCCGCGCGGGTGGTCGTGTTGCCGGTCCCGTACGACGGCACAACGTCGTATCGGGCCGGCACACGGGACGGCGCACGCGCGATCATCGACGCCTCAAGCCAGATCGAACTCTACGATGCCGACCTCGACCGTGAACCGGCCGAGGTCGGCATCCATACGTCCGACCCCCTCGAACCGGAGTTCGGTTCCCCGGCCCGGATGGTCGCGCGGGTGCGCGAGGCGACCGACCGCCTCCTCGACGCGGGGAAATTCCCCTTCCTCCTCGGCGGGGAACACTCGCTGACGAGCGGCGCGGTCGCCGCCTGCAAGGCGCGCTATCCCGAGCTGGGCGTGCTCCATCTGGACGCGCACGCCGACTTGCGGGACAGCTATCACGGCACGCCGCACAGCCACGCCTGCGCGATGCGCCGGGTTGTCGACCTTGGCTGCCCGCTGACCTCGGTTGGCATCCGCAGCCTCTCGGCGGAGGAGGCCGACTTCCGGCGCGGCCCGACGCCGGTACGGATCACGACGATCACCGCCGCGCAGATCGCGCGGGTACGCTACGACGCGACGCGGCTCGATGCGCTGTGGGACACGCTGATCGCCGAACTGCCGCCGACGATCTACGTTACCGTGGACCTCGATGTGTTCGACCCCTCGTTGATGGAGGCGGTCGGCACACCGGAACCGGGCGGCCTCGATTGGTGGGAGGTGACCGGCCTCCTGCGCCGCGCCTGCGCCGCACGCCGGGTCGTCGGGGCCGATGTCGTCGAACTCGCGCCATCTGAAGGGCCGGAATCGTGCGCCTTCGCGGCGGCGAAGCTGACGTACGCGCTGATCGGCTACGCCACCGCCGAGCGGTCGCCCATCGGGAGGGGGGATGATGAAACAGCAGGACACTAGCCGGACCACCCCCACTGCGGCGACCGGGGGCACGACGACGGACGCCGCCGACGCGGTCGTCCTGGCGCTGGGGCAGTTGCGCGACGAGTTGTACGCCCAGGAGCGTCGGCGCTACCCCGAACTGGAGAACGAGCCGGAGCCGGAGCCGATCGTGCCGATCGCCCCGCGCACCGTGGACGCGTTGGCGGACCGTTACGATCTCCCGAAGGTGTACCGCGCCTTCCTCCTGGCGCTCGGGCGGCAGGGGTTGGCCCTCCTGCCGGGGCCATTCCAGGAGTTGGTCGTCTACGCCGCGCCGGAACTCGAAGGGGCGCAAGTCGGCTTCCGGGGGGCACGCCCCGGCGACGACAGTTTCGTCGCGCCGCACGGCTGGCGACGCGCCTGGATCGTGATCGCCTTCGACAACGGCGACCCCTATTTCTTCGATACCACCAAGGTCACCCCGAACGGCGAATGCGCCGTCTGGACGGTGATGCACGGCACCGGCAACTGGGAACCGCGCCTGGCGTCGTCGAGTCTCGGCCAGTTCCTCCAGATCCTGCGCGCCTGGGCCCGAATCGTCATGCCGCCCTATGACCCCGAGAACCCGGATGAACCGCTCGACGACGCCCACCTGCGCCGCCTGACGAGCGAGATCACGCAGATCGACGCGGCGGTCACCCGCCATTGGACGATTTGAGTGCCGAGTGATGCGTGCCGCGTGCCGCGCCACCCAGGCCACCGCTCCTTTTCTGACGGCTGGCGACCGACGACTGACGACGCTAAAGGGGCGACATGAGCGGGCATGAGAGCAATCACCGGGAGGGGCGCTTCCTGTCGGGGCGACGGATCCTGCCGGAGCCGATCGTGGCCGGAATATCGGTCGTGGATCTGGTGGAGAACGCCTTCCTGGCCTATAACGGGCGGCGACTGCGCGAGGCGTGCCGCCTGTTCGCGCGCCGGATGCTCGACCCGGAGGTGACGGTCGGTGTGACGCTGGCGGGCGCGCTGACCCCGGCGGGGATGGGCCTCTCGGCCCTCGCGCCGCTGATCGAGGCGGGCTTCATCGATTGGATCGTCTCGACCGGCGCGAACCTCTACCATGACACCCACTTCGGGCTGGCGATGCCGCTGCGCGAGGGGACATCCGAGATCGACGACACGGTCCTGCGCGAGGAGAGCGTGATTCGCATCTACGACATCTTCTTCCATTACGACGTCCTCCTCTCGACCGACGCCTTCTATCGCGAATTGCTCGCCTCGCCGGAATTTAACCGACCGATGAGCACCGCCGAGTTCCACTATCTGGTCGGCAAGTATCTGAACGAGCGCGAACGGCTGCTCGGCGGCGAGGCGCGCTCGCTGCTGGCGACCGCGTATCGCTGCGGCGTGCCGATCTACACCTCCTCCCCCGGCGACAGCTCGATCGGGATGAACGTGGCGGCGCTGGCCCTCGATGGCAGCAAGCTCCGCTTCGATGTCAGCGCCGATGTAAACGAGACGGCGGCGCTGGTCCTCGATGCCAAACGACAGGGCGGCAAGAGCGGCGTCTTCATCCTGGGGGGCGGCTCGCCGAAGAACTTCATCCTCCAGACCGAGCCGCATATCCAGGAGGTCTTGGGGATCGACGAGCGCGGCCACGACTACTTCCTCCAGGTCACCGACGCCCGGCCCGACACGGGCGGCCTCTCAGGCGCGACGCCGAGCGAGGCGGTCAGCTGGGGCAAGATCGACCCCGACCAGCTCGACGACTCGGTGGCGTGCTACGTCGACTCGACGGTGGCACTGCCGCTGATCACCGCCTATGCGCTCGGCACGCGCGCGCCACGACCCCTGAAACGGCTCTATGATCGCCGCGAGCAAATGCTGGCGACCCTGCAAGCGGCGTATCTGCGCGCCCGCGACGCCCGCGACGAGCGGGCCGACGAGGCCGACGCGCACGAGGGTCGCGTGATCGTGGCCGAGACGAGCGCGGGGGTGTAGGGAAGGCGCACCGACAGCGGGCGGGAAGTGGGAGACCGGGCGGTGTGCATCAGCATCCCACCCGATTGGCGTTGGGGCGGCGGCAACGGGCAGACTCACGCTGTCGGCGCGGCGCGCTGTGTCGACAGGGGGCAGGGCGGGGGGCGGATTCTTCGCGACGGCTCAGAATGACAATTCCGTACACCAATAGCCGACCACGTACGATCTGTCATTCTGAGCCGCCGCGAAGAATCCGCCCCCCGCCCTGCCCCGCCGACCCGAACAGCTTCTCCAGCGACGCAGCTACGCGCATTGACAAGTCGACGCGACGCACCGACAATCGCGGCCCTGGCTGGTTCCAGCGGACGGATGATAACGGTAGGAGAAGCGCGATATGGACGAGCAGCAGGTGCCTACGGTCGGCACGACGGCCCCCGACTTCACGATGCCCGCGACCACGGGCGGCGCGATCACGCTGTCGCAGTATCGCGGCGAGCGACACGTCGTGCTGGCTTTCTACGTCCTCGATTGGACCGGTGGTTGAAAGAATGAACTGGCCGAATTGGAGCGCGACCATGCGCGCTTCGAGGCGGTCAATGCCCAGGTCCTGGGCATCAGCGTCGACAGCGCCCCGTCGCACATCGCCTTCGCCGACTCGCTCGGCGGGCTGGCCTATCCCCTGCTGGCCGACTTCCATCCGCACGGCGAGGTGACACGCCGCTACGGCCTCTGGCGACCGGAGCGCGGGGTCGGCAAGCGCGCCATCTTCATCATCGACCGCGAGGGGGTCATCCGCTGGCCGCAGGTGTATGACCGCGAGTTGCCGAAGATCGACGAGTTGGTGGAGGTGTTGGAGGGGCTATAGTGTTCTACTTCATGACTGCGTGTTGGGTTACATGGTGCCAGGGTGACCCCTCCCCGCCACTGCGGCGGCGACCCTCCCCTAAAAGGGAGGGCAGGACGGCCCCGGCCAACCCGACATATTCTTGTGAGGCGTAGCATTGAGTCCCCGCTCCTGCCCCACCGTTGCGGAGGGCGCAGCGCTGGCGTATCGGTTAGCCAGGACATGCGCCCTGCCACCATTATGCGTGTTCGCCTCTTCTGCGTGATCATGGGTTGCCCCTCCGCAGCGCGGGGAGGGGAGGGGCAGGAGGCATCATGCTCGACCGCATCGAGGCCGCCAACCTACGCGGCCTCTGGATCGTCTTCCACGACTACTCGGCGCGGGCCTGCGCGAAATGGGTGCCGCGCGAGGCGATCCCGGCGGCGCTGGCCCGTGGCGGCGTCTTCGCGCGGGCGAACCTGAACTTCTCGATCGACGATCGCCAGGTCGCTTCGCCGCACTTCGGGGCCGATAGTGGCGATTTCTTCGCCGTGCCCGATCAGTCCACCTTCGCCCTGCTGCCATATCGCGCGGGGATGGGGCGCGTCCTCAGCTACCTGCATACCGAGGACGGCGCGCGCTGGGAGGGCTGCCCGCGTGGGCGGCTCGACGCGCAGATCGCCGCGTTGGCGGCGCGGGGCCTGTCGGCGCGCGCCGCCTTCGAGCCGGAGTTCACGCTGTTTCGCCGAGGAGTCGACGGCTATGAACCGGCGGATACCCAGGCGATGTACTCGGTCGACCGGATCGCGACACATCACGAATTGCTGGCGCGGATCGAGGAGACGCTGACGGCGCAAGGCCTGCGCGTGGAGCAGCTCGGCAGCGAATACGGCGCGGGGCAGGTGGAGATCAACCTGGCGCACGAGACGCCACTGAAGGCCGCCGACGATCTGGTCACCTTCCGCGAGACGGTCAGGACGTTGGCGCGCGATGCCGGGCTGATCGCGTCCTTCATGCCGAAACCCTTCGCCCATCTGGCCGGGAACGGCGTTCACGTCCACCTCTCCCTCTGGGACGAGGACGGGCGGGAGAGTCGGTCGGAGGGGGATGGGCCGCTGGGCCTCTCCGGGGAGTTGGCGCACTTCATGGCCGGGGTGCTGGCGCACGCGCGGGCGCTCTGCGGGGTGTTCGCCCCGACGGTCAATTCCTACAAACGCCTCCAGCCCGCCTCCTGGGCTCCGGCGCATGTCGCCTACGCGGGGGGCAACCGGGCGGCGCTGGTGCGCGTGCCCGGTCGATCGCGGCGACGGATCGAGTTCCGCGCCGGCGACCATACCGCCAACCCCTACCTCGCGCTGACCGCCCTGATCGCCGCCGGACTCGATGGCCTCGAACGGCGGCTCGAGCCCGGACCGCCCGCCGAGGGGGACTTGGGGCAACTTCCCCCCGCCGACCTCGCCAGCCAGGGGATCGTGGTCCTGCCACGCTCGGCGGGGGAGGCGCTGGACGCGGTCGAGGCCGACACGACGGTGCTGGCGGCGCTCGGCCCGGTTTGCGGCCCCGAGTTCCTGCGCGTGAAACGCGACGAGCTCGCCCGCTACGAGCGCCATGTGGGCGAGTGGGAGCGCGAGGTCTACTTCGAACGGACCTGAGCGGCAACGAGAGGAGACGCGAGCGCTATGGTCGAACTCGGCGACGCGATCGGGCGCATCCCGTTCATCGATCACCACGTCCACCAGCCGCGCCGCCAGCACCCCCTTTCCGTCGCGGAGTTCCGCCGCCCTTTCACCGAGGCGACGCTGCCGGGGACGTGGCAGGAGCATGTCGGGACGCTGATCGGCTACCGCTGGATGGTGCGCGAGTTGGCGCGCGTGCTCGGCTGCGCGGCGGACGAGGCGACCGTGGTGGCCGCGCGCAACGCCTTGGGGCAGGCGGAGTACCACCGGCTGCTGGCCGATCACGCCAACCTCGGCCCCTCCTACGCCGACGATCTGTTCGATGTCGGCAATTGCTTCGCGGTGGGCGAGTGGGCGACCCTGCTCGGGCGACCCGTCCACCGCTTGCTGCGCGTCGAGGTCTTCGTGGAGCAGGGCTACGCGGCGTGCGCGACGCTCGACGAGGCGCTGATCCGGCTCGGGGCGGAGATCGCCGCCGCTACGGCGCGGGGGATCGTCGGGCTGAAGAGCATCGCGGGCTACCGGAGCGGCCTAGCCTTCGCCCAACCCGGTGACGCGATGCGCGGGCGGGCGGCGGCGGCATACGCGCGGCTACGCGAGGCGGCCCTGCGCGGGGAGTCCGGCCGGATCGCCGACAAAGATTTGGTGGACACGATCGTCTGGACGGCGTTGGAAGCGGCGATTCCGCAACGGTTGCCGATGCAGTTCCACGTCGCGTTCGGCGACGACGACATCGTGCTGGCCCGCAACGACCCGAGCCTGATGCGCGCGCTCTTCGACCACGCGCCGTTCCGCGTCCTGCCGCTGGTCCTGCTCCACTGCTACCCCTACCATCGCCAGGCGGGCTACCTCGCCAGCATTTACCCGAACGTCTACGTCGATCTGGGCCTGACGATCCCGATCGTCGGGCCGGGCGCGGCGCGCGTGCTGGAGGAGACGCTGGAACTGACCCCGACGAGTCAACTCCTCGCGTCGTCCGACGGCCACATGGCACCGGAGTTCCAATGGTTCGGCGTCTTCGTCTGGCGCTGGGCGCTGGCACGCGTGCTGTCGGGCTATGTCGAGCTGGGGATCGTGGACGAGGGGGAGGCGATCGGGATCGCGGGCGCGATCATGCGCGACAACGCGCGGCGGTTGTATCCGCTGGCGGGGTGACGGCCCTCACCCCCGGCATCGCTACGGCTCGCCACCCCCTCTCCCCATCCGAGGAGAGGGGGAAGGGGACAAGGTTGCCGACGATAGTGGAGCGAGGCGGCGTTACGGGGCGGTGGGGGGGGATGGGCTTGCGGCTTTATAGGGGGTCGAAGACGGGGATGTGGCGTTGGGCGTCGAGGGGCACGTCCACGGCGGGGGTGCCGTAGGAGTGGAAGCTTTGGGGGAGTTGCAGACCCCAGGCCTGGCCTTTGGCGCGCTCGGCTTGGGTCCAGCGGATCGGCTCCCAGTCGGGCGCGAAGATCAGGTAACCGCCGGAGAAGAGTTCGATCCGATTGCCGCCCGGTTCGTAGCAGTAGAGGAAGAAGCCGTGGGTTACGGCGTGCTTCGAGGGGCCGGTCTCGATGAAGATGCCGTGTTCCAGGAAAATATCGGCGGCGCGCAAGACCTCCTCGCGGGTGTCCAGCCAGTAGGCGAGGTGATGGAGCCGACCGCGCGCGCGCGTCGCGTCGAGGGTGTAGGCGATGTCATGAACGAGCGGGGTGACGCTGAGCCACGCGCCCGCCTCGGTACCGTCATCGAGGATGACTTGCTCGCGCGGGAGGAAGCCGAGCAGATCGCCCATGAAGGCGCGGTTCGGCGTCACCGCCTCGCAGAGGACGTTGACGTGATCGAGGCGACGGACGCCCGCGCCGCGCCCGGTGTAGCGCTGCGGCTGGTTCTTCAGCGCCGGGCGTAGCGCCTCGGGGGCCCGGTACTTCTCCGACTCGTAATAGAGTTCCATCAGGTGGCCGTCGGGGTCGGTGAAGCGATAGGCCGCGCCATGGCCGAGGTCGCCCTCGTGCCAGCCGAGACCCAGACCGCTCGCCGCGAGCGCCGCCGCGCGCCGCGTCAACGCCTGTGGGCTGACCGCGCGCCAAGCGGTGTGGCCGAGACCGCCGCTCGCCCCTTCGGTCAGCTTCAGGGTGTAGCGCTCGTAGTCGCCGTAGCCCCGCAGGTAGACCGATTGCCCTTCGCGCGCGACCTCCTCCATCCCCAGCACTTCATGGAAGAACCAGAGGCTCTCGGTCGGGCGCGGGGTCAGCAGTTCCACATGGCCGAGATGGGCGAGGTCGCGGATCGGTTCGGGGGCGGGCGCGTCGGGTGGTGGCGAGGCGGTGGGGGTCATGGACACGAGGGTCCTCCTGCGTGTTCGACGCCTCGGCCACATAGGGGCGCGTGTGGCAAGAGGCGGGGCGTAGGTGGCAAGACGGCGGGCGCGGTGGGATGTGATGCGGTGGTCAGTTCGCCGTCGGAGCCTCGCTCGCCGCGATCTCCTGGATGATCTGCGCGCCGAGATTGGCGGCGGAGAGGCCCCGGAAGAGGAAGGCGAGGCCGACGACGGCGTTCAGTTCCTCCCAACTCGCCCCGGCACGGCGCGCGGCGATGGCGTGCAGGCGGGTGGCATCGGTTAACTGCACCAGCAGCATCCCGAAGAGCATCAACTGCGAGGTTTTCACGTCGAAGCATGGGGGGTACATCGCATGCTTGCGGATCGCCTCCTGCAACGTCAGCAGCTCGGGATCGGTGCGCGCGAGGAGTTCGGTGCGCGCCTGGATACGCGGCGGCACGAAGCCGAGCAATTCGGTGTAGAAGTCGCGATACTCTTGCAATTGCGCCGGATCGATCCGGACGTCCGGCAGTCCCGGTCGGTCGTCGGTCATGGCAGGCCCTCCGGTTGGTTGTGGGTCGAAGGTCGAAGGGGGCGAGTCGTCGGTAGTCGGCCGTCGGTCGTCAGGCCCCTTGCAACCTGCCAACCCGCAACCTGCAACCCACCATCAACCTCCGACCTCTATCGCTTCTCGAACACCCATGTTTCGTCGGCCCAGCCGTCGAGATTGTAGTCGCCCATGCACTGCTCGGCGAACGCGGTGGCGTCGCCGAGGATACCCCTGGCTCGCGCGAAGTTCAGCAGATCGAGGCGAATCTGCTCGTTGTTGCCCGAATAGTTGCGCTCGTAGAGTTCGTGGCGCGCGCCGAACTCGCTGCCGATCGCGTCCCAGACCAGCTTGAAGAGTTTGATGCGCTCCTCGGCGGAGCCGTCCGAGCCGCGATAGTATTGGTCGATCAGCGGGCGCAATTCAGGATTCTGCAAGTCCTTGTAGCTCGATGGCGCGACGAGCGGGCTGCCGCCGAGGTAGGTCTCGAAGAGGCTGTGGACCTTCTGCCAGCCCTCGTGCGCGAAGAGGCGGAAGGTGGCGGCGTGTTCCAGTTTCGGGATGACGCTGCGACCGGGGCCAGGTTGCGGGTCGAGGCACATCGCGGTGGAAAGCGCCCAGACCAGATTGCGCCAGCCGATCAGTTCGCCGAGCGCGACTTGTACCCCTCGGAAGTCGTCGGTGCCGTTGGCCGCGATTCCCTTGCTGAAAAGGCCGGTCATGAAGTCGAGCTTCACGCCGAGGCGCGTGGCCGACTGGAGGTTGTAGCGACTGAAAAAGCCCGACTGGCGATAGAAGGCGTTGGCGCGCGCGATGTCGCGGTAGACCAGCACGTTCTCCCAAGCGATGAACGCGTTGTCGAAGATCAGGACCGCGTCGTTCTCGTCGAAGCGGCTGGAGAGGGGATTGTCGAACGGGCTGCGCGCGGCGGCCTCGTAGGAGGCCCGGCAGAGGAGCTTCGTCCCCGGCGTATCCAACGGGGCGATGAAGACGAGGGCGAAATCCTCCGCCTTACCCGGCTCCAACTGCGCCGCGCTGTTCTGCGCCACGAAGGTGCCGTGCGTGAGCGCGGAGCCGGTCGCCAGCATCTTCGCGCCGCTGACGATGATCCCGCCATCGGTCTCCTTGACGACGTGGACGAAGACGTCGGCGACCTCGTGGATCGGCTTCTTGCGATCGATCGGCGGGTTGACCAGCACATGGTTGAGGAAAAGGCCACGCGCGGCGAAGCGTTTGTACCAGGCGAGCGCGTTGCCGTCGAACGGGGCGTAGAACTCGGGGGCGGCCCCCAGGCTCGCCATGAACGCGGCCTTGTAGTCGGGCGTGCGGCCCATGAAGCCGTAGCTCAGGCGTGCCCAGGCGGCGATCGCCTCGCGCGAGGCCAGGAGCTCCTGGGCGCTGTAACTCGGCTGGTAGAAGCGATGGGTGCGGATGCCGTACTCGTCGGTGGCGGTGAGCAGTTCGCGTTGCGCCGGGTCGTGGAGGCTGTCGTAGAGCCGGGCGACCGAGCGTACCGAGTTGCGGAAGGCCGGATGCGTGGTCACATCTGCGATGCGCTCGCCGTCGAGGTAGACGTTGCGGGCATCGCGCAGGCTCTCGACGTATTCGGAGGAGGTCAGCAGCGTATCGGTTCGGGCTTGCGGTCGCAGGACGGGATTCGCCGCCGCTGACATCGTCGTGTTCCCCTTCGTTCGTGTCGGCACAATCGCGATACCGATGCTGCCGCTACTGTAACATGACTGTAGCATGACGTTCTCGGGCTTGGCGAGGTGTCGGCGGGCGATATGCGCACGCGGCTCAGCCCTGGGTCGCGGCGTCGTCGGGCATCCACCGCACGAATTGCCGCACCCAGAAGGCCATGTCGCCCTCGACTTCCACTCGGCACCGCGCTTCGAGGCTCGCGACAATCGACTGGTGGCTGAAGAGTTGATGGAGCGCGCCGAGCGGTCGAGCCAATGCCCAGGCGGCCAGCAACCGCTCCGGCGACTCGTAATCGCTCCAAAGGGCCAGGTAGGTATCGCGCAGACGCGCTTCAGTCGCCGCATCTTCGCCGGGTAGGAGGATCGGCAAGTCGAAGAACGGGTGACTTATGCACGCGTCGGTCCAGTCGAAGAAGCACGGATTGCCGTCGCGAACGGCGATATTGCCGCCGTGCAGATCGCCATGTACCAGCGTGAGCGGGAGGCGGTAGCCGCCCAGCTCGGCGCACAGGGACGCGACTCGCGGGGCCAGCTGACGCAATCGCGCGACGTCCGCAGCAGCGAGGTGGGCGAGGAACGCCGCGTCGTCGAGCAACGCGGGAAGATCCATCGCCAGCCGCGCGAGCCGCCGATCGAGACAACCGGCCGCCAGCAACCCCGCCGTCTGCGTCGCGGTCGCGAGTTGCAGCCGACCGAACGCGCGGAGCGCCGCTTCGTACTCGGCGACCTCGGCCGCCCAACCGAGCTGCGGGCCGAAATCGGCCAGGAGCAGCCAGCGCAGTGCGGCGTCGCTGGCGAGGGGGGTGGGAATCAGGGTCGGATAGTGCTCGGCCAGGTAGGTCATCACGCGCGGCTCGTTCGCGAAGAGCGGGGGGTCGGCGGACGCCTTAAAGTAGACGGTGCCGCTGTCGGTCGGGACGCGGAGGACGCAGGAGAGGCTCCAATTGCGGATCTGCTCGATCGGGCCGACGACGCTCGCGCCATGCTCGGTCAGGCGTTCGCCAATCCACGTCGCGGCCCCGGCGAACCAGCCCGGTCGCGCCCAGGGCGGTCGGCGTTCCGGCACCGCGCCGCTCGCCAACTCCAGCAGGTGGGCTTCGAGCACGGCACGGTGCGCCGGATGCCGCAGCGCGAGGCCGGAGAGTTCGTGCCGATCGATCCAGCGACCGTTCCCAGGCGGCGGATCGGCCGGTCCGTCCCACTCGAGGACGTAGATCCCCTCCTCCCAATACCCCTCCTTGTCGCGGCGGTAGGAGGCGTAGCGGTAGGCCAGGAGCGCCGTGCCGAGGACCGCCCCCAGCCGGGCCGAGACGACGCCGAGCTTATCCAGCCAGACGTATCGATCGAGGCGGGTGTGGGGCAAGGTCCAGCCCGCCCCTTCGGGCACGAGCAGGAGGCGCGGCGCGACCGGATGGGGGAGGATACCGAAGATGTCGGATCGCCACGATGGCGCTGGCTCGCCCATGTACCACTCCTGAGGGTGTTGCGAGGGTCGGGATTCGCTCGCGCGCCACTCATGATAGCGAGTTGAGCGGACTGGCGTATACTACAGCGCGGCGGGGGATTGGGGGGTGGAAGGATGCCGTTGGAGGGGCGGGGGGGCGGTTTGCGGGGCGGAGGGCCGTTGGACTAAAGTCCCGGCTGAAGGCTCCGCCACGAAGTCCCCCTCCGGGGACTAGTGCAGGGTCAGTCATGGAGCTGCTATCTCACCACAACCACGCACGCACTTCCGCGACCCTGTACTAGAGTCGCTGTAGGCCGCACCGTACATCGCGGGTGCCACGGGGCGCGATTGGATGCGCCATGGCGACTTCTCGCGAATCGTGGCCGGATGAGTGGAGGAAACCAATGGCATTGATCGTGCCCTACGGCGACAAGGTGCCACAGGTGGCTGCCGATGCTTATGTCGCGCCGAACGCGACGCTGATCGGCGATGTGACGATCGAGGCGGGAGCGAGCGTCTGGTTCGGGGCGGTGTTGCGCGGCGATGACGAACGGATCGTGGTGGGGCCGCGCAGCAATGTGCAGGACAACGCGGTTGTCCACGCCGATACCGGCCTGCCAACACTGATAGGGGCCGAGGTGACGATTGGGCACGGCGCGATCGTCCATGGCGCGAAGGTTGACGATGGCGCGCTGATCGGCATGGGCGCGACCCTGCTCAACGGCGCGACGATCGGCGCGGAGTCGGTCGTCGGCGCGAACGCGCTGGTGAGCGAGGGCAAGGAGTTCCCGCCACGCTCGCTCATCCTCGGCGTCCCGGCCAAGCTGGTGCGCGAACTCGACGAGGAGGGTTCGCGGCAAGGTCGACTCGGCGCGGCGAGCTACGCGGCCCGAGCGCAACGCTACGCGCGCGAGGCCCGTCGGACTGCGGACGCGGGCAACTGATCGCGCGATGGCCGGTCGGGGTAAGAGGTCCTTTCGCGGTCGCTCTCAGCCGCGTACCGCTGCCGATTTCCGCGTGAGATTCCGGGCTGAACAATGGCCCTTAAGCCCGGGCCGCGAAGACCCTGTTCCAATGGATTTCGCCTGGATCTCGCCATTCGGAGGCACCATGGCCGTTGACCTGGAGCGCGATGGCGCGATTGCGACCATCACGGTGAACCGACCGGAGGCGTTGAACGCGTTCAACGCGGCGCAGTTGGACGCGCTGCTGGCGCGCGTCGCCGAAGTCGCCGCCGACGCCGCGATCCGCGCAATCATCATCACGGGTGCGGGGGAGCGGGCGTTCATCGCCGGGGCCGACATCAAGGCGATGCAGACGATCGCGCCGTTGGAGGCGCGCGCGTTCGCGGCGCTCGGGCAGCGGGTATGCGCGGCGATCGAGCGCGCGCCGCAACCGACGATCGCCGCGATCAACGGCTTCGCGCTCGGCGGTGGCTGCGAGATCGCGCTCGCGTGCGATATACGGCTGGCGGCGGCGAGCGCGACGCTGGGGCAGCCGGAGGTGGGGCTCGGTATCCTACCTGGCTGGGGCGGCACCCAGCGCCTGCCACGCTTGGTGGGTGCGGGCATCGCGAAGGAGATCATCTTCACCGGTCGACAGGTCGGGGCGGAGGAGGCCCTGCGGATCGGCCTGGTCAATGCCGTCCATCCGGCGGAAGCGCTGCTCCCACAGGCGCGGGCGTTGGCCGCGCAGATCGCCGCCAACGGCCCGCTTGCCGTGCGCCACGCCAAGGAAGCGATCAATCATGCCTTCGGCGACACGACCGGCGGCTTCGAGCAGGAAGCCCAACTCTTCGCGCTCCTGTTCGGCACCACCGATCAACGCGAGGGGATGGCGGCATTCGTGGAGCGTCGGAAGGCGCGGTTTACGGGGGCGTGAGTCGTGGGTCGTGAGTCGTGAGAGGCGGGTCGGTAGTCGGTAGAGGGGTCTGCCGCTGGCACCGTGCCCGAATGCCACCGCGCAGCCACTCACGACTCACGTCTCACGTCTCACGACTCGAAGGAGGACCAGCATGGGCTTTGCACGGCGAACATTGCGCTTCGGGGGCGGGTTAATCTTCGGTGGGGCGATCGGCACGGCGGTGGCGGTGCTGTTCGCCCCACAACGCGGCGAAGAGTTGAAAGCCGATCTGATCGACCGGCGCGAGGCGGCGACGCGCGCGGGTGAGGAGGCGGAACTGCTGGAAACCGAGCGGTTGCAACGCCTCTACCGCGTGGCGGTCAGGAACCCCAGCGCCCTTACCGGCAAGTTCGAGGATCGGAAGCGCGAGAAGACGGCGGCGGAAGAAGCAGCGGAGCAATTGAAGAAGGAGCAGGACGAGGCGACCAAGGCCCGGCGCGCGGAGCAGAAGGCCCAGCAGGCGGTCGCGAAGGCGCAAGAGACGGCGCGGAAGTCTCAGGAGGATGCGCGGAAGTCCGAGGAGGACGCCCGCAAGGCCCGCACGAAGACCCAGGAGGAGGAGGCCGACGTGGCCAAGGCGTATCAGAAGGCGGTCGATACGCGGGACGAGTGACGGCGAGGGGGCAGGGGCACGCCGGGTCGCCCAGTGACCCAGCGTACGCCTCTCCTGGCCGGGACTGGTGGCGGGGCGATCGTATCGATCGGCCTATCGGTTTTTCAGGCCGGTCGCTGGCATCGGTCGAGCGGCGGCGGCGGAGCCTGCGCCACAGATCGGCACCAATGTCGCGCGCCCATCCTTCGCGGCATTGTTGTCGGCGTGGGCGAACGGGCTTTGTGGCGGCTGGCGGTGGGGCGATACGATCGGGCGAGTGACGATCGACGATGCCGAGGGGGGTCATGGTCGCCACGCAACGCTTTCGCTATGGCACGGAGCCGACAAGTTTCGGCGATCTCCGGCTGCCGGACGGCATCGGTCCGCACCCGGTCGTCGTCCTCATCCACGGCGGTTTCTGGCGCGCGCAGTACGGCCTCGATCTGATGGGGCGGTTGGGCGACGATCTGGCGGCGCGGGGATTCGCATCCTGGAACATCGAGTATCGGCGCGGCGGCGAGCCGGGCGGCGGCTGGCCCGGCACCTTGCAGGATGTCGCCCGCGCGACCGAGCGACTGCGCGACCTCGCGCCGGAACACGCGCTCGATCTCGGGCGGGTGGTGACGCTCGGCCATTCGGCGGGCGGGCATCTGGCCCTCTGGGTCGCGGCACGCCCGCGCCTGCCGGTCGGCGCGCTCGGGACAGGGGATATGGGCGCGCTGACGGGGCCAAGCGCCTTGCGCGTCGTCGGGGCGATCAGCCAAGCGGGGGCGGCTGATCTGGCCGAATGCTGGCGTCAAGGTCTCGGGCGGGGAGCGGTCGCCGAGCTGCTTGGCGGCACACCGGACGAGGTGCCGGAGCGCTACGCCGCCGCCGATCCGGCGCGCGCCCTGCCGCTCGGCATCCGTCAGGCGCTTGTCCATGGCACCCTGGATGACGTTGTCCCACTCGACATCAGCGAGCGCTACGTCGCCGCCGCCATCGAGGCGGGGGATGATGCACGCCTGCGCCCGATCGCGGGTGCCGATCACCGCGCGGTGATCGATCCGACGACACCGGCGTGGGCGGCGTGTGTCGAGGAGTTGCTGCGGATGGTCCCGCGCGACCGTTAAGGTTGTTGGGAAGGGGCGACGGCGGTGCGGCGGGCTGGCGAACACCCTCACCCCGGCATCGCTGCGGCTCGCCACCCCTCTCCCCATCCGAGGAGAGGGGAAAGAACGATCCTGCAAGCCCTTGTGGAACGGGCTATGAAGGGGTGATGGTGGCGATCGAGACGGGCACGGAGGTCGGGCGGGCGGGCGTCCTGTCGGCTCCGGAGGCGAGGAAGAGGTAGAGGAGGACGACGCAGGCGAGCGTGAGCAGAGCCAGGAACGCCGCCGCGACGAAGGCCGTGCGTCCTGGCCCCTGCATTCCAGGGCTGTAGGGCATGATGGTCCCGCCCTTGGGGGCCATGCTGGTGGCAGAGGCGGCCTGGACCTCGCCGCGCAAGTTCATCCCGCATTGCGCGCAGAATTTGCTGGTCGGGAGGTTTTCCGCCCCGCAACGCGGGCATTGCAAGAAGCGACGGCGCTGTGTTGTGTCGACCATCTGCCCCTTATCGGCGTCGAAAATCCGCTGTGGCGGGATACCGGGCAATGCCCCGGTCGCCTCGCGCGCCGAGCGCCACCCCCGCCGACTCCATTATCCCCGATGCTTCGGCCTGCGACAATCGCAGCCGTTGTGCTACCATCACGGCGATTGCGTTGCGCCTTCGGCGATGAGGGTTGGCATGTGACGAGGCCGGTGTTGCCGGGAGGGCATAGAGACGATGCCGACGATCCGCCGCGCGATGCTCGCCGATCTCGACAGCCTGCTCGACCTGCGCATCGCCCTGATGCGCGATCTCGGCGACGTCTCGGAGGCGTCGGCGGAGGCGACATTGGCCGGGATATTGCGCGCCTACTTCGCCGTGAACCTGCCGATCGAGGAGTTTAGGGGGTGGCTCGCTTGCGACGAACGGGGCACGGCGATCGGCTGCGGCGGATTGGTCTACCTCCACAAACCGCCGATGCTGGCCAATCCCTCCGGTCGCGAGGCCTATATCATGAACATGTACACCGCGCCGACGTGGCGCGGTCGTGGCGTCGCCACGCACGTACTGGCGGCTATCGTCGGCTTCGCGCGCGAGGCGGGCGTGACGCGCCTGCGATTGAATGCGAGCGAGCAGGGACGCTCGGTCTACGCGCGGGCGGGGTTCGCGACCAGCGGGAGCGAGATGGTCCTGGCGCTTGGCGAGGAATGAGCGAGGAATCGAGGAGCGATAGCGCCGATGAATCCTGACAAGATCTACCACGCGGTGATCCTGGAGTTCCGCCCGAATGACCCGCTCGGTGTCAGCAACACCGTGGTGGAACTGTTGCCCCGTCGCCGTCGCGAAGCCTACGCCCGGATCCTGCAAGACGTGCCGACCCCGGTCGAGCGGTCGAGCGAGAAGCTGATCTACGAGGATGCGGCGGAGGCCACCCAGGCGGCCGGTCTGCTCCGGGCGGTCGCCGACCGCGTCTCCTTGCAACAGGTGCAGCGGCGCAACGACATGGAGACTGAGAGCGTCTACGGGCTGGCGGGCTGGCTGATGCCCAGCGGCCATCAGTATGTGCCGGTGTCGGTGCGGGAACAGCAGTGAGTCGGTAGTTGTGAGTCGTGAGTCGTGAGTAGCTGCGCGGTGACATTACGGCGCAACGCCAGTCGGCGAACCTGCACTCACGACTCACGGCTCACGACTCACGACTTGGGAGGGGCGATGCAGGGCCAATTGGTGGCGGTGAGCTATGCGTTCGAGGTGTGGGAGGGGGGCGAACGGCGGCTGGTGACCGAGGAAGGGGTCTCGGCCAGCACGCTCGGGATGCTCGTGCCGCAGTTGGATGCGACCGCCAAGCGTACGCGGGTCGATCAGGGACCGGGCTTACTGGTCTTCGATAATTACCGGGACGCGCGTCAGGCCGCGCAGGCGGTCGCGGCGGTCGCGGCGCGCGTGGCTATCCATGAGGTCGACCCAGCGACCGTGTTGATGGATGAGGGGTGGAGCGGGGCTTCCGGGACGCGCTACAGCCCGACGCCGGGCGGCATCGCGCAGGTGATCAAGGGGTGAGGGCCGCGCGCGGCTCTCGCGGCGGCTGGTCTTTGAGGGTACTGAACTTCGAGGCCCATCAGCTACTCGAACAGGTAGCCATGCGCGGCTATCGCGGCGGCTCGCCATTGAGGGCGATGTAGCGGCGAATCGCCTGCACCGCCGCAATATATTGCCGCGTCTCCGGGTAGATGCCGTTGCGCGCGACGCTCCCCTGACCCTGCACGTAGAACGCCAACGCCAGCGCCTCGTCAGCGGTTCGACCGAGCAGCCAAGCGAACAACGCCGCGCCCGCCTCCGCGTTATCGGTCGCGCTCCCGGCCACATCGAGCGGCCTGCCGACGATGTCGCTGGCGAGCCAGGCGGCGGTTTCGGGGAGGATCTGCATCAGGCCGAGCGCCCCGGCCGGGCTCATGGCGTCCTGCTGCCAGCCGCTCTCCTGCCAGGCGAGCGCCTGCACGAGCGCCGGATCGAGGCCGTAACGCTCGGCGGCACCTCGCAGTATCGCCTCGGTCGTCCGCCCATCAGACAGCGTCGCTTCCGAGAGTCCCCGCTCGGCTGATGCGACCGTGAGTACCTGCCCCGCGACAATGCGGTCGGGGTCGGTGAGCGCCGGGTTCGTCGCCAGGAGCGCGGACAGGCTCGTGCCATACACCTCGGCGATTTCGCTGAGCGTGTCGCCCGTCAGCACGCGGTAGGTGACCGCGCCGCCCGGAGACCCGGCCCCGGTGGGAATGGTGAGCGCGGTCCCGGCGAGGATGAGATTGGGGTCGGAGAGGCTGTTGACAGCGATGATCGCGGCAGGCGAGACGCCGTACGCCTCGGCGATCTCACTGAGCGTGTCGCCAGTCTGAACGCGATACGACGTGGCTGCGACCGTTAGCTGTGGCAGGAGGCCGACCGCGAAGGCGAGATGGAGCGCGATAGCCGCGCGCTGTAACCGCTTCGACATCGCGTCTCCCCCCACTCGCCCAAGCACCCGATACGGTGTGGTGCCCCAATCGCCCGCTCCAGTCAGCGCCCGCACAGATCAGGGGCGACGCGCGCCCGCGTAGTGGGCCGTCCAAAGCGGCTCATCGAGTCGGCTGATCACCGTGCCGCGCGACTCGTCGCGCGCATGGATGAAGCGCCCATCACCCAGAGCGATCCCGTTGTGGGTGATGCCGGGGCCATCGGTGTCGAAGAAGAAAACGATGTCCCCCGCCTCGATCTGATCCGGTCGTAACGACGCGCCGTAGCGGAATTGGTCCTGCGAGACGCGCGGGATGCTGCTCCCGGTCACCTGCCGATAGACCCACTGGATCATCCCGGAGCAGTCCCACCCCGCCGGGCCGTCGCCACCCCAGACGTAGGGGGTGCCGAGGTGGCGCAGCGCCTCGGCGACGATCGCCTGGCCCCGTGCGGGATTCGACACGGCGGGCGGGCCGGTATACGCGCTCATGCGTCCTGCACCGGCTTGGACGCGCCGACTCGGCAGTGTCGCCGTCGTCTCCAGATGCTCGCCCAGCACCCAGCCGAGCAGGCCGTCGTAATTGACGCCATACCAGGGCGCGCCGCTCTCGTCGGACAGCGGCCCGTTGACCACCGTGACGACCGCGTCGGGGGGGATGACGCCGTAGATCGGAGCGTTGAGGCCGATGCCGTCGCGGACGCGCAGATCGTAACCCTCGGTGGCGACCACCCGAGCGTAGCCGCCGATCGGCGGGCCGGGCGTGGCGGCGGTCGGCGGGGCCGGAGCGACGATTTCACCACCACCACCGGCGCTGACCCCACCAAGGAAGACGCTCGCCACCCAGCCGGAGGTCGCGCCGTAGCGCACCAATGCCCATTCGAGTTCATCGGCGTACCGACTCGCCCCGAGCAGGACCACCGCCCCACCTTCGGGGATGATCTGCACAATCTCGCCCGAGAGTCCCGGATCGTCGCGCAGGCGCACGCCCCCATCGCTCCCACCGATATAGCGCGTTCCGCTGGTAACGGTGGGCGGGGCGAGCCAGATGCCAGCCGACCAGCCGACCAGCCCACCGGAGGCCACCTGATACCAGGAGATCCCGGTGTCGTCCACCGTCGGGCCGTCCAGCACTTGCACTTCGGTCCCCGACACGAAGGCCGTCAGCGCGCTATAGGCGATGCCGGGGCCGATGCGCAACGCCAGGACATCCCCATCCGTCGTGGCCACCACGGCGGTGCCGCCAACCTCAAGCCAACTCTCGGCCCCGGCGTGTGGGGTCATCAAGCCCCCCCATAGGCCCGAGAGGACCACCGTCGCAGCGATCACGCGCACCAGTGTGGGCCGGGACATAGGGAGACTCCTTACTTGCAGATGACTCGGACGCCTTCGACAGCACGTATTCACGACCCGAACGGATCAGAGGGTCGATTGCGCCCCTCAAACGCTGCGGCTGGGAGGAACGCTCCCCACCGCCCGATGCTGTAGCGACGCGCCGTTACACGGCCGAACAAACGCCCGTTGGATGTACGTACATCCACCGTGGCCCTATATTAGTCAGATATGCGCATTTGTCAAGGATTCGGCGCGGTGGGGATGGCGATGACCGCCTGAGGCGCGTCATGGTGACGCGTCGGGTTGCGGGTCGAGCGGGTGAGGATAGGGGATGGGGCGCTGTAGGGGCGAAGGGCGCGATTCCGGGCGCGGATGCTTCGCGGCGGCTCAGCATGACCATTCCGTAGGCCGTGGGCCGACCGCCGACGTTCAGAGTGGCTGCCACGTATGTGGTCGGCCTCGCACCTCGGATCGGTCATGCTGAGCCGCCGCGAAGCATCCGCACCCTTCTGCCACGCGTCAACGATTAGGAGAAAAAAACCTACGTCGGTAAACCTCGCTGGGCTCGGCTATACTGCGCCTCCCGGATTGGCTCCCTTGGAGCAGGAGGCAGAGCATGGCCCGTCGTCAGCCCCGTCCCGCCGCTGCCCGACAGTACAC